>JAEEGL014595116.1_pt1 | contig 11554 bp, 12 predicted proteins | sample 9134231 | NCBI WGS metagenome assembly JAEEGL01 (sample SAMN16246548, study PRJNA631951) | gut metagenome | biome: gut microbiome; feature: rumen; material: fiber-attached | host: Bos | place: Iran: Karaj | collected 2018-10 | reverse complement strand
GGCACGCCCCCGTTCTCCGATGCGGAGAGGACGGCCGAGGTGCGGGCGCTGGCGCTTCCGGTCTCAGTGCTCGCCGCTTCGGCGCCGGTATCGCGGAGGCTGCCGGCCAGCAGGACGCCGCCTGCACCGGCGGCGCCGCCCAGCAGGGAGCAGCACAGGGCCAGCGCAACAACGCCCGTGCCGAGACTGCGGCGTTTTTCCCTGCGGGAACCGGCGGTCCTTACCCGACCAGAAGATCCGGCCGCGGCGCTGTAAACGCCGGAGGAAGGACCGTCATAGCGGCCGGACGCAGGGGCTGCGTAAACCCCATCGCCGGACGCAGAATATTGGGAAGCTCCGAAGCCGGACGCAGCGTATTGGGAAGCTCCGAAGCCGGACGCAGGCTGCTGCGCAGAGACGTCTGATGCGGCGTATCCGTAAGCGCCTGCGCCGGGCGCAGCCCATTGTCCGTCACCGGACGCAGCGCTGATGCGGGGCTCAGTTCCGGCCGCTTCTTCTCCGAAGCCTGCCGGGGAATAAAATCGAGAGGCGTTCTCCAGGGGTTCTGGAAAGCACTCGTCGTTCTTGCCGTAATTCATGGTATCCATATTGATAACCTCCTGTTTGGCGGTAGTGTTCTTTGGCTTACGCAGACATCATAGCAGAGAAAAATGAACAGAATTCGGTGTTTTCAAAAACGATTTGTGAACGGTCTTTAACGTTTTTGTGACCGGCGGCTGCCAGGACAGCGGCAAAGCGGCCGGAAAATACCCCGGAAAATCGGCTTGCGCGCAGTTCGCCTTTTGAACTGCGCGCAAGGATGAAGCTGTCTCTGTATCGTATCGGCCGCCGCAGGCAGGTCCGTCGGCTGATCCGCAGCGATTGCCGCGGCATCGGCCTGCCAGCGTTCGCCGGCGCCTTCGGGCGTCCGGGCAGGGCGCTGTTCCCGCCCTGCAGGAACAGTATAGCAGACCGCGGGGGAAAAATCCCGAAGATTTTGGAAACGCTTTCCAAACGATTTATGAACAATCCCCCCGGCACGGTATGATTCGCCGCTTTCTGCATATAGTAAAAGGAAACGCCGTCCGTTTTGCGGAGGCAATCTGAAAGGACTGGTACTATGAAAAACCGTTGGCGATCCCTGGTCGTGTGTCTGCTGATCCCGCTGGCGACCGGAGCCCTCTCCGCCCTGCTGACTTCGAAGGGCATGCGCGGCTTCGGAGCCCTGGCCCAGCCGCCCCTCTCTCCCCCCGCCTGGCTCTTCCCCGTGGTGTGGACGATCCTCTATGTCCTCATGGGCCTGGCCTCCTGGATGGTATACCTGCGCCGGAACCGGCCCGGGGCAAAGGAAGCGCTCGTCTGGTACGGCGCCCAGCTCATCTTCAATTTCTTCTGGACCGTCTTTTTCTTTGGGGGCTATCTGTTCCTGCTGGCCTTCTTCTGGCTGCTGGCCCTGCTGCTGCTCATCGCCGTCACCGCCGTCAGGTTCGGCAGGGTCCGCCGCGCGGCAGGCCGGCTTCTGGTCCCCTACCTGCTCTGGGTCTGCTTCGCCGGGTATCTGAACCTCGGGGTGTTCCTGCTCAACCGCTGAGGCCGCAAGGCTGCCTTCCCGACTTGTGCGGTCAGTCCCCTGCCCGGAGCAGGATCGGCTGGAGCTGCCGACCCTCGAGGGCTGCACGGACCGTCTCTGGGATCAGAGACATCTCCGCCACCAGGGACGTGGGCTTCTTCTCCGGACTGTCCTGGCCGAAGGGCACGAAGTAGAAGCAGCGCCGGGCCAGCAGGCGGCCGATGGACTCCGCGTTGGCAGCCAGGCCGTCGTTGGTGGAGACGGCCACGACCACGGGCCGGGCGTTGCGCAGATGTGCCTTGCAGGCCAGCGTCACCGGTCCGTCGGCGATCCCTGCGGAGAGCTTCGCCAGGGTGTTTCCGGTGCAGGGCGCGATGACCAGAAGGTCCAGGAGCTTTTTCGGACCGATGGGCTCCGCCCCCGCGATGGAATCAATGACCTGCCTGCCGCAGACGGTCTCGATGCGGTGGCGGAAGTCCGCGGCGCTGCCGAAGCGGCTGTCGGTTTCGGCGCTGGCCCGGGACAGGATCGGAACGACGTTCTCATATTCCCCGGCCAGGGCGGACAGGGCCGCCAGCACGGGCTCGTAGGTGCAGAAGGACCCGCACAGGGCGAATCCGACGGTCTTATGCTTCATGCGATTCCTCCCAATTGCGTTCGATGGCATCCCGGAGCGCCCGGGCAGCGGACAGGGGCAGGAGCCGGCCCGGCAATCCCCCGGCGGGAAGGACGCCGCAGGGCGGGGCGACGCCCTCCGGCAAACCGCCCGGGGCTGAGGCCAGCTCGATCCAAAGCGTGTCGGGCGGCAGCTGCGCCGCCTGCGCCGGGGTCAGCACCGGCGCGGGTACAGTATTGAAAATGAGCTCCGCCGCCCCTGCAGCTTCGGCAAAGCCCGCGGTACGGAAGCCCAGGGCCCCCGCCTCTGCCAGGACCTCCTTCCTCCGGGCGACGACGGTTGTTCTTGCGCCAAGGCACTGCAGGAGCCGGGCCAGGACCCTGCCGATCCGCCCATAGCCCAGCACAGCGCAGGGCACGTCATACAGACTGCGCCACGTCTGCCCCATCGTCAGCAGGACGGCCGCCTCCGCGGTGAGGCGGCCGTTTTCGGCGGTGAAAAAGGGATCCTGCAGCAGATCGCAGACCCTGCCTGCCCCGGAGAAGGCGACTGCCGCCCCGTCCAGGCCTCCGCCGAAGATCCGGGTACCCGGGCCGATGTAGGGTGCGAGGGCGGACAGGGGCAGGCTCCTCTCCGCCCGGATCCGCCCTGCCGCGTCAAGGGCCGGGCAGGGCAGGAGCACGGCGGAATAGGGCCCGGGGACGGCCGTGTCGGCGCAGCCCGGGAGGCGCAGGGTGTCCACGGTCCTGCCGCTTTCCATCAGGCGCGCCAGCTCCCGCTGGCGCCGGTCTCCGCCCACCGCCAGGATTCGTTCCTTCATTGCCTCATCTCCTCAGCCCAGTATATGCCCCGCGAAAAAAACGGTGCCGCAAAAACGAAATCCGGGAACCGCGGGCGTTGATTTTCGTCTTGTATTTCAGAGCGGTATCGTGTATAATAACGTGTAACGCTTTTGAGAGAAGGTGACGCTTTGGAACGCCACGGCTTTATCAACGACATGCTGGACGTGAAGATCCTGATACTGTATGTGATGAACCGGGTCCTCTACCCCGTGGACGCGCAGAAGCTCTACGAGCTCTGCCTCCAGGACGACCGGCTCAGCTACTTTGACGTGCTCCAGGCCATCCCGCAGATGGTGGAGTCCGGCCACCTCGAGCAGAAGGAGGAGGGCTACGTCATCTCCCAGAAGGGCCGCGAGACCGCGAAGATCACCGAGGATTCCCTCGCCTTTCCGGTGCAGCAGCGGGCCTCCAGGGCCATTGACAGCTTCAACCGCCAGGTCCGCAAGAGCAGCTTCATCCGCACCGAGGTCCTCGAGCAGCCGAACGGCGAGGCGCTGGCCGTCATGCACCTGGACGACGAGATGGGCTCTCTGATGACGCTGGAGCTCACCAGTCCCTCCGCCCGCCAGGCCGCCTTCCTGAACAAGGCCTTCCAGCAGAAGGCCGACGTCATCTACCGTCTGGTGACCGAGCAGCTGACGGCGAAGGAAGCCTCCGGAGAGGACTGATACAATTCTTCCGACGCGCTCCGCAATGCGGCGATATTTGTCCTTGATTCTCTCCCGATTTATGGTATAATAAGGACAGAGGAGCCAATCGGTTTCTCAAAGCACTTGAAAGGAGCGACGCAACATGAAATTCCAGATCAACGAAAAGAAAGTCACCCTGCCCGAGAGCGTCCATGCCTATGCCGAGAAAAAGGTATCCAAGCTGGATCGCTACTTCCGCGATGACGCAGAAGCTTTTGTCGCCTTTTCCGTTGAGAAGAACCGCAACAAGGTGGAGCTGACCGTCCATGCCTCCAACATGTACTTCCGCGCAAGCGAAAGCACCTCCGACATGTACGCCTCCATCGACGCAGCCGTTTCCGACATCGAACGTCAGATCCGTAAGAACAAGACCCGCCTTGCCCGCCGCCTTCGTCAGGACGCCTTCGTCCGCAGCGCGGAGGCCACCTCCTTCGTTCCCGATACTGAGGACACCGAGGAGTACAAGCTCATCAAGATCAAGGAATTTACCATGATGCCCATGAGCCGGGATGAGGCCATCCTGCAGATGAATCTGCTGGGGCACAACTTCTTCGCCTTCCGGGATGAGGATGCCGACGGCGCCTTTGCGGTGGTCTATCGGCGAAATGACGGCGATTACGGCCTTCTGGAAGACGTCCGTTGATATACAGGGAAGCGTTTTGTAAGTTTCCGTCAATTGCTGAAAAAACGACTGAGGTACGGGTCTCCCGTACCTCAGCTTGTACGGGCTCCGCCGCGCGCGGGGTCGGTACAAGCTGAGGTGCGAATCATCAATTACTGTCGAAAAGCTGCCTTCGCATCCATTCTTACACCGCCCCACCTGTTCGGAGGTGCCTATGAACAAAAAACTATTCGGCTTTGAGCTCGCGAAGATCGGTCTGCTGCTGGTGGAGCTGGCCTGCGTGGCCGCCATCGGCTACGGTTTTGTGCGCCTTTGCTGGTTCACGACCCAGTTCTTCCTCGCCGATCTCGACCAGGCGACCCTGCTGCAGTTCGTCAACGCCATCCCTGCAAAGTTCGGCTTCGTGGCCAAGATCCTGAAATTCTTCCTGGCCGGGGTCACGAAGGAGGACGCCCTGCGCAATATGATTCGCTGCGGCATCATTGCCGGCGTCGGTCTGCTGATTCTGCCCCTTGCCCGGCTGCTGATGAAAATGCTCGAGCGGCGGGTCAAGCAGACCTTCCTGCCCACCGTCCTGGCCGAGACCTTCACCGACTTCACCTACGAGGCCAAGAAGCACCGCGCCATTGAGGAGCCTCTGTGCGACGTCGGCCTTCTGAGCCGGGTGGAGCGGTACTACACCGCCAACTCCCTCGAGGGCCTGTACCGCGACTGCTGGGTCGCCTCCCAGGAGATCATCTGCGGCGGCGTCTACGCCGACCACTACGCCAGCTACCGGGTCAAGGTCCGGGGCCAGTGGATCACCGTCCGTCTCGACTGCGACTTCGAGGGCACCCTGATCCTGGAGTGCAAGGACACCGCCAACCGCTTCTCCCACAAGTCCCTGGCCCGGAGCATGTGCGAGCTGGAGCTCTCCTACGCGCCCTTCTCAGATCAGTTTATCGCCTACACCGACTCCACTGAGGACGCCCGCACCCTCCTGACCCGCCAGATGGCGGACAAGCTGCTGCGGATGCTGGTAAAGTACCCGGATATCTGCGTGATCTTCCGCCAGGGCTGCGTCCATCTGCTGGTCCGCCGCCGGTCCTTTGACCGCCGCTGGGAGCTGGCCGTGCCCTTCTGCTTCCCCGCCCTGCGCCGCGAGGCCACCCGCCTCTACGGACCGCTGCAGGACTTCACCGATATCCTTCTGAGCTGATCCTTTTCAGGGAACAGCTCACCGGGAACAAGAGGCCCTTCGCTGTCATTGCGAGGCCCGCAGGGCCGCGGCAATCTCACGGTCCCGGCGGCAGGCAGCCGGGGCTGCGGCCCTTGCCTGCAAAGATAACACCGCGGAGGAAAAATGAAAAGTATACGATTAGGGATTCTGATGATGATTTTAGCGCTTGCCAGCGTAGGCTGTCGTGGATCTGAATCGTTGGCTACTCCTTCCAACCTGCAGGAAGAAGCGGAACAAACAACGCCTGCAGCAAATCAACAGATGATAGATGGAAAATACACGCTCGGAACGCTGATCGAGGCAGATACGACAGTAACGGGATGGCAGCAGGAACTTGCAGATCGCATCCAACCGCTGCAAATCATCTATTCTTATCAGCTTGGAGAACAGGAAAGTACCGTTCAGGCAGTCTACGGTTATCAGAGTTTTCCATCGATAGAATTCACGTCCGACGCGCAAAACACCGAGTATGGCGGATATTGTCTGTTCGTGGACGCGAAGTATTCTGAAGACATTACGCCAAGATATGTCAATGTGGATGACGCCTCAGTGTTCTCAGCATTTTGGGAGCTGATTATGTCTCCGGAATACGCCGGTCAAGAGATTCCTGACGAAACATCTGAGACGTATTGTGACTTCTATATAACATGCAAAGACGGCGCCAACGAATCGTTTCGTATCTTCCATAACGGTGTTATCGTGAGAAACGGGAAAGCGGTTTGCCTTGAAAAACTCACGGAAGAGCAAGCAGCATACTTTTTTGCGGTGTTTGCTGCTTACCGCACGGCGGCTACGGATCGCATTTTATACTGCCAGTTCAGAATAAAGGATAACGGATTCGTTATTCTGCTGGACGATAATCACGGCAGCAAAATACTGAAGGGCGATGCTGCAGAGGCCTTTTTGAACGCTTTATCCGATATCCCATATGATGAAGCTGTTGGCTATGGCTATAAATGCCATGCGATCGTGAATAGAGAATTGAGCGACAGAGGCGGCGTATTATTTACATTCACAATTGGTACAGAGGATGAAGTGAGAGCACTTGAAGGAAAACAGCATAACGGCGGGAGTTTGCACAACACGTTTACAGTTTTTTCAGACGGCACGGTGGCCAAACAACGCGACGCATCTGTGCTGAATAACATTTACGCTGTAAAGCGCACGATAGATGTTTTGTTTGTCAACGGATGGTATGTATCAGAAACGAAATTTGATATCGCTTCTTTGGAGAAATTGATCGGAACATAGCGGACACCATCGTTCAATGCAGCATAGCGAATACCCTTTGACGGATAGTATCTCTCTCAATCGAGGGGACGGTCAATGCGAAAGTAACCTGTCCGAGGCAGCGGAAAAGGCGCAGAAAAACATGGATCTGATGCAACATTGACAGAGAAAACTGCCATCATAATAAGTAGGCGGCCATTGGCCGCCCGCCAGCCCTTCGCGGTCGAGACGTCAACGAACAGAACGGAGGCATCCCTATGCTGCAGAAAAAGAATCGCGTCATCTGTTGCCTTCTGCTCACGGCGCTGACGGCGAGCCTCTGCGGCTGTACGGCCCCCTGCAGGACTTCACCGATATCCTTCTGAGCTAAAAGAGAATGCAAATGAGCAAGCAAAAGAACGTTTACTCCGGTCTGGACGCGCTTCCCTCCGGGCGGGCGGGCGACCGGATCACTGAAGGCTGCCTGATCCTCGAGGGCGGCGGCTGGAAAGGACTCTATACCCTTGGCGTCATCGACGCCATGATGACACACGGGGTCAATCTGCGGTCCTGCGTCGGCATTTCGGCGGGCGCGCTGTCCGGCCTCAACTACCTCTCCGGTCAGATCGGCTGGAGCGTGCGGATCGATCTGCGCTACCGGCACGATCCGGAATACTGCGGCGTCGGCGCGCTGCGGCGGGATCACGGGATCACCGGCTTCTCCTATCTCTTCCACGACCTCGCCCGGGAGCATCCGATGGACCTCAAGCGGCTGCGGGACCCCGCCCGTCAACTGGCCGTGGGCGCAACAAATCTCCTGACCGGCGAAATCGAATACTTTGAAAAGGGCAGCTGCGACATCTTTCAGGCCTGCCAGGCCTCGGCCACGGTGCCCTTTGTCTCCCGACCGGTGATGATCGGCGGCGTACCCTACCTGGACGGCGGCTGCGCCGAGAAAATCCCCCTGTCCTGGCACGGCGTGCAGGCGGCACAGAAGAAGGTCGTCGTTCTGACCAGAGAGGTCGAATACCGCCGCAAGCCAGGCCTTCCCAAGGCCGCGGCCCGCCTCTACCGCCGCTATCCCAACTTCGTCGCCGCGATGGAGCGGGTCAACGGGGAGTTCAACGACACCGTGGACGAGCTGGAGCGGCAGGCGGCCGCCGGGGAGATCCTCCTCCTGGCCCCCTCCGAGCCCGTCACCGTCGGCCGCTTTGACGGCGACATGGAAAAGCTCGGCGCCCTCTACTGGCTGGGCTGGAACGACATGCAGAAGCGGATGCCCGCGCTGCTGGCCTACCTGGGGATCGAGGACGGAGCCGCGGAGAAATAAAACGTAAAACGAAAAACGGATAAAATAAGGTGTCCCTTCGGGACGAACAAACACAGGGGCCGGGCCCGCAATCAGCGGGCCCGGCCCCTGTGCTGCCGATGAACGGCCAAATGAATTGTCCCCCGTCCCCTGGTGCCTGTTGCCTGACGGCAGCGCCGGGATCAGGGGAAGGGATTGAATCGCAGCACGGGACGGATGGCGCTGCGCTCGTGGTTGACGCCGTCGCCGCGGGTGCTGATGTTGCCGTAGCTGTTGATAAAGGCGGCCAGACGCAGCTCGTAGCCGGGCGTGCGCAGCAGCCACCAGCTGAAGCCTTCTTCGTCCGTCTTCGCGCCCTGCGCCACGCAGTACGCCGTTCCGCGGCACTGCCGGTCGCTGTCCTCGGGGAAATACTTCTCCGCCTCCGCGACGCTCAGGATATACACCTTGTCCGTGGTGTCGCTGCCGGCGGACAGATCGTAGGCCGGGTTTCGATCGGCCGTGACCGTGGAATCCAGGATGCAGGCCTGTTCCCCGGCGTCAAAGGCCTCGTTCAGGAAGGTCTCGTTCATCCAGGTCCGCAGGGTGCAGTCCTCCCAGGTGATCTCCGCGTAGGGCTCCTGGAAGGGCCGGACGTCCAGGGAATACCTGCTGATCAGCAGCAGGGCGTCTCCGTCCTTCTCCAGAACGATCCATTCGATCGCCTCTTTGCCGTTGGCGGCGTCGTTGTCCTGTTCGTAGGCGCCGAAGGGGACCGTATCTCCGACTTGGAGATTTTTCAGCCGGCGGTAGGTCTCTTCGCCGTATTTCCCGAGATAGCAGGCGTCGATCATGTCCGCGCTGTCCTTGTAGCCGTCCAATGCCTTGAACGCATCGATGGCTTCCCGGTATTTTCCACCCTCGTACAGCTCGACGGCGGCGGCATAGCTCTTGTCTTTGAGGCCGGTTTTGCAACGCTCGATCTGCTCGGCGCTGTCTTTGTACCCCTTCATCGCGGCAAAGGCGTCCAGCGCCTGCTCGTACTTTCCTTCCTCGTACAGCCTGACGGCGGCCTTGTACCTGTTGTTCGGGAGGATGACCTTGGTGAAGACAAGGGCGGCGGCAGCCACCAGGACGGCGGCAAGGCAGATCAGCAGCAGGGTCCGCAGCTTCCTGGCCCCGGCCTTTTTCTTCTGCTCCGGCTTTGCGGACGAATTGTTTTTCTCGATAGACATAAGTGCTGTTCCTTTCTCTGTGCAGATGCCGATGTCTGAAGATGCGCGGTTACTCATCCTTCATCCCCCGCAGGCCGAGCCAGAAGGCCAAGACTTGGAGGGGGATCAGTGTGATCCAGCCAATCTTGGGGCCGAGGGCCTTGCCGAAGCAGCCGGCGGCCAGCAGCGCCAGGGCGATCATGGCAACGAAGGAGGCGATCCGCTTGACGTATGCCTCCTTGTTTTCGATCTTTGCCGAGGTGGTCCGGGGGATCAGGCGGATATTGCGGGTCAGGGCCAGCAGGACCGCATAGAGCAGCAGGGCCCCGCCGAAGATGAAGCAGACAAAGTAGAGGGCGTAATCCATGGTCGTTCACCTCCTGTCGTTCATACGTTTCGTCTCAAAGGTCCGTGCTCGTCAGGAAGATATGCAGGAAGTCGCGGAAGATGGGCTCCCAGGCGGTCTCATGGTGGCGCCGGGAGGGCTGGATGACCTCCTTCAGCCGCTGCGCCGGCCAGCAGCTCCGCAGGACCGGCAGGGTCTTTTCCACACTCTGCAGCAGACGCTTCTCCAGCTCGTCCCCCGCCCCGCAGGAGACGTAGAGAAAGGGCGGGTTCTCCGCGACCCTGGACCGGACCCAGGCAAAGAGCTCCTCCTCCCGGTAGAGGTCGAAGCTGGGCGAGAGGACCCCCGCGGCGCAGAACAAATCCGGGTGGGTCAGGGCGGTGTAGAAGCTGAACATGCCGCCGGCGGAGCTGCCGCAGAAGGCGGTGTTCGCCCGGCCGGTCTTCACGGGGAAGCGGGCCTCCACCGCGGGTATGACGGTGCGCACCAGGAAGTCGTCAAAGATCTCGCCCCAAGGGTCGATCCGTATGTTGTACTCCCTGAGCGCTTCCACGGTTCCGGGACCTGCGGCGGTCAGCTCGTTCATCCGCCAGGGATCGTCATTGTGGATCCCGACAATGACGGCGGCGCGGCCGCTGACGGAAGCCTCCGCCCGGACCGCCTCCCGGGTATACCAGCAGCCAAAGGTGGAGGATTCCACGTCAAAGAGGTTCTGGCCGTCGGTCATATAGATCACGGGCAGTGTCTGTCCTTCCGCATGGGCGGGGACGTAAACGCGCACAATGCGGTCCTCCCTGCCCGGATAGGGCAGGCGGATGGTTGTCACCTTTTCGTCGATCATTTCGCTTCTCCCTTTTTCCGTTCGGTCTGCGGTTATCGGTGGATGTACATCCGGCTCTGCTCCGGCTCGCCGTCGCCCTGGACCATGCAGAGAAATTCCCAGCCGTACTGCTCGTAGAAGCCGGTGTGGTCCGTCACCAGGTACAGGGGCGAGACGCCCCTGGCGCCCATGTCCGCAACAGCGAGGTTCAGGAGCCTGCCGGCGATGCCGAGACCCCGGCAGTCGGGCTCGGTATAGACGGCGCAGACGTTGGGGCTCAGGTCCTTCCGGTCGTGGAAGTCGTTTTCGATGACCCCCAGGCCGGCGACGATCCTCTCCCCGTCCAGGCAGAGATACCAGTTGTAGTCAGTCCGGCCCGCGAGGCAGTCGTCCATGCAGTCCAGATAGGCCTCCCGGGGTACGCCCCACTTGCTGTGGAACCAGTCGGCGGCCCGGTCCCGGAGCTCCGGGGCCTGCCGGAGGGTGACCAGGCGCAGGCCCTTGACCCGGTTCATCCGTTCCAGGGCCTCGCGGTGGCCTTCACTCTCGTCATAGAAGCCCTCCATGGCCGGACAGGGAAAGTCCGGGCACTCGCCGCAGCTGAGGATGCCCCTGCGGCGGCAGCAGACCACGGGAGCGCAGGCTCCGTACTCCTCCCACGCGGTCTTCCGGCAGTTCGGGCACCTGCCCTCGGTAAAATCGGGGCAGGCGGCGCAGTTGACGCCGCAGTATGCGATGTTGTTCACGGTGCAGTTCCTCCTCTGTCTCCGGTGGCCTCCTCGATGAAGAGCTTTTTCATGGGATGCGGTTCCTTTCCGTAAGTATTTCAGCGGCGAAGCGCGGCTCAGAGCAGGGCCTTACCCAGGTCCCAGGCGTTGCCGACCTTCTCGCCGATGACGTGATAGGCATGGCGGAAGGGGTCGAAGCAGAGGGGCGCGGCCTTCCGCATATCCAGCTCGCCGTCGGTCAGAGCGGACTCGTCCACGCTGACGTTGACGATCTCGCCGCGCAGGATGCAGGAGTCTGTGTTGAACTCGATGACCCGGCACTCGATGCAGACAGGGAGCTCATTGATGATGGGGGCGTTGACCAGGGGGCTGGGGGTGGCGGTGAAGCCGGCCCGGGCGAACTTGTCCTGGG
>JAEEGL014525221.1_pt1 | contig 11554 bp, 4 predicted proteins | sample 9134231 | NCBI WGS metagenome assembly JAEEGL01 (sample SAMN16246548, study PRJNA631951) | gut metagenome | biome: gut microbiome; feature: rumen; material: fiber-attached | host: Bos | place: Iran: Karaj | collected 2018-10 | reverse complement strand
CGCTGGTTAAGAGCTGGCCGCAAATTAAGGATGAGGCGTTGCCTTGCACAGAGCAGATTGCAGAAGGGAAGAGCAAATTCGAGTGGCTATGCCCGAATGCGGGCATCAAGGAAGTCGATATCCAAGGTTTCTACCGTAAATGGATGTCAGGCAACGAGCTTGCTGTAAAGGCGCATGTAATTGAAAAGACGGATAAATCTCTTGCGGGTGTTAAGTCCGATGCGTCTGAGGCTCTTTTCAAGGAACTGAACCGACGCCGCATTCTCACACTCGTCCGTGAAGGATGGTATGGCGTGAAGGCGGCTAATGCTTTTCTGCTGAAGGAAGCGAAGAATGCCGTCGGCGTGAGAGGAGATTATCTGTCGATGGTGGGCGTGCCGATCATGGTCACGCACAACACGCCGGAGAGGAAACTCTTCAACGGGGATGTCGGGGTGACGGTTCGCGGTCCGCACGGAATGGTGGTGCTGTTCCCGCGCGGGGCGAAAACGATCGCGTGTCCGGTGGCGCTCTTGCCAGAGCACGAGCTCGCGTATGCGATGACGGTGCACAAGAGCCAGGGGTCGGAGTTCGAGAACGTGATGGTGGTGTTGCCGAACGACGAGAACCACCCGCTGCTCAACCGGCAGATCGTCTACACGGGCATCACGCGCGCGAAGAAGCGGGCGGTGATCGTGGGGACCGAGAAGACCCTGACGGCGGCGCTGTCGCGGAAGATCGAGCGCAACACAGGAATTGCAATTGGTGATTCACAGATGACGGGTACAAGGGGCTAGCGCACAAGCGGAAGTTTTGGTATAATTCGCGGTGTCGGTTAAGCATTTAAGTTGAAAGAGGCAACACATGAAGAGCACAAACACCGAAGAGTCAGGAAAGAGGCAAAATGATGGAATGCGCGCTGTGAAGCGCGATGAGAAGAGCGTGCCGATTGAAGAAGAGGCGGCGGCACGTCTGATCAGGAATGACGCGCGTTGTTCCGAATTGTTCGTCAAGACGCGCACAACGCTGCTGCGCCGGGTCAATGCCGGCGATCAGGCCGCCTTCACGGATTTCTACAACATCTATTGCCCTGCCATGCTGAAGTATCTGGGGCTTTATGAAGGTTCCCGCAAGGAAAGGGACCAGTGGGATATCGTGCAAACGGTGTTTGTAAAATTCTACAAGGCGTTCGCGTTGGTGAAAGATCCAGTGACGGGCAAGAAGCGCATCCCAAGATGCATCTTTTCCATTTTTGGCGAGCGCAAGAACAAGGCGACGGGGAAAACATATTCGATTAAGTTTCGTCACTACCTGATAACATGCCTGAAGAACGCGGTCCGGACAAAATGGCGCGCCGACACTAAAAAAGGGACGGTGAACGTTCTCTCGCTCGACTCAAGAATTCAAAGTAAGAATGATGGGAAAGAAAGGCCGGTGGTGGATCTTGTTTCAGACGAGATGGCGCATCCTGAAAATAATGCGCGCGCCAAAGAGGACAAGGAACGTCAGGCTGCAATCTGGGATATCTGGCAGGCGGTGACAAAAGGTGTGTTGCTGGACGAGGCGCTTGATGACTGCACGCGTGACGTCACCTACCAGAGCCTTGCCAATAATGCCAAGGCGGCCGATCTTGCGGAGAAGTGGGGCATTACCGAGAACAATGTCTACCAGATCAAGCATAGGGGATGCAAGACGGCGAAGAAGATCACCTGTGCAATCTTCGAGATGATGTCCGAGGCGGATGTTGACATTGACGAAGAGGCCGCGCGGCTTTACAGGACAGTCGCCTCAATGAAGCCGAATAAGCGCAAGCATGTTGACAAGTTCATGATCGAACTCGCCAAGGAACTGCTCGCCGAGCGCAAATAAAGGAGAGCCATGGCGTCCTTTGGGAAGATGCTGGAAGTGGACGGGCGTAAAGTCTTTGTCTTGACGCCCGAAACAGTTGTCAAGGGAGAAAAGGATTCCTACACGGTAGTGGGGCGCATAGCCGTCGGCGGGTTCGGCGCCATCTACAAGGTCCGCCGCAAGAGTGACAATGTGGTAGCCGTGCTCAAGATGTCAGCCGACGTTCAAGGGAATGAGTTCGGCGGAGATCGCATCCGGCGTGAGGCCTTGGTGATGCGGCAGTGTGGAGAGGTCAATTCTAGGTTGATACCTTGTGTGCTTGACGAAGGCAAGATAGAAGGCCGGCCATTCTTTGTGATGGAGAATCTGAAGCAGCTTGAATGGTCTTCCAGAGAAGACGACAGGCTGGGGCTGCCGGATACCGAGGAGCGGCGCAAGGCGTTCTTCATGGCGTTCATTGAAAGCGTCAAGGTCGTCCACAACGCCGGATTCGTTCATTGCGACATAAAGCCCGACAACATCATGGAACGGTTCGATGGATCTCATTGGCCGATTCTGATCGATTTTGGGTCGGCGCACCCAATTGAGACGGAGGTGGCGTTTTTGCAGGAGAAGCCGACGGACTGGATTAGTCTGACCACGAGGGAGGGCAAGGCCGCATACACCCCCGGATATTACGCACCCGAAGATGCATTCACCATCCAGAAGGACATCTTTGCAATTGGGCAGGTGATTCGAGATTCGTTCGATAAGGACGTCCCCTTTGAATGGATGGAGATCATTGGCCGCTGCATATCCCGCAAGGCAAAATATAGATATGACAGTCTCGATAATCTGAAGAGAGACATTGAGAAGATGGAGAAGCTGCGCACGAAAAGATATTGGGGAATGCGAAACGAGAAGATTGTCGAACAGCGCAGAGTCGAGAGATCGCTTGCGAAGGCAACTGTCATGAATGTTGGACAGGGTGGCATCCCTAGGCTGGACGAGAAGATGTCAAATAAGGAGCGTACGGTATTACGTGTGGCTTTCCCGACGGACAAGCGTCTACATTACATCATGGACACCCCACTGAGGCTTAATGAGAATACGATCTTGATCATATCAGGCGAGGGGATACTGGAAGCCGATGTCAGGGGACCATCGTCGTCGGTGGTGGTGCTGCAGAACTATGCCATATTCCACAATACATCCGTTGAACTGCCACCGGAGAATGATTTGACATATGTCATAGTGGGACCTGGATCGTATTTGAACTTCCCAAACTTGAAATCGGACCAATACTGGAAATTCTTTCCTGGCCGAAAGCGCATACTGCGTGATATCGATGCGACCACTTCATTCCGCTTTGGAGGCCCCACAACATTCTCGGGTGTCGAGGATGAGACGTTGCGGGCAATAGCCGAAAGCCGCATGCCCCAAAGCTACAAGGGCGTGCTTTTTGATTTCTTCAGCGGCAGAAGGTTCACGGTCGAGCCGAAGTGATATCCGCCCATTGCCGGCCGCAACAGCCATATCGCCGTCTGACAATTCAGCAAGGAGAAATGGGATGTCATTGAAAATCTACTACAGTGATAGAATCGAAGACCTTGCGGTGCATCTGAAGGATAGGTTGAGAGGGGAACGGCAGAGCGGCGATCCTTTCACCTTCTCGCAGGTGGTCGTGCCGAACACGAACATCGCCAAGTGGCTGCAGATACGCGTGTTTGCCAAAGAGCATGCGCTTTGCGCGGGTATCAAGTTCCCGTTCATTGAGCAGCGCCTCACCGAACTGATGTCGGCGAATCTCCCCGAAGGAACCCCGTTCTCGCTCCTGCCGGACAACGCCTACGCGAACGCAATCATGGCGGCGCTCCTGAAGGCGGACCACCCAGAATTCGCGCGGTTTGCACCGTTCAGGGCGTATGTTTCCGGTGGGGATGGTGCACGGCCGCTTGAACTCACTACGCAAAACACTGCCCGGATGGCGTGGCAGCTGGCTACGACGCTGGCGAACCTCATGGACCAGTACGAGGTTCGCCGTCCCGAAATCGTGGAAAGATGGATTGCGGGGGGTGACAGCTGGCGTGGGGAGAACGAGGTCGAGGCGGGTGAGGCGGCGCTTGCGCGCGCGTTGTGGGGACCTCGGGGCACGTGCCCCGACGGGGGGGATCGGCTTTCCCTGCGGCAGCTCTACGATCGCGTGAAGGACGCTCCGCCCAAGGGGCCGGCAGAGCGCATCTACTTTTTCGGGCAGTCCACTTTGTCGCTGCTGCAGGTGAGGATCCTCGTCTGGCTCGCCCAGACCCACGAGATCGTGTTCTACCACAACAACGTCTGCCTCGAGTACTGGGGCGACATCGAGACAAAGACGGAGCGCATCAGGAAACTGGGCAAGGCCCAGGCGGCGAAGGAGGACATCGATATAGAGAATCCGCTTCTGCGGCAGTGGGGCGTGGCAGGACGCGAGACGATGCGCCTCCTGGTGGAGCTGGAGGAGGAGAACGACGGACGCATCGACTTCGAGTGGACGTGCGTGGCGGATCCGGGGCGCGTCCGAGCGTCTACGCTGCTCGGGACAATCCAGGAATTGATCTGCCGCCGCACAGGCCAGGCGGAGAAGATGCCGCAGGACGCGTCGCTCCAGATTGTCGGCGTGCCTGGCATCCGGCGCGAGGTGGAGATGGTGTACAACGCCATCATCGGAAGCGTATGGAAGCCTAATGGATCGGGCGAGCGCCCATGGGACGAGTGCGAGTTCTCCGACATCGCGGTGCTGGTACCCGACATGGCGACCTACCGTCCGGTCATAGAGGCAGTATTCGATGCGCGCGACGATGTGCCGTACGGGCTTGTCGACACAACGGCGAGCGAGGACAGCAAGTTCCTCGCGGGCTTTCTTGCGCTGGCCGACCTTGCGCGCAAGGGGCTCACGCGCGAGACGCTGTTCGCCGTGCTGGACAACCCCTGCGTGCAGGCCGCGTTGAAGTTTTCGGCGGACGACGTGGCTGACTGGAGGAATGTCACGGAGGAGATCGGTGCGTTCGATGGGTTCGAGACGCGAGAGGATGAGTCGCTGTTCAACTGGGACTGGGGACTCTCTCGCCTGCGGCTCGCAAGGGTGGCGAGCGATGAGAGGCAGGAGGTGGACGACGAGATCCCACTGGTGGTGGGTGGTGGGGACTCGGCATTGAGGTTCTCCGAGATCGTCGAGCTGCTCTACAGGAGGGTAAAGGAGGGATTCAAGGGGCCAGCCATCGCGTCCGATTGGGCGCGTGCCTTCAAGGGGTTGATGGGCGACTTCCTCGCCGTGCCTGAAGAGAGCGCACTGGAGGGAACGGTCCGCAAGCAGATCCTGCTGACGCTCGACGGGCTGGACATGGTCTCGGGCGAACTGAGCGGCGAGTTTGTGATCGCGGCGGTTGAGCATTTCGTGGGCGGCATCTCCTGTCGGAAGGGCGGCTATCTCACGCATGGCGTCACCATCGCCGGACTTCAGCCGATGCGCCCCGTGCCGTTCAAGCAGATGTTCGTGCTGGGGTTGGGCGAGGGAGGTTTTCCAGGTCGGACGGGGGTGTGCAGCGTGCTGGACGTGCGCGGCACGGGCTGGCACCTCGGCGACGTGACGCTGCCGAAGATGAACCGCTACCTGTTCCTTGAGACTTTGATGTCCGTGCGCGACAGACTTGTCATCACCTATCCGAACCGCGACATCGAGAAGGACGCGGAACTGTTCCCGTCGGGGCTTGTCCGCGAGCTGGAGGACTTCGCGGGGACGATTGTGGAGACCGGCGCGTTCAAGGAGTTCAAGAACTATCCGTTGCTTGAACGCGGCGAGCGGAACATGTCCAATGCGCCAAACCCCGTTGGAGACGTCGTCTGGTCGCCGACAGATCCGCAGGCCGGAATCCTACCGACCTATTCGCGAATTGCACGCATGATCGCAGGCAGGCGGGACGTCCCCGCGAGCCGCCAGGATGTGGATGCACAGGAATGCCTTCCTTCCGCCGAGACGGCTCGGCGCGAAGTGTCAGCCCATGAGCTGGCGGAGTTCCTCAAGTCGCCGTTCAACGCCGTGATGCGTTATCGCTTCGGCATAGCCATCGAAGGGTATCGCGATACAGAACTAGATATTGATTCGCCACTTGGCATAGCCGAAGGACCGGTGGAGTGGGGCCTGGAGGGGGCGTGGCTAGAAGGCGAAGGCGATTCGGACGGCCCGTTCCGCACGCTGCAGTTGTCGGGTCAGGCGCCGAGGGGCTTTCTGGGCGACTTCGCGAAGAAAAGATTTGATGCGGGCCTGGCTGACGCAAAACAGGCGTTGTTGGCGTTCGCCGCGTCGTTCGGCTTCGACGGCAGCGCGGACAGCACGTCCAGGCAGAATCTTCCCGTCACAATCGAGCGCGGCCGAGAGCCTGCGGTCAACGTGCGATACACGTCCGCCACGCCGAACTGGCATGAGGATGGCACGGAAGTGTCCGTTCTAGTGACGGGCTTCCTCAAAGACCAGAATGTGAAGTTGCCGCCTGAAAGGACACTCGAGCCGCTTCTGGGGTTCCTGATGCATGTCGCGAAACAGGATCAGGACCATGGCGACTACACGTTGCGCGTGGGTGTGATTTCCATCGGAACCGGCGAGACGGCATGCTGGCGTTGGACGGTGACGCCCGTCGATGCGCGCGACTACCTGGATCGCCTGACGCTGAGATATCTGACGTATCTGGAAACACCGCATGGAGTTGACGGATATGTCGACTTCGCCTACAAGAAATTCGCTCGGGCGATGTCGGAAACGCAGCCAGGCCCCGATGGCGGCGTCGACTGGGAAGATGTGCTGTCTCGGTTGACGGCCGAGGATTACAATTGGGGTGGGGGAGGATTCGACAAGAGCCTCGTGGTGGAACAGACCGTCGAGAATTACCGGCGCGACCCCACCACGGACGAGCTGAAAGATGTTTATGTGGAGAGCTACCTGCTTCCTCTTGCTGGAAAGAAAGAGAAGTCGAGAGAGGACGAGGCGGAAGGAGGTGCGCAATGACGCCGAACAGGGATTTCATCGCAAAGCGCCTTGGCGGCAAGGATGCCGTGTGGAACAAGCTGCTATACGACCGGGACGGCATCATCGAGGCGTCCGCCGGAACAGGCAAGACATATGCGCTCCAGAGCATTGTGCTGAAGCTGGTGTCGGACGAGACGCATCCGGTGGACATCAAGAACATCCTGCTCGTCACCTACACCGAGAAGGCTGCGGGCGAGCTGAAAGACCGCATCCGCACGATCCTCCAGGATGCGGATTGCCTTCAGTCCGACTTCGACGAGGCCACGATATGCACCATCCACTCGTTTTGCCGCGAGCTGCTCACGGCATACGCCTTTGAGAACCGCGTGCCGATGGAGATGGACATAGGCTGCGCCAACGGCGACTTCATCCACCGTGCCGTGCGCGCCGCGCTGCTCGGTGCCGCGTTCAAGGCGAGCTACAGCGAGACCTACGCAGCGTTCATGGAGGCGGGCGGATTCGGTTCTACGGAAGGTCTTGTGGGAGGGGCCGAAAGGAAATTGAGCGAATGCGCGATGAAGGACGAGCCTCCGCCCGAGCCGCCGCACCTCGATGGGGCGATGCGTACGACGCTTATGGAGATTGCCGCATCAACCAGCCTAGACTTTGACGGCATTTCGATCCATGGCACCGACCGGCCGAAGTTCCTCGATGCGTGCGAGAAGGTGCGGACGTCGATTGATGGTATTGGCGCGGGAGGACTGACTGACTTTGTGCTGTCCGTCATCAGCTGCGCGAATGGCTGCGCGTATTTGAATCCGCGTGTGACCGGCATGGGAAGGGGAACTCGGCTGCAGGACGTTCGCCCTGATCTCAAGCGTTTTGCGGAGATGGTGCAGGACGTCTATGGAATCGTTGCGAGCCAACTGGTCGGCGATCTTGTCCAGTGGGCGTGGCCGGAGTTCAGACGGCTCAAGGACGAATCGGCGGCGCTGACGTTCGACGATCTCGTCACGCGCGCAAGCCGCGTGATTGAAGAGGAGGCGGCGCACGAAGAGTCTGGTGGACGAAGCGCGCTTCTGGAGTCGATCCGTCGCCGCTACCGCATCGCGCTCGTGGACGAGTTCCAGGATACGGACAAGATGCAGTGGACTATCTTTCGCCGCATCTTCGGCGCCAAGGCCAACCGGATGGAGGGAGATGACGTGCCGGCTCCCAGACAGGGATTTCTCTTGGTAGTGGGCGATCCAAAGCAGGCCATCTACGGCTTCCGCGGGGCGGACGTGGCGACTTATCTTTCGGCAAAGGAGGCGATTACCGTAGGAGATGGTACGCAGCCCCCGCAGATGCTCAATGCGACATACCGCTCCGCGCGTGAACTCGTGGTGGGGTTCAACGCCATTTTCGGCGAGGAATCCGGCTGGTTCAACGACATGACGGAAGATGACCGACGCATTGACTATGCCAAGGTTGACTATCCCGAGGACAACGCGCGATTCGCTCGCCTGGTTGATCTCACAGGGCGCCCAGCGGTGAATCTGCTTGAATCGCTGCCGTACCAGTTGCCCGACCTGCCCAACAACAGGGGTGGATACGGCAACATGGGGAAGTGCCTGCCGGTGTTCATGGAAAACGCGGCGCTGGAGATGAAGCGTCTGCACGATCTGCCAGTTGCCTACAAGACATATGACGAGAAGAAACAGGCGATGGTGGATCATCGCTTCGACTACGGCGACATGTGCGTTCTCGTGCGCGGCGGAGGTGGCGCGCGAATCGTCAAGCGGGTATTGGCGCAGCACGGCATTCCATACGCCCACTACAAGGAGCGGGGGCTCTTCGCGACTGAAGAGGCTGAGGCGCTGCTGGCGCTCTTCGACTTTCTGGCAGCGCCGTCGCGGACCGGCAACCTCGCGGCGCTTCTTCTCACTTCCTTCTTCGGCATTCCGCCTGGCGGTCTAGAATCCAGGCTTGCGCGTGGCGACAGAGAATTCTCGGAGCTCGTGGAGAAATGGCAGGAGCTGACGAAGAACCGCAACTGGAACAAGCTCTTCGAGAGCGTGATGGACGATACGTCGCTCGCGTACCCGGTTATGGGCGATTACGAGTATGACCGCCGCTGGATGGCGATACGGCAGATGCTCGACAAGCTGCTGGAGGCGAAGGGACGGTCCGCGCTTGTCATCGATGAGTTCGCCGGACTTCTCCGTTCATGGCGCAAGGACGACCAGAACGCGGGCGAGGACGGTTCGCTTCGTCAGAAGGAGAGCGAAGGCGAGCGCGTGCAGATCATGACCATGCACGCCTCAAAGGGACTTGAGTTCGGCGTCGTGTTCGTCGCGGCTGGCATGGGCAATGTGAACAGCGACGAAGTGAACGACGAGAAACGCCTCCTCTACGTGGCCTTGACGCGCGCGGAGCACAAGCTGTATCTGCCATGGACGAAGTGGAGTCCGCATCTGCGGGCGGGGAAGCCGGAACATGGTCTAGGCAGTCGCGGTTCCTTCTTGTTGGGCGAGGGATGCCTTTCACGTGGAATCAGGACGCTGTTCAAGGAACCTGTCGTTGTGGATTTCGGCAGGGATGAGAGCGCCCTCGACGCCGAGACGGCGGCATTCCATGCGGGAAGATCGCACTCTGGTGTTACCGACCCGGTCAAGGGCGAGGATATCGGCAGGGCGGGTTGTCCTCAAGCCGCTGTTCCCATGATCTATAACATCGGTTACCTAAAGAACCGCACGATGCAGTGGGATTCGTTCACGACGTTGAACGGGCATGGAAGGTCGCAGCGGCTGGTTCCCGATGCATCAGGCGAATTGGACGAATTGCGGATCCCTTGCGTAAAAACGAAAACGCTCCTTCCGGGAACCAACGTGTCCGGCATCGTCTTTCACGAGATCATGGAGACGTTGTGCGGGAATGACGACGCGGCCGGCGAGATCGGATTCACCATCGGGAAGCGCACGCTGGACGCGGCGATGTCCGACGAGAACTTCGCCGAAATCGTGCGTCACGCGATGCGTGCGAACGCGCTCGGCAACCAGATTGCCGACGACGACTCGACGGAGCTGACGTTGATGCGGATGGTGTGGAACGCGCTGAACACGGCGCTCGCGTTCGGCGAACGGACGTTCTTCCTGAAAGACATCGCGCCATCAGACCGTCGCGCTGAGGTCGAATTCGTGTTGGACGAGGAAAATGTTCTGGGTGCGGATCTGCCGCCGCTGGGCGGTCGGCCAAGAGACGGCGTGTTCAACGGCTCCATTGACTTGTTGATTCGTCCTGACGGCGAGGGTGGTAAGGTGTATATCGTAGACTGGAAGACGAACACCTTGGACGACTATGGCACGCAAAGCGTGTCGGCGGCAATGGAGGCTGCGGGCTACCCTCTGCAGTTCAAGCTGTACTCGCTCGCCGCAAGCCAGTGGCTTGGCGAAGACGCGCTTGCCGGCGTGGCCTATTTGTTTGTGCGCGGCGGCGAATTCAGGGACGCACGGAGCGGCGTTTACGCGCGTGCAGCGGATGAGGCATTCATGGATGATTGCCGCACGGCCGTGTTGGCGGCGCTTCCTCATTCGACAATGGCAGACTAAGGAGGCGGCACTTATGGAATTGGCAGTGAACATTCACAGACTGAGCCTGTTCGGCATTCCGGACGGCAATATGGCGGGTGACGTGGGCCTTGTGCGGAAGATACTCGCGCGCCTCCTGGAGACGGATTCTATTTCGCTTGCCGAACTGCAGACGGCGCGGGACATTGTAAAAAAGTTGGACGACGTTCGTGCGGAGGCCTACCTCTTCCTTGCGGCGATGTTTCTGTCGCTGCATGGCGGAAACACGTTCCTGCGCCCGGAAAAGGGCGTGGCGCTTCTGGATGCGGGCGGATATCTCGACCCGCCGGGGGATGGCGAGTACTCCAACGCGGGCTATCATGTAGACGTGCAGGAGACATGGCCGGAAGCAGTTCGCGCGGCGGAGCCGATCCAAGGCGAATTCGTGATTAAGCGCTTGGATATTGTCGGCGAGTGCTGGTTTTTCCAGCGGAACGCCGTCGCGGTGGATGCCGTCTCCGCAGGGCTGTCAGAGCGTGCGGACGAGCAGGACGGATGTCCAGGGCTTTCGTCCGATGAGCTGGCAGATGCAATTGCGTTCAAGAACTTTGAGCTGAACGACGAACAGGTCAAGGCCGTGAAGACTGCGGTCTCGCGGATGTTCACGGTAGTGACGGGAGGGCCGGGAACAGGCAAGACGACGATCGTGTGCGCCATTCTGCGCGCACTCATGAAGCGTGGGCTTGCGCCGGAGGAGATTGCGCTTGCGGCGCCCACGGGGCGCGCTGCACAGCGGATGGGCGAGGCGTTGTGCAACCAGTGCGTGAACGCCAGGGATCTTGATGAGGCGACGCGCACTCAGATTGAGGCGCTGAACGGCTGTACGATACATTCGCTACTCGGTGGGTTCCCGCCGAACTGGAAATACACTGCCGACAACAAGCTGCCGCTCAAGCTAGTGGTGGTGGACGAATCTTCGATGGTGGATATCCACCTGATGAAGGCACTCGTGGCGGCGTTGCCGTCCGACTGCCGCCTCGTGCTGTTGGGCGACAAGGACCAGCTGCCGTCAGTCGAGGCGGGGGCCGTGCTGGGCGACATCGTGGGTGGTGAGGGCGTGTCGTGCGTTGTGCGGCTTGAGAAGTCCAACCGATTCACGGGTGCGTTGGCTGAGTGCGCGGCGGCGATCAAAGACGGTAAT
>JAEEGL013862391.1_pt1 | contig 11554 bp, 12 predicted proteins | sample 9134231 | NCBI WGS metagenome assembly JAEEGL01 (sample SAMN16246548, study PRJNA631951) | gut metagenome | biome: gut microbiome; feature: rumen; material: fiber-attached | host: Bos | place: Iran: Karaj | collected 2018-10 | reverse complement strand
TGCTCTGCTCGTAGCGGTCAACGCTAGCGCGGTTCACGCGCCGCAGGTACTGGATCGCCTCGCGCTTTGCTCCCTCGGCGTTGACGTAGTCCCAAGCCGTGCGGCCTTGTTTCTCCGTCCACTTGCGCCCGTTCTGCAGGGGGCTGTATTTCAGCCGGTCGCTATACTTGCCCCCGATGGCCTCCAGCTGTGCGGCGTGGTCGTCGGTGTTGCCGAATACGATCACCGACGATTTGCCGAAGTAGTCATAACACAGGTCGCCGTATTCCCCTGCGGGCATTGCGATGTTATTCACGCGGTTGTTGCTCTCGTTGTTGTTGACCTTTGCGGCGGTCGTGCCGTTGTTCGTTGTCTTCATAACTCTTGCGGATTAAATTGTTAATATAATTTTTTAATTCTCTAATTCTTTAATTCTTGATCACTTCTTGCGGCCCTTCTTGGTGTTGCTCTGCTTGCCTATCTTCCAGCCTCTCCGTTGGGCCACTTCCTGATTAAAGCGGTACCAGACGTTTTCGTCCAGAAACTCAAAGTGCATAGTACCTTTTTTATATCCACGGCAGCGGAAGAAGCCCCACTCAAACCACTCACCCCAGGCGGGTTCGTTCTTGCGGACGTACTCCCCAAGGCTCCCTATTTGCTCGTAGTTCTCGCCCATCATGTAACAAAGGGCCTTGCACACGTCGTTAATCTTCGTGGCGTTGTCGTGGTAACTGCTCCACTCCCTTACTTCCATCTTATCGCCCCAGCTGCTGCGGTTGGTGATATAGTCACAGATAAACCGACGATTTACCATATAGTTTGCGTTGGTTTTCCACGTCTCGCCCGCCGTGCTGTTCTCGGCTGACAGGCTGCAAATCGTGTCGAAAGCCTCACAAAGGGCATTCACCATCCTTTGGCCGTTGGTCTTCACCACGGTCTCGATGACGCGGTACACGTTAGACACGGTGAAGGGTACGCTTTGCCGCTGTTCGATAAAGCGGTTGATCTGCTCCCTCAGTTCCCGCGTGGCGTACTTCTCCATGTTCATCTTCCGGAAGATGATGCGCCAATAATACTTTTGAAGCTCGCGGCGGTAGGTCTGGTGATTTATTTCGGTCACTGTATCGCGTCCCGTCACGGCCTTAAACCTGATAGGCAGTGCTCCGTATTCGTTTTTTACGGCCTTCTGGTTGCCGTCCTTGTCCGTTATCACGTCGTAATCTACAAACGTGGCGGCGCGGTTTATCTGCTCCGTGGCCTCCATGACTCCATCGAAGAGCTTCACGGCCTGGGTGTAGCGGTTCACCATGTCGCGGATGACGTTGTACTGCATCAGTCCGGCGGTCTGTCCGTCGCCCGTCTCGTCCATGTCGATGGCGTCGAAGTAGCCCGCAAACTCGGCGGCTCCCTCGCCCTGCTTCCACAGTTTCACCAGCGACACACGGCAGCGCGTGGCCCGCTCTGCATCCTCGGCAAACGGTGATCCCAGGTCTTCGCTATAACCTTGCAGTTTCACTAATTCCTGAAGCCGCTTGTAATTGGTGTTATACTGGCTTTCCAGATTTGACGTATTAACCAGACTCACGATGACGCAGCCAGCGGGGGCGATGTCGTAGGCGTGCAGGATGTGGCGGCAGCCCTCCGAGAATGGCGGGTTCATCATGATCATATTAACGTGGCTTATCTGCTCGGCGGTCACGGTCAGGAAGTCCGAAGAGATAAGGCGAAAGCCCTTGCCGCGTAGAACGCTCTGCAAATTCGCGTCACGCTCACACGTCAGCACCTCGCGGGCACCAGCCTTGCGCACTGCCTCGGCAATATTGCCGCTACCGGCCGACGGCTCCAGCACCACCAGCCCGGCGGGGCTGTCGTCCATCATCATCCGCTCCACCACTGCGGCGGGTGTCGGGTAGAAATCGGGATTATTATAGAAAATCATAATTTTTATAATTGAAAATTGAAAATTGATAATTGAAAATTGCCTAATCTCGGAAAGGGTCTATAATATATATATAAAGGTGTAGGGACGGGGGGGCGGCTACTCTATGCCGCCACCCTGAAAGACTCGAACGCCTCGCGCACTCTCGCGGCCTGGTTGGGGCTCTGCGTCGCGTCGATAAGGTCGAACAGTTGCGCCCGTGCGAACTCCACGGCGGGGGCCAGTGTGTCGGCGCTCGTGCCGTTCCTCAGCTGCTCCGATAGCGTCCAGAAGATGACGCCTAAAGCGTCGAACTTCTCGCGGCTGTCGGGGGTCAGGCTTGCGAGACAGGCGCACACCTCGGCGAACGTCTCGGCGGTGCGTTTCGTGCCCTGCTCCGTCTCGGCCTTCCATCGTGCCAGCGTCGCGGCGGGGATGGTCACGCCCTCGTATTTCGCGGCCTCCTGGGCGATGCGTGCCACCGTGCCGAAGAAGTCCGCCACGGCCTCGAATAAGGCGCTAATTTGGCCGTTGGCCTTATCTCCTCGCGACTCGGCAGAGCTGGAACCCGTTCCGCTTTGCTCTCGCTGCTCGTCGATTTCTCGCGGACTCTCTAACGTGTCACCCTCGGCGGCTGTGGCCGTCTCGCTGTCCGTCTGTGGTTCTGTGGCGGTCTGCTGTGCCTTGTCGGTGCGCCATTTCTCATCCTTTAAAGGTGTTACAAATTCGATGCCGTCCAGACTTAAAAAACCGCCTTCGTTCTTGATGCTCTCCAGCGCGGCGCGGCCACCCTTCGGACAATATACGCGATGGCTGTCCGTAAATGCCAGCCAGCCAAACGGGGCGACATAGAAAGCGAAACGGGCGCGGCCTGTGATCCAATAGCTGCCGAAGCGGTCGGCGAACTCCAGCCCCAAGGCGTTGCGTATTTCTAAATGCTTATTTACATAGTCGGCGGTCGGCTCCGTCGGCACCTCGTCGGCGGTCTGGGTGTCGGTGATGTCCTGCCCACTCTCTAACGTGTCGGCGGTCTCTGCCTCGCCTGATTTCTCCGCGTTGCTGTAACGGGCGAACCACTCGGCCAACTCGTCCCCGTGTCTGCGGGTGCTGAAAATATAGCCTTTACCGCCTCGCAGGTTGCGCCACTCCTTGCCGCCCATCGCTTCCAGTTCTGCGGCCTGCTCTGCATTATATCCGCGTATCACTGTGGCCTTCTCGCTGTATTGCTCCATCGTGAGCCCGTCGGCGGCTGTCTCGTTGGCTGTGGCGGCCTTCTGGGTGTCGGCCTTGCTCTCGGTCGGCTTGCGCTCCTTGCGGGGCTTCTCGGCCTTCTCTGCGGGCTTCTCGCCTCGCTGCTCTGCCTCCCATTCCTGGCGCTGTCTCTCGATGTCCTGACGCTCGCGGCGCAGTGCCTCGCGTACCTCTTCGGCCACGGCTTGCACCTTCTCGCCCGCTCTGTCTAACGTGATGCCAACGGCCTGCATTTTCTCAATGCGGGCGGCGGTGTTCTTGTAATTGCTCGAATACATGCCGGAAAATTCCTTTTTTCCTTCCCATACGAAAATTTTTCCAATCTCTAAGCCTGTGAGATCGTCGCAAAGTGCGAAAATATCCTTTATCTCTGAGGTCTTGCGGATGCCGAACACGTTCCCGCCTAACGCCTTTTTGATGGCTCGGTAGGTCTTCCCGTACTTCGGCACAAATTCGGGCGCTTTCGGCTGTGGGGTGTAATGGCTCCACTTGGTGAACCACTCGACAAACAACTCAAAATATTTGCTTTCTCCGTAGGTACTATAAATCTGGTGGGCCTTCTTGAACTTGTCGGCGTCGATGCCTAACAAGCTGCAAATCTTCACTATTTCCTCATCGCTCAGAAATACCGTGCAATCCTCGCGGCGTCCGTCCCTTGCTCTCTGCTCTGCTGCCGATGGCTTCACGCTGCAAATGATGTCGGCCACCTCCTCGCGGTGTTCCTTCTCCTCGGTGCGGTCGTAGCTCACGCAGCCGGAGAAATCGCCGTAATTATTCGCAAACTCTGTAAAGTCGGCGCGTTCATAACCTGCACAATCTGTCATGCCGTCGAACGTGTCCCAGCCGCTGACAAAGATCTCGTAATCGGTGGCGGCCTTGAACTCCTCCACGGTCGGCCCCTCGTTCCATGATATTGTGGCACCGCCACCCCATCCCGTGTTAATTGATGCGGTGAACTTCACACCAGGGAACGCGGCTTTTGCCATTGCCACCAGATTACGACGGCGGGCGGCTCTGTAGGCGTTGCCCGCTGCCTTGGCCTCCTGACTGCTCCACCCGTAGTTTTTGCGGGCGGCTGCCTCGGCCTCCTTATAACTCGTTAAGTCTTCCATGAGGTGCGCCCACTTGTTGCACTTCCTTTCGTACTCAGGACGGGCGGCGGCCTTGCGTGCTTCCTCCTCGCGCTCCTCCTCTTCACGGCGGCGGCGTGCTTCCTCGGCGGCTCTTGCCATCTGCTCACGGGCTGCGGCTTCCTCGTTGGCTCTGTTCAGGTCGTTTGTCACTTGCTCGTATTCGGCGCTCATCGCCTTGAACTCGTCGGCGTTGCCTCCCTTGTCGGGGTGCATAGTCAGACACAGGGCGCGAAATTCGGCCTTTAAACTCTCGGCGGTATAGGGGTAATTTTTAAAGTACTTCATAACTCTTGCGGATTAAATTGTTATTAAAATATGTTCTTATGTTCTTATGTCTAAGAATCTGTTAATATGTTACTATGTCTATAAAGTTACTATGTCTTATTTATACGCCGGTATCGTGAAATTATAAGTAAATACCACGTAAACCAGGGCGGCGGCCATGAGCCACAGCAGCAGGGCGGCGGCGCGGGGGTGGCGGTCAGTCCATGCGAAGAGGGGCGCCAGGGCTCCCAGTTCGCGCAGTTCGGCGGGGGTGTCGTTGATTGTCTTCATACGCTTATATATTATAATATGGTGATATTTCGCAGGGTGTATAACGGGCGGCGCTTATAGTGCGGCCTCGTAGATCTCAGGAGCGGCGGACACGTTGTAAATGTACTGGCCACAGCGAACCAGCAGAGCGGACGCGCCGTAATAAAGTCGTTTCATACCAGACACGGAGCCGGAGGCGTGGAAGTTGGGGAACTCCGACAAATTAAAGCGGTCGTGATCCTTGGCGGCGATACGTCGCACGGGGTAATTATTCGATTTAGCCATAACGATATAATATTAAAAGGTGAATAATCCAAAATTTAAAAAGCGGTGATATTTCGCGGACGCTCTAACGGGTGATATTTCGCAGAGCTTATAACGTGAGCAGGAGCGCAAGCACGACGGCAGCGGGGACGCCTGGCACGGCGGGCACGGCTACGGCGGCGGGGGCGGTGGTTCCTGTCGATGTCGGCGCGGTGTCGCTCTGGCTCTCGCTATCGTCGGCGGTGTCATCTTCGGCGACCTCAGCAGGGGCGGCGACATCTTCGGCGGTGGTTTCTGTCTCGATGTCGGCGGCGGTGTCATCGTTGGCGGTGTCGAGATCTTCGGCGACCTCAGGAACCAGCGCCACGGGGGCGGCGGTCGTATCTTCGGCGGCGACGATGGCGCGGGCGGTGTCAGCAGGGGCGGCGGCGGTTAACGTGTCAGGAACCAGCGCGGCGACCTCAGCAGGGACGGCGGCGCGACGATGGCGACGGGCGCGGGGCTCGCTGGCTCTCGCTGTGGTCGTTTTCGGGCTCTCTGGCTCGCTAACGATGGCGGGGGCGGTCGTTGGCACGTCGGCGACGTTTTCGCGGTTCTCTGGCTCGCTATCGTCGGCGGTCGTTACGATGGCGGCGACCTCAGCAGGAACCAGGGCGGCGACATCTTCGGCGCGGTGGTTTATATGGTTAACGGCGGCGCCGACAATTAAGAGAGTCAGCAGGGACGCGGCCACAGTGAACCAACGGCGGGCACGGGCGGCGAAAGCTGCGGCGGCGGTCGTCACGTTGGCGGCGGTGGCGGTCGTTACGAACTCGAAAACGTCGGCGACATCTTCGGCGGTCGTATCTTCGGCGGTGTCAGCGGTGGCGGCGCTCGTTGGTATCTCTGGCATTAATGCGAAGGACTCCCACGGCGACGGGGCGACGATGGCGGCGACATCTTCGGCGGTGGTTCCTGTCTCGATGTCGGCGGCGGTGTCATCTTCGGCGGGGCTCTCGATGGCGGCGACCTCAGGAACCAGGGCGACGACCTCAGCAGGGGCGGCGACATCTTCGGCGGTCGTATCTTCGGCGACGATGGCGGCGGGGCTCTCGATGTTTTCGGGGCTCTCTGGCTCGCTTGCGATGGCGGGGGCGACCGTTGGCACGTCGGCGACGTTTTCGCGGCTCTCTGGCTCGCTATCGTTGGCGGTGGCGACCTCAGCAGGGGCGGCGACATCTTCGGCGGGGCTCTCTTTAATAAACTCTATCGAAACCTTTAAAATGCGGCCCGTTTTGAAATCGTATTTTTTATTGATTTTTGCCACGCGGACGCCGCGCAACGTTTCAAAATAACCACCGGCGGGCAAATAACCAGCGCTTTTCAGTTCGCGGGCGGCGGCGTAAATTTCGTTATCGCTATATTTCGAGCGCCACAGATAAACGGCGGCGTAAATTTTCATATTTGCGAGAACTTCGGCGGGGACGGGGGCGACATCTTCGGCGGTCGTATCTTCGGCGCTGTCGAGATCTTCGGCGGTGTCATCGTTGGCGACCTCAGAAACCACGGCGGCGGGCTCGCTATCGTTGGCGGTGTCAGCAGCAGGGGCGGCGACATCTTCGGCGGTGGTTTCTTCTTTCTGGCTCGCTGCAAAGTTTTCCACGTTAGCGAGGAAAATTTTTACAAGCTCGTTGGCGGTGGCGCTGTGGTGTACCAGTCCGAGACGGGCCGTAAAATCGTGTGCGGCCTGCAAAGCACGGGCGCCGATCTCGTTGTAAGCGTCGTTTCTTATTTCCTCATTATTTAAGTTTTTCAGCAGCTCTGCAAAGGTATTATTATAACTTTCTCCTTTTTCGAGATACGGCGCGAAATCAAATTTAATATTATTTACGGCGGCGACGGTTTCGAGCCCGGCGGGGGCGGTCGTTACGATGTCGGCGGCGGTGTCAGCGGTGGCGACCTCAGCAGCAGGGGCGGCGACATCTTCGGCGGTGTCAGCAGCGGCGGCGCGGCTCTCGCGCTCTTTAATTAGTTCCTGTCGTTTTAGATAGTTTTCATCAAAACGATTTTTTCTTTCTTCTGTGGTCGTGTCCTCCATGTAAACAGCGGCGGGGACGTGGGCGGCGGCGACGGCGCCGGGGCCAGTTATATCTATATCTAATAATAGATAGTTTTTGGCGTTCTGCAGATAGCGTAAAAAGATAGGTATTATTTTGCAGAAATATTTGTTTTGGTCCTTCTGAAAATAATAATCTTTAATCTGATCTTTCTGGTATCTCATATATTCAATACTTTTGCAGCCACGGACACGGGCGGGGCGGGGCTCGCTTTCTTCTGTGGCGCGGCGCTGTGGTTCCGTCTCGATACCAGAAAGCACGGCGACGTTTTCGCCGGTGGCGTTTTTGGCGGCGTCGAAATATGGAAAATTAAAACTATCGAAATAACAATCACTAATTAAAACAGGCATAATAAGAGTATATAAACCAGGGGCGACGAAAGAGATGGCGCGAGACGGATCGCACAAAAACATTTTTTCCGCTTTCTCGATTTTTGCCAGTTGTGCGCCGTTGGTACCGATGGCGAAAGTAAAATTAAAGTTTTCATCTAAAACGATGGTTTCGCGCTTTTCCTGGCCCTCGTAATTAGTTGTAATAAGTTGTAATTTGTTGGTATAGCTTTCTCCAAACAAAACAACGGGGTTATTTTGTAGGTCCGTAAACTTTGCAAGCGCGGCGGCGCTCTTTTTAATCTCTGGCCAGTGGTTCCCGAGGTTAACGGCCTGACTCTCTTTATAGCTCGGAACGATGGAACGCCACGCGGGAAAACGTCCGTCGATAGTCCGGACGGCGGCGCCGTTGTTGCTGGCCATGTTTAGAGAGTCCACAGATATACGGCCCTTTTTCAGCAGCAGGGGGGACACGATGGCGCCCGTTTTATCGTCGTCGTTAAAATAATCTTCGGCGACCTCAGCAGCGGGGGCGGCGGTTACTGTCATAATACGACCGTCGGACGCAACGAGGACACGGCGGGCGGCGTCGAAATATACGCCCTCCATGACAGGGCGCAAGTTATCAACGGCACAACTGTTTTTTAGTTGTTTCGCGATGGCGGCGGCGGGGACGTCGAAAGCGGCGACCACAGGGGCGGCGGCGACCTCACGAACGAAAACAGCTTTTTTAGATGTCGGGACGCTGAAAACGGCGGTGTACTTTTTCAAGATCTCAAAAACACGCCACGCCGTAAACTTGCACGAAAAACTTTCGAGCTCGACACTATAAACGGCGGCGGCGTCGAAACCGTTGCGCCATGCAAAACGTTTTGAGGTAAAATAATAATCTTCGGTTCTCTCGCACTTATAAGCGCCGTTAACCAGAGAAACAACGGGGCCCCCCTTTATTTCTTTCGCGATGTCGGCGGCGGCGTACATACCAGGGGCGCAAACGATATTATTAAATATAACTTCGGCGACCTTCTTTATAGCGTCGTAAATAGCGAGGTTAAAATCTTTTTCGCTATAATAAACAGATGGATTATTCATAATATAAACTTTTTAGATGGATTAATAACTAATTTGCTCCTTTAAATAACCAGCGGCGACGGAACAAAAACCGCTTATTTCGAGAGACACGGCGGCGACCTTTGCAGCAGCAGGGGCGCCGGCGGCGGTGGCGAAACATACGACCGCGCAAGAAAGCACGGCGGCGACGATGGCGGCGACGAAAGCGCCGTTAACTACTTTATTTATCATTATTGCGAACTTTCGAGATATTAAAACTTTTGATTTCGTAGCCAGCGAGAGAAAGCGCCGTTAAATCTTCGGCGGGGGAAAATGTAAACAGTTCGGCGGCGGTGTCGAGATCTTCGGCGGCGGTGCCAGCTGTGGCGACCTCAGGAACGGCGGCGAAAACGACCGACAAAATAAATAAATTAGTTTTCATACCTTTAAAGATTAAATTTGTTATTATTCGATGACAGGGGACACGGGCGGCGACCTCAGCAGGGGCGGCGCGTCGTGTCGAGGTTTTTATAAATGTAGTCCGTATCGTAGTCCCAAAATAACCAGTCAGCAACGACGGCGGCGGTGGCGGTGTCAGGAACGACGACGAAAGCGGCGCGGCGGTTCTCACTCCATGCGAAACCGTCGGCGGTTTTTGTCAGGAACACGGGCGCGGCGGTGGCGGCGCTCTTTAATACTCTCGAAATAATTTTGTTACGTTTCATAATGCAATAATTTTAAATTCTGCTGCAAAGTTAAAACTTTTATTTTAATAAAACACGAAAATAATAAAATAATCGTTTTATTTTAAGATTATTTAATAAAACTATCGTTTTAATTTTCGCGTACATTATTAAATTACGCGTTTTAAGTCGGCGGCGGTGGTTTTTCATGGCGGCGACATCTTCGGCGGTGTCAGGAACCAGGGCGGCGACCTTTGCAGCCAGAGAGACACGACGGCGACCTCAGCAGGGGCGGCGACATCTTCGGCGGTGTCATCGTTGGCGGTCGTATCTTCGGCGGTGGTTCCTGTCGAGATCTTCGGCGGGGCGGTTTCTGGTTTCTGAGGTGGCGACGATGGCGCGGGGCTCTCTCGCGATCGTCGGCGGTGGTTCCTGGTTAACGATGGCGGGGCGGTCGTTACGATGTCGGCGCGGTGTCATGGTGGCGACATCTTCGGCGGTCGTATCTTCGGCGGTGGTTCCTGTCGAGCTCGCAACGATGGCGGCGACCTCAGCAGGGCGCGGGGCTCTCGATGTCGGCGGGCGGTGTCGAGATCTTCGGCGGTGACGATGGCGGCGCGGCTCTCTGGCTCTCTCTCGATGGCGGGGCGGTGGCGACCTCAGGAACCAGCGCGGCGGGGCTCTCTGGCTCGCGATCGTCGCCGCCGGAGTCAAAAGTAAAAGAATAATTACAAAATGATAGTTAAAACGCTGAAAACACCTTTGTTTACGGGCTTTTTCGCAAAATAGCGATGCATATTTCTTTACATTTTGTCGCCATGCGACAAATGGAGGGCGAATCGAGTGTGGCGGCGGTGCCGTGCGCATATACCACCCACCATTTTTTGTTTTAAGGTATCTGGCGTGGCTCAGAAACGTCAAGAAAGTGGTAGGCTTATCAACTGCCCACGAAACGGCTAAAAGGCCGTCAGAATCGGCTTTTTCGGCGGTTCAAACACGGCAATCCGCTGCACAATGTAGTCATTTATGTATCAGAAAGTTAGCCTATCACTACGGCAAGGCCATTTCGCTTCAAAACGACACGATAATTAAAAATATGCAACTATTTTGCAAGTTTATCAGGGTTTTGACGTGGGTTTTAACATTTGAAGTGTTAAAGCATTAAGTTAATGCAAAATTGATATTTAACAATCTCGTTGTTTTTAGTTGATTATATGTTATCATCGTCGGCCTATATATATATTAAAAGGTAGGGCTATTGCAGCTCTACCTTTGTCTGTGCGTCACAAGTCGGGCATTCGTAGTGGAACTCGTAACCCTCGCCGTCGTCGGTGTAGTCCTCCATGCGGCGCAGCTTCATCTGCGTGCCGCAGACGGGACACTTCAAGGCTGGCTCAAACGGCACATTGCCGAACTTCGTCACCAGCTTGTCAGGAACAATCTCAATTTCAATTTTCATAATGCACTCATTATTGATTACGCTGCAAAATTACGTGAAAATTTGAAGAAAAACGAGAAAATTAAAAGAAAAACTTTAATTTTTGCACGAAATTAAGGATTTTTACCACAAAAAACTTGCAACTTTGGCGAAATAGGTTTAATTTTGCACCAAAATATTAAAACTATGGCATTAAATATTAAGCAAGCAATCAAGAATTACGGACTCACGTCGAAAATCGTGGCCGAGCGGATGGGAATGACCGCCGTGAATCTGTCGTATCATATCAACGGCAATCCGTCGGTCGAAGTGCTGGAGCGCATCGCCAAGGCCATCGGCTGCGACATCGTGGAGCTGTTCGACCCGCTGAAGCCCACCATCGAGTGTCCGCATTGTCAGAAGAAGATAGCCCTCGACGTGAAGGTGACGCCCGAAAAGGTCGAAATCAAGCCGTCGGCAGAACAGCCCGAACTATTTAATGAGGAAAAGCAGGATGAGCAAGTCTAAACGATATATGATATGTGGCGGCGTTTGCCTGGCGATGGCCGGGAGTATCGCGATTCTCGGCATCGTCGGGCCTTTGGTGGTGTCGCTCGTGCTCGAATTGCTCGCAAAGCATTACGAAAAGAAACGATTAAAGACGGTATGAAATTCTGGTAAATGCAAAAAGCCCGCCGGTGTCGGAGTGACATCGGCGGGCTTGTTTATTGGGCATCGGCGGCTGGCGGTTCGGCCTGCGGTGTCTGTTCTTGCGGCAGAGAAGTGCGCTCGTTCAGACCACCCCTGGCCCCTCCTCGCTCGGCTTCGCCGCTTGCTACCGATGAGGGACGCAAGAACTCAGGAGGGGAATCGAGCAGGTCGCGCAGCAGCCGTGGTGCC
>JAEEGL013351575.1_pt1 | contig 11554 bp, 8 predicted proteins | sample 9134231 | NCBI WGS metagenome assembly JAEEGL01 (sample SAMN16246548, study PRJNA631951) | gut metagenome | biome: gut microbiome; feature: rumen; material: fiber-attached | host: Bos | place: Iran: Karaj | collected 2018-10 | reverse complement strand
TGCGTAAGCTGACGGAGCAAGGTACGCACATCATCTCCGAGATCGAGTTTGCCGGGCGCTATGACACTGCCAAGAAGATCTGCATCACCGGCAGCAACGGCAAGACGACCACCACTTCGCTGATCTACTACCTGCTGCAGCAGGCAGGCCTCAACGTGGGCCTCGGCGGCAACATCGGCAAGAGCTACGCCTACCAGGTTGCGACGGAGCATTACGACTATTACGTCCTGGAAATCAGCAGCTTCCAGCTGGACAACGTCTATGATTTCCGACCGGATATTGCAATCATCACCAACATCACGCCTGACCACCTGGACCGCTACGACTACAAGATGGAGAACTACATCAACGCCAAGTTCCGCATCACGCGCAACCTGCGTCCCGAAGACTGCTTCATCTTTGACTCCGACGACGAGATCACCATCGGCCACCTGGACAAGATCATCCTCCAGGCCAAGATGCTCCCCTACACCCAGCAGAAAGAAGTGGAGCAGGGTGCCTTCGTACGTGACGACAAGATCGTCGTCCGCTACGAAGAGAGTGAAAGCGAGATCTATATCAAAGAACTGGCCCTCGGCGGGAAGCACAATGTCTATAACTCCATGGCGGCAGCCCTGGCAGCGAAAGCCGTGGACATCGAGGACGAGGTGATCCGCGAAAGTCTATCGTCCTTCAAGGCCATCGAGCATCGGCTGGAGCCGGTCCTGAGCATCAAGGATGTGCTCTATATCAACGACTCCAAGGCAACCAACATTGACTCAGCCTGGTATGCGCTGGAATGCCAGACCAAGCCTGTGGTCTGGATCGTCGGCGGCACGGACAAGGGCAATGATTACAGCATCCTGGAGGAACTGGTCCGGACCAAGGTCAAGGCGATCGTCTGCCTCGGCGTGGACAACAAGAAACTCCACGCCGCTTTCGAAGGGATCGTCGGAGCCGAACGGATGGTCGATACCCTGTCGGCCGAGGAAGCCGTTCAGGCGGCCAGCCGTTTCGCCCAAGCGGGCGACGTCGTGCTGCTGAGCCCCTGCTGCGCCAGTTTCGACCTGTTTAAGAACTACGAAGACCGCGGAGAAAAGTTCAAGGAAGCCGTCAGAAACCTGTAAGAAATGGACTGGAAGAAAGTAGAAGAACGGATCAATTTCATGGATCGCCTGGCTGGAGACAAGGTGGTCTGGATCATTGTGCTCTTCCTCTGCCTGATCTCACTGGTGTCCATCTTCTCTTCCACGTCCCAGCTCGCCACGGAGGCCAATACCCGGATCGACATCATCCGCACCCAGTTCCTCACCATCCTCGGCGGACTGGTCGTGATCACCCTCCTTTACAAGATAGATAACATCAAGGTATTCAAGTGGTTCTCGAAGTGGGGCTTCCTGCTGTCGGTGCTCATGCTGGGCTTCCTGGACTTGCACTTGCAGCTCGGCCCGATCAAGGCTTCTTCAATCAACGGAGCCTGGCGTATCCTCAAGGTCGGCGGCTTCCAGATCCACGTTTTCGAGATCGTCAAGGTCGCGATGGTGATGTACCTGGCCTGGGCAGTGGATACCTATCGGAACGGCGGCTTCAAGCTGCTGGACAAACTGTCCGAGATTGACCGCTTGCACTTCTTGGGCCACGACGGCTGGAAGAAAGCCCTGTTCATTTATGTCCCGATCCTGATCATCTGCGTCGCTTCCCTGCCGGGCGGCAACTCCAATGCGATGTTTATCGCTGCGCTGATGTTCCTGACCATCATGCTGGCCGGAATGCCGTTCAAGGACATCCTGTTGATCGGCGCCGTGGCCGTTTTGCTGCTGCTGGGCTGCGTCGGCATCTACAAGGTCTCCGGCGGCAAGGCTTTCGAACGCATCGGGACCCTGGTCAGCGGTTCCCGTTTCAAGAACGACAACGAGACCCTTTTCCTCGAGGCGCGCAGGGGTACAGAAGAGTACCAGAAGGCCCTGGACAAGATCCGGCAGCCGATCGGCGCCAAGTTGGCCATCAAGCGGGGCGGAGTCATCGGCAAGGGGCCGGGCAACAGCGCCCAGAAATACGTCGTCCCCGTCATCTACGAAGACTATATCTTCAGTTTCATCATCGAGGAATATGGCTTGGTCGGCGGAATCCTCGTCATCATCTTGTATATCAGCTTGCTCGCCAGGGCGTCCATCATCGCCCGCAACTGCGACGACAAGTTTGCCAAATACGTGATCGCCGGCCTGTCCGTGATGATCTCGGCCCAAGCCATGATGCACATCCTGGTCAACTGCGACGTCGGCCTGCTGACGGGCCAGACCCTTCCCTTGATCAGCTACGGCACCTCGGCCTTCCTTTGTATCAGCATTGCCTTCGGCATCATCCTCAGCATCAGCCGGATGGCCACCCGGAGGATCGAGCGGGAAGCCGCCAAGGCGGAGCCTATCGTCAGTTTCAAAGAGGATGACATCAAAGACCGGATCGATCTGCTCAACGAGTATGAGTCGGCCTCAGATATCGAAGAACTTGATCTATAATACTATGGAATACAAACCGATCAGAGTCATCATCAGCGGCGGCGGCACGGGAGGACATATCTTCCCGGCCGTCTCGATCGCATCCCAGTTGAAAGCCCTGAGCCCGGACAGTGAGATCCTTTTCGTCGGAGCGGAAGGAAAGATGGAGATGGAGAAAGTCCCGGCTGCAGGGTTCAAGATCGTGGGCCTGCCCATCGTAGGATTGCAGCGCCAGTTCAACTGGGCCAATCTCAAGAACGACATCCAGGTCCCTTTCAAGCTGTTAGCAAGTCTGATCAAAGCCCGCAGGATTGTCCGGGATTTCAAGCCCGATATTGCCATCGGTGTCGGCGGTTATGCCAGCGCTCCCCTGCTGCGGGCCGCCGGCCGCATGGGAGTCCCGACCCTGATCCAGGAACAGAACGGCTTCGCCGGACTGACCAACAAACTCCTCGGCAAAAAAGCCGGTCGTATCTGCGTGGCCTATGAAGGCATGGAGCGTTTCTTCCCGGCGGAAAAGATCGTCCTGACCGGCAATCCGATCCGGAGCGACATCCGACCGGCCACGCCTGAGACACGGGCCGAAGGCATCCGTTTCTACGGGCTCAACTCCGACAAGAAACACCTTCTGATCATCGGTGGCAGCCTTGGCAGCGGCACCCTCAACCGCTCCATGAAGAAATGGATCGCAGACGGCTGCCCGGGCGGAGAAGGTGTGGAAGTCCTCTGGCAGTGCGGCAAGTATTATAAAAAAGGAGTCGATGATTTCATGAAGGGGCATCCGGAAGCCACGGACGTGCACTGGAGCGACTTCATCGGCCGGATGGACCTCGCCTACGCGATGGCGGATGTGATCATTTCCCGCTCCGGAGCGAGTTCTGTCTCGGAGATTTGCGCGGCCCGCAAAGCGGCCGTGTTCGTCCCTTCGCCCAATGTGGCGGAGGACCACCAGACCCACAACGCGATGGCGCTGGTCCGCAAGGGAGCCGCCCTGATCGTGAAGGACGCCGAAGCACAGGAGAAACTATTGCCCACGGCCCTGGCCCTGCTTGGCGATCCGGAGCAGATCGCATCGATCGAAGCGGCGGCCGGTGCCCTGGCCAAAACGGATGCGGCCCGGACCATCGTGGACGAAGTCTATCAATTATTAGGAAAAGCATGATCCAGAATATCTATTTCATCGGCATCGGAGGCATCGGCATGAGCGCCATCGCCCGCTACTACAAGCGGAAAGGCTATCATGTGGGCGGCTATGACCGCACCCCCTCCGACCTCACCCGCGAGTTGGAGCAAGAAGGGATCGAAGTTCACTACGAAGACCGGCCGGAGCTCATCCCCCACGACGAGGAAAACACCTTGATCGTCTATACCCCGGCGATCCCGGAGAGCCTCCAAGAGCTGCGCTACGTCATGGAACACCGCTACCGCGTCATCAAGCGTTCACGCATGCTCGGCGAGATCACCCAAGGGCAGCGCTGCCTGGCCGTTGCGGGCACGCACGGCAAGACCACCACTTCCACCCTGGTCGCCCACATCCTGACGGAGAGCGGCGAGGGCTGCAGCGCCTTCCTCGGCGGCATTTCCAAGAATTACGACACCAACATGCTGGTCAGCGACACGCCGACCGTCGTCGCCGAAGCAGACGAATATGATCGTTCCTTCCTCCAGCTGCATCCCGCCATCGCTGCCATCACGGCCATGGATGCGGACCATCTGGATATCTATGGCGACCTGGAGCATGTCCAGGAAGCATTCCGGCAGTTCGCCTCCCAAGTCAGCGAGGTCCTGATCCTGAAATATGGCCTGCCGGTCAGCGCCGAAGACACCCCCGCCCGCATCCGCAGTTATAGCTACAACGACCCGCGGGCAGACTATCATGCTGAGAATCTCCGGCTCGGTCCGCTCGGCCATTTCACCTACGATCTGGTCTATCCGGAAGGCGTCCTGAAGGATATCCTCGTCGGTACCCTCGGCTGGGTCAATGTCGAGAACAGCGTCGCCGCCGCGGCCATCTGCCTCAACTATGGCATCGCCCCGGAGAAGATCCGCCATGCCATCGGCACCTACCAGGGAGCCAAGCGTCGCCTGGACGTCCATGTCAATACGCCTGCGCTGACCTACATCGATGATTACGCACATCACCCGCAGGAACTCGCAACCGCCATTTCTTCCCTGCGGAGTATCTTCCCGGGACGGAAGCTGACGGCGATCTTCCAGCCGCATCTGTACACTCGCACCCGGGACTTCGCGCCCGAGTTCGCCCAGGCGCTGAGCCAGGTGGACAAACTGATCCTGCTGGGCATCTACCCAGCCCGGGAAGAGCCCATCCCCGGTGTCACATCGGAGATCATCTTCCGGGATGTTACCGCGCCCGAAAAGGTCCTGATCGACAAATCGGAACTGATGGCCCTGCTGGAGAAAGAGCCGCTGGACGTGCTGGTTAGCTTCGGTGCCGGCGACATCGATCGTTTCATCGCACCCATCACTGAAATGCTGGAAAAAAGATTATGAAAGCCGTCATCCGTAGAATCCTCCTCGCCCTGATCTGCCTGGCCCTGCTGGGCGGCCTGTGCATCCTGCTCGCCACGAGCCACTCGCACCGGCAGCTCCTGACATGCAAGGGACTGAAGGTCGAGTATGCCGACGACCACCGCTTCGTCACGGAAGGGGACGTCAAGGACTGGCTGGAGAAGGAGTACGGCAGCTACATCGGACAGCGGCTGGATAGCGTGGACCTCGACCGGGTCGAACGGATCTTGGACGACCAAAGCGCCGTCCTCAAGAGCGAAGCCTATACGACGGAAGACGGATTGCTCAATGTCCGGATCCGCCAGCGGGCACCCATCCTGCGCTTCCAAAAAGGCACGGAAGGCTTCTACGTCGATGACCGGGGCTTCATCTTCCCGCTCCAGGAGCACTTCACCGCTCCCGTGCCCATCGTAGATGGGGCTGTGCCGGTAAATTTCACGCCCGGCTACAAAGGAAAGGCCCGGACGGAGCCGGAACAACGCTGGATCGAGGATGTCATCAACCTGATGGGCTGGATCCGCAAGAGCAAGATCTGGCGGGAAGCCTTCACGCAAGTGACGGTCGCAGACAACGGCGACCTCGTCCTCACGCCCCGAGAGGGCAAGGAGCGCTTCATCTTCGGCACCCCGGACCAGGTCGTGGAGCGCTTTGACAAGATCGGCCGATATTACGAATACATCCTCCCCGCGCGGGGAGAAGGCTACTACAAGACAGTGAACGTCAAATACGACAGACAGATCATATGCAGACAAAAATAAAAACCATGGACGAGAGATACATTGCAGCCGTCGATCTCGGTACGTCCAAAGTCGCCCTCTCCGTGGCCAAGGTAGAGGGCAATGACGTCCAGATCATCTACTATGACGAGACACCCTCGGACGGCATCCGCTACAGCTATGTGTTCAACCCGGCGAAGGTGGGGCAGCCCCTGACCCATATCATCCGGAAGGCTGAGAAAGAGCTGGGCATCAAGATCTTGCAGGTCGTGGTCGGACTGCCGCGCTACTATGTGCGTCAAGAAACGGCGACCGGCTCGATCCCCCGCACCGACGTGTCCAGCAATATCACCCGGGAGGAAATCGACAACCTCAAGAACATCGCACTGGACACCTATCCGCTCAATGACAGCAACACAGAGTTCATCTATGGTGCCGTCGCCCAATCCTTTACGACGGACGATTTCTACCAGATCGTGGAAGACGACGTGGAGGGCATGGTGAGCGAGAAGTTCGAGGGTAATTTCAAGGTCTTCATCGGTAGCCGCAAGAACGTCAACAACCTGGATAAGATCTTCAACGAAGCGGGCGTGGCCATCGCCAACAAATATTTCATCCCGGATGCGACGGCCCGGGTGGTGCTCTTCGGCGAGGAGATGGACAACGGCGTGGCGCTGATCGACTTCGGCGGCGGCGTGACTTCCGTTTCCGTGTATAAAAACAGCATCCTGCGCCATTATGCGGCCATACCTTTCGGCGGCAACAGCATCACGACCGACATCAAGAACGAGGGTGGTTTCTCGATGGAGCTGGCCGAAAACATCAAACTCGCCTTCGGCGCTTGCATGCCCGACAAACTGGCCAACCTCAGCGAGAAGATCATCCGCATCCTCAACAACGACAGCGGAGCGGAGAAGCAACTCCCGGTCCGCTACCTCTCTGAGATCATCACGGCCCGCGTGGAAGAGATCGTCAACGCCATCTTGTATGAAATTCAGGAGAGCGGCTTTGCCGACGAACTCCGGAGCGGCATCGTCATCACAGGCGGTGGCGCAGAGTTGATCAATATTGCCAATTTCGTCAAGGAACTCTCCGGCTACACCGTACGTGTCGGGTATCCGATCCGCCGCTTCTCCTCCGACGGTTGCGCCGGTATCGGGGAGACGGCCGCGACGGGCGTGATCGGCATGCTGATGGCCGCTAAGGACGACAACAAGAAACTCAACTGCCTGGAAGAGCCTCCGAAGCCCCACCTGGCCGAAGAAGAGGTCGAGGAAGAAGTCGTCGAGGAAGAGCCGGCCGAGGAGTTCTCCACCGAAGGCACAGTCCTGGACGCCAAAGCTTGGGAGAAGGTCAAGCCGGCCCCGAAACCAAAGCCCAAACGCGAAAAGAAACCCCGGGAGCCCAAGAAGCCTTCGGGCATCTGGAAGGTCGTAGGAACGGTCTGGGACCGCGTGGACAAGGGTCTCAACTCCCTGTACGAAGGAATCGAAGAATAACCAAGACGCACACGAGCCATGAGCGAGATCAACGAAATACTGCCTCCGGACTGGAGCGAGGAAAAAGATATGATAAAGGTCATCGGAGTGGGTGGCGGAGGCTGCAATGCCGTCACTTACATGTACAACCAGAAGATCGAAGGCTGCAGCTTCATCGTCTGCAACACGGACGCGGCCGCCCTGCGCAGCAGCAATGTCCCGGTTCAGATCAAGATCGGCACGCTGGGTGCGGGCACCGACCCCGCCGAAGGGCGCAAGGCTGCGCTCGAACACCAGGATGAGATTGCCCAGGTCGCCCTGGATTCCGGGACCAAGATGCTCTTCATCACAGCCGGACTGGGCAACGGCACCGGCACCGGCGCCTCCCCCGTCATTGCCAAGATGGCGAAGGACCGCGGCATCCTGACTGTCGCCGTCGTGACCGTCCCCTTCGACAACGAAGGTCCGGACGCCCTGTCCCGTGCCATCGACGGCATCCGGGAGTTGGAAAAGAACGTCGACAGCCTGCTGATCATCAAAAACCAGAACATTCTCAAATTCTACGGAGACCTGTTGCTGCAGGACGCTTTCCCGAAGTCCAACGAAGTGCTTTCCACGGCCGTGAAGAGCATCATCGAGATCATCGGCAAGGCCGGCTACATGAACGTGGACTTCCACGATGTGCGCAAGATGATGAAGAACAGCGGCTGCGCCCTGATGGGCAGCGGCACCGGCACGGGCGAGCACCGGATCGAGGACGCCGTGCGGGAAGCCTTCCACTCTCCCCTGCTCAATGACTACGACCTCAAATCGGCGCGCAACATCCTGCTCAACACGACCGTCGGCCTCAACGAGAAAGGCATCAGCGCCACCCAGTATGGCAAGATCAATGAGGAGATCAAGAAATACACCGGCAACGTCAGCCTCTTCAAGCAGGGCCTCATCTACGAGACCGATCCCGATTTCGGCGACCGTGTCAACATCACGGCCATCGTCACCGGGCTGAAGTTCGTGGACATCATGGGTCCCAGCGAAGATCTGGGCAATTACATCCTGATCGACAACAACTTTGTTTATACCAAAAAGACGGTGACGGACGGAGAGGAAGGCATCTCCCTCCAGGAGACGCCCGGCTCCCGTACCAAGATCGGCTTCAACACCCAGGACAACCGGCGGACCTTCCGCTTCGACCCGGACCACAAGCCAACCCTGTGCGTACTGCCCGGCGAAGACCGCAGCAAACTGGAGCAGGTCCCCTCGATCCGCCGCATCACCCAGAAAGAAAAGAACCCCGCCCTCTAACGAATTGACTATGGATAGAAAAACCCGGGTCCGCTTCGCCCCGTCCCCGACAGGTCCCCTCCACATGGGAGGCGTACGGACCGCCTTGTACAATTACCTTTATGCCAAACAACACGGAGGTGACTTCATCCTCCGCATCGAAGATACCGACTCGCATCGCTTCGTCCCCGGAGCAGAGGAGTACATCATCGAGGCCCTGCGCTGGTGCGGCATCGTGCCTGACGAAGGCGTAGACAGCGACGGAAAGATCGTCGAGACGAGCTCCGCACGCCATCCCCATGCCCCGTACCGTCAGTCCCAGCGGCGCGCGATCTACCGGCAATACGCCGAGCAGCTGATCGCCAATGGCTACGCCTATTACGCCTTCGACACCCCCGAAGAGCTGGAGGCCGCCCGGGCCGCCGCCGAGGCACAGAAGCAGACCTTCATTTACAACCAGACGACCCGAAAGGGCCTGCGCAACTCCCTGACTCTGAGCCCGGAAGAGACCCAGCGTCTCCTGGTAGAAACCGATACCTGGACCATCCGTTTCCAAATGCCGGAGCACACGGTCGTTGCCATGGATGACCTGATCCGCGGGCACATCGAAGTCAATACCGACACCCTCGACGACAAGGTCCTCTGGAAACGTGCCGACTCGCTGCCCACCTATCACCTGGCCAACATCGTGGATGACCATCTGATGGAGATCACGGAGGTGATCCGCGGCGAGGAGTGGCTGCCTTCCCTCCCCTTGCACTACATGCTCTACAAGGCCTTCGGTTGGGAGGACACCATGCCGCGCTTCGCCCATCTTTCCCTGCTCCTCAAACCCGTCGGAAACGGCAAATTAAGCAAACGGGATGGGGACAAACTGGGATTCCCGGTCTTCCCCCTGCAGTGGATCAATGCCGAAGGAGAGACCTCACACGGCTATCGGGAGGACGGTTACTTCCCGGAGGCTTTCGTCAACCTGCTGGCCATGCTCGGTTGGAATCCCGGCGATGATCGGGAGCTGTTCACGATGGATGAGCTGATCCAGGCTTTCTCTTTGGACAAAGTCCAGAAGGCCGGTGCCAAGTTCAACCCGGACAAGGCCAAATGGTACAACAAAGAGTACCTGCGGCTCAAACCTGACGCGGAACTGACCGACCTGCTCATCCCCATCCTCAACGAGCAAGGCATCACGGTCACGGGCTGCCCGAAGTGTCCGGTCTCAGCGGATTTTCCTGCACGGGAGTTCTCCTGGAACTACGTGAAAAACGTCGTCACGCTCGTCAAGGAGCGGGCGACGTTCGTAAAGGATCTCTGGACAGCGGCTGTCTGCCTGTTCCAGGCGCCGACAGAGTACGTCCAGAAGGACGTGGACAAGTTCTGGAAGCCGGAGAACAGCAGCCTGGCCCTGGAGGCGGCGGCGCATCTGCTTTCGCAGGAAGGCCCTTGGGACAAGGAGCACATCGGTGCCGTCCTGGAGGACTACATCCGCAGCCACGAATGGCCGATGGGCAAGGTGATGAACTGCCTGCGACTGGCCCTGACGGGCTCGTCGAGCGGGCTGGGCATCGCCGATATCCTCTCTTTCATCGGAAAGGACGAATTCCGCGCCCGCCTCGACGCAGCCGCCAAGCTGTAGCGTCTATTCCAGACCGGCTTGGGCACGCTTGTAGCGACGCCAGCCAAAAATCATTACCGCCAGGAAACAGATCAGCGGCAGGCAGAAACTGACGTTGACCGCCGGGTGTCCCGCGACGGTGCCCAAGTCGATGATCGAACCCTGGAGCGGCGGCAGGATGGAACCACCCACGATTGCCATCACGAGGAAAGCAGCACCTAGCTGGCTGTCCTCCGGAGCCACATCCTCCAGTGCGATGCCATAGATCGTCGGGAACATCAAGCTCATGAAGGCACTGATCGCGACGAGGCAGCCCAGCCCGACCGGACCGACGAAAACGATGGCGCCGATCGTACAGATGGCCGCCAGGCAGCCGAAGATCGCCAGGAGCTTCCGCGAATTGACAAATTTCATCAGCATCGTAGCGATGAAACGGAAGCACAGGAACATCGCCATCGCGATGATGTTGTACTTCTGCGCTGTGGCCTTATCGATGCCGAGGTTGTCGGCATACTGGATGATGAAGGTCCAGACCATGATCTGCGCGCCCACATAGAAGACCTGTGCCAGCACGCCTTCGCGGTAAGCGACATTGCGCCAGAGACGGCCCATGGTGCCTTTGGTGCGCACGCCGGAACCAGCAGTCTTGGGCATGCGGGTGATCGCGATGATGACGAAGACGGCTACGACGACCAGGGCCAGTACGACATAGGCGTTGCGGATCACGGCCAGGTCATGGACGCGCATCGTCGCCTTCTCAGCCTCCGGCAGGGTATCGAAGATCAGCTTTCCGGACGCGTCGCGGCACTTGTCGCTCAGCAGGTTCGGCAGCACGACCCAGGAAGCCACGGCCATGCCCGTAAGCGAGCCCATCGGGTTGAAGGACTGCGCGAGGTTGAGCCGGCGCGTAGAGTTCTCCTTGGCGCCCAGCGAGAGGATGAAAGGATTGGCGGTGGTCTCCAGGAAGGCCAAGCCAAAGGTCAGGATATACAGCGAGAAGCAGAAGAAGGTGAAACTCTGCCGCGCCGCCGCCGGGATGAAGAGGAACGCGCCGATCGCATAGAGCGTCAGTCCCAGCAGAATGCCGCTCTTGTAGCTGTAGCGGCGGATAAAGAGCGCAGCCGGCACAGCCATCGTGGCATAGCCGCCGTAGAAGGCGAATTGGATCAGCGAGGCCTTGGCGGCCGAAAGCTCCATGATCGTCTGGAAGCCCGCCACCATCGGGTTGGTGATGTCGTTGGCAAAGCCCCAGAGCGCAAAGAGCGTCGTAATAAGGATGAACGGCAGCAAATACTGCCGTTCAACCAGTTTGGGTTTCGTTTCCATTACTTATAGATCGGTCCGAAGTTGGCACAGGCACGATAGTCGGCGCCCTCCTTGTCCATGCCGAAGGCATTCCAGGCGGCGGGACGGAAGATCTTATCTTCCGCGACGTTGTGCATGCAGACAGGGATACGCAGGATG
>JAEEGL012942090.1_pt1 | contig 11554 bp, 8 predicted proteins | sample 9134231 | NCBI WGS metagenome assembly JAEEGL01 (sample SAMN16246548, study PRJNA631951) | gut metagenome | biome: gut microbiome; feature: rumen; material: fiber-attached | host: Bos | place: Iran: Karaj | collected 2018-10 | reverse complement strand
CGTCGGAGTAACTAAAAAAAACTAACGATAGTAAGAAAATTAGTCCGACACTTGGAAGCGTCGGAGTAACTTTTTTGTTCAGAGTCTAGTTAGTCCGACGCTTGGAAGCGTCGGCTCCTAAAGGCGTCGGCTCCTAAAGGCGTCGGCTCCTATCGAGTCGGCTCCTGAAAAGGCTCTTAAAAAAGGCCTCTATAGCGCGCGATTTTATGTTTTAGACTGCAAATATAGTATAATTATTTCAAAGTAGCCAGATTCAAAAGTCTTTTATTTCCCAAATATTCGTAATTTTGCACCCCAAACATCCAAGCAATGAAAAACGACAAGGTGACCCGGCTTTTCAACGAAGCGATGAAACGTTACGCCCTCATCGGCGACGGCGACAAAATCCTGGTGGGGCTGTCGGGAGGAAAAGACTCGCTGGCCCTCCTTGAGCTGCTGGCCCACAGGCAGCGCATCTTCGTGCCGAGGTTCAGCGTGGTGGCCGTACATGTGAAGATGAGCAACATCCCCTACCTGTGCGACGAGGACTACCTGCGTTCTTTCGCCGAAGGGCTGGGCGTGGAACTGATGGTTTGCGAAACATCTTTCGACGCCTCTACCGACACGCGCCACACGCCCTGTTTCCTGTGTTCGTGGCAACGGCGGAAGGCCATGTTTGAAATGGCCAAGACGCTGGGATGCAACAAAATAGCGCTGGGGCACCACCGCGACGACATCATGCAGACGGCCCTGATGAACCTCACTTTCCAAGGGCAGTTCTCGTCCATGCGGCCCCTCATGGCCATGGACCGCTTCCCCATGACCATCATCCGCCCGCTGTGCCTCATCAGGGAAAAGCAACTGGAGGAGTGGGCCTTGGAGCACGGCTACCGCCGCCTAAAGCGCGAATGTCCCTACAACGATGCCACGCGGCGCAACGACATGAAAGAGGTGGTGGCCATGCTCGAAAAACTCAACCCCGAATTTGCCTACACATTTTATAGGGCGATAGAGAAAAACGGCACCCCCCTCTTAAACCCAAACAACCAAAGCCAATGAAAAAGACAATCCCCGTATTGGGAATGATGTGCGCCGGATGCGCCGCCAACGTGGAACGCCGCATGAACCAGCTGGAGGGCGTGGAAAAGGCCGTGGTCAACCTCGCCACGCGCACCGTCATGGTGGAATACGACGAAAGCCGGATTTCGCCTCAGCAGATGAAGGACGAAATCATGAAATCGGGCTACGAACTCGTGATTGAGGAAGACCGTAGCATGGCGGAAATGGAGAACCGCGCTCACCGGCAACTGCTGCTGAGAGTCGCCTTGTCGTGGCTCTGCGCATTGGCGGTCATGGCCATTGCCATGAAATGGGTGAACGTGGGCGACCGCGACACGGCCAACCAGCTGATGCTCATCGTGGCGCTAATCAACCTCTTCTACTGCGGACGGCAATTCTTCGTAAATGCCTGGAAACAACTGCGCCACGCTTCGGCCAACATGGACACGCTGGTGGCACTGAGCACCGGCATTTCGTTCCTTTTCTCCACGTTCAACACGTTCTGGGGCGAATCGTTCTGGGGACAACGGGGCATGGCGTGGGACACCTGGTTCGATGCCTCGGTCATGATTATCACCTTCGTACTTACGGGCCGGCTGATGGAGTCGAAAGCCAAAAACGGCACCGCCTCGGCCATCAGGACACTCATGGGACTACAGCCCAAGACGGCTCGCGTGGCGGAGGGCGGAGGGCTCAACAACGTGCCCATAGCCACCCTTCAGAAAGGCGACCTCATAGAGGTGAGGGCGGGCGAGAAAATTCCCGTCGATGGCGTCTGCACTGCCCCACCCCGCGACTCCGGATCGCAGGAGCCGCCGCGCGTTGACGAAAGCACCATCACCGGCGAGCCGGTGCCGGCCACGAAACGGCCGGGCGACAAGGTGTTTGCCGGCACCACCCTGCGGCAGGGCACTCTGCACTTCAAGGCCACCGCCGTGGGGAAAGACACCATGCTGGCCGCCATCATTCGCACCGTGCAGGAGGCGCAGGGCTCGAAGGCTCCTGTGCAGCGCGTGGTGGACAAGATAGCGCTGGTGTTTGTGCCGACGGTGCTCATACTGGCGGCACTCACATTCGTGGTGTGGTGGGCCGTGGGCGGACAGGAACAGCTGCCACAGGCCCTGCTCTCGGCAGTCAGCGTGCTCGTCATAGCGTGCCCCTGTGCCCTCGGACTGGCCACGCCAACGGCCCTCATGGTGGGCATCGGCAAGGCTGCCGCACAAAACATTCTCATCAAGGATGCCACCGCCCTGGAGAACATCCGCAACGTCAACGCGCTGGTGATTGACAAAACGGGCACGCTCACCATTCCCAACCCCGACATCGATTTTGGCAAAGCGGAACAACTGAAACCCGAGGAGCGCGAACAACTGAAGCCTCACACGCGCGAGGCCATGGAGCAACTACAACGCATGGGCGTGGAAACTGTCATGATGAGCGGCGACAACGAGGAGGCGGCGGCTTATTGGGCACAAAAAGCCGGCATCGACGACTACCGCGCAAGGGTGATGCCGGGCGACAAAGAGCAGATGGTGAGGACGTTGCAGGAACAAGGAAAACATGTAGCCATGACCGGCGACGGCATCAACGACACGCAGGCACTGGCCGCAGCCGACGTAAGCATTGCCATGGCCAGGGGCACCGACGTGGCCATGGACGTGGCACAGGTGACACTCATGGGCGACGACCTGCGCCGCATTCCGCAAGCCATCATGCTTTCACGGAGAACGGTGAACATGATACGGCAAAACCTCTTTTGGGCTTTTATATATAATATAATATGTGTGCCCATGGCGGCGGGTGTGCCACGGCTCTTCGGCCTCGACTGGCAAATCACGCCGATGTGGGCGGCGGCACTCATGGCCATGAGCAGCGTCAGCGTGGTGCTCAACAGCTTGAGGCTGAAATGGGGGAAATAAGATTTGGAGTTTAGGAGTTTGGGAGTTTGGGAGTTTGGGAGTTTAGACAAAAGTTTTGTTCTGTTCCATGGTGGCAGAATTGAATCGTCAGAACTTTTGTTTAAACTCCTAAACTCCTTGAACTCCTAAACTCCTTAAATAATACACGCGAAAAGCATCACGGCATCATAGGATTGTAGCGCGGAAATGCGCGGAGCGGTGCGTCGTCGCGGCGTTCCACATTCACCTGAATGCTGAACGAGGGACTGACGTTATAGCGGACGGCAGCCCCGATGCGGTCGCCGATGTCCGACATTTCATAAAGCGGCAGGGGAACGAAACGGCGGTCGGGAGCCAGCGACTTCTGGCCATAGAGATAAGCCTCCCAATGTTCGTCGAAACGATAGCCGAGCACGGCGGTGAGGCCAGCGTCGTTGAAGCGTCCATGGCTCCAGTTCACGGTGTTGAAATAGCCGCCGACGGCCAACGAGAGGCGGTCGGTAAGGGGCGAGGCATACATCAATGCGGCGCTTTGCGAAAAGCCTGAGCCAAGCCGGTTGTGGCGGCCGAAAGAGGTGAACACGCTGGCGCCAAGGCTGACATTCAGCCCCTCGTGGAGCTGCCAGTTGCACATCTGACCCCACATCAGGGGATAAACGCCGAGGCGAGGCAACCGACCGTAAGCATTCAGCAAAGGCAGGGCGAGCGTGTCGGCGGCAACAACGGGCTGGGGCGACAACGCGGGCACGGCGACTTCATGAGGAAGGGATGGCAACACTTCCTGAGCACGGGCACCTACAAGCATGCCGGCAAAAACCAAAAGAGACAATATCTTCTTCATTTCGCCGCGAAATTACGCATTTTCGGCCATTGCAGGGCAGAGAATACTGTTAAAATGACACAAAAGAGAGCCGAATTATTCATTTTTGTCGTTCATTTTTGTTTTTTAAGTTTTCCAAGCCACGTTGTTCGCACAAGATTTCTTAACTTTGTCGGCTGTTAAGATATAACCCTATAGAAAAATGAAAAAAATTGTAATAATCGTGTTGGCAGCCATGCTGGCTTCCAACTATGCCTGTGCGCAGAACAATGAAGAAACCGTGAGCGAAGCCGTAACCGGATTGTGGAAAAAGGCCAAGCAGGGAGTGAAGAAATCGAGCCGCCGCGTGAAAGAGGAATGGAACGGCGACGGACTGGTGGAAGTGGACGGCCACAAATACATGAGGGTCTTCACAAAAGACCTGTTCAAGGACAAGGAAGCCGCCGCCTTCAAGGAAGCTTGCAAAGAGCTGTTCAAGGAGAAATATCCCTCCACCAACATCATTTCTGTGGCCATTCCCCAGGAAGAATGGACAGAAAGCACCTCGCGCTCGCTGGGCAAGGTGAGCAAATACCTGAAAACCGTTTATTGCTATGTGCTGGCAAAAGACGGCGAAGACGGATACATCAACGCGCGATTCTCGTTCCAGAGAGTGAAGAAGGTGGGGAAAACCTGGTACGACGACCCCGACAACTGGCCGCTTTGGGAAAGGACCGACGTGCTCGTGCCAAGCGTTTACCGAAAACTGAAAGACATGGAATGACCTGACAACAATAACCACAAGACCTTCAACGACATGGGATTTTTCAAAACGCTTTTCGGCGGAAAACCCGAAACCGAGGAGCAGCAAAAGAAAAATGACGAGGGACGGCAGTTCGACGTATTGAAATACGACGGCGTGAAGGCCATGCGCCTCCACATCACCGACCACGCCACACGCTGTTTTCAGGCTGCCCTGCAGATACACGACGACCTGGAAATCCACGACTACCTATCGCAGGTTTTCATGATGGCCAACCAAATGCCGGAAGCACTCGGGGAGATTGAAATACTGAAACGGGCAGAGCCGGAAAACACCGGCATCATCATGCGTTCGGTACAGGTGCGCTACATGATGGAGGACTACGAAGGCATGGCCGGGGAATGTAAGGCCATTTTGCAACTGAAGGAAGACGAAGCCCTGGCCTCGCTCATGCTGGCAAGGGCACAACTGGGCTTGAACAACACCGGGGAGGCTCTGCAAACGTTGACGGATGTCATTAAGCGCGAACCCGATTTCGCCGACGCCCGACTGCTGAAGGCCGGCACCCTGATAAAAGAGCACAGGCCGGAAGAGGCCGAGGAAGACACCGCATGGCTGATGGAGGCGGCTCCCGACAACGAGGACGTGTTGTTGCTAAAAGTAAGGCTGGAACACGAAAAAGGCAACCTTGAGCAGGCTTTGGAATACTGCAACAAGGTCATCGACGTCAATCCTTTCTCGGCTGACGCCTTCAACGAGCGTGCAGAACTGAGAAAAAGCATGGGCGACGAGGAAGGCGCAAGCCAGGACCTGGAATATGTAAAGACCCTGACACCCGAGAACGACAATCAAGACATCGCCCGAAAGATGCAGGAAGAATCCAGCCTCAACCCTCTGATGTGACTTAACAGAATAACAAAAAAAATCAATAATCACTAATCTGTACAATTAAAAAAACATGAAAAAATTATTCATTGCAGCTACACTTTCGCTCTCTTTTGCAGTGCAAATGGCAGCACAGGACGCCACTGTGAACATTCATGTCAACGACGGCACTCAGAAAATCCACAAGGAAATCTACGGACAGTTTGCCGAGCACCTCGGCACCTGCATCTACGGCGGACTTTGGGTGGGCGAAAATTCTCCCATTCCCAACACCAACGGCTACCGTAACGACGTGCTACAGGCATTGAAAGACCTGAAGGTGCCCGTGCTGAGATGGCCGGGCGGATGCTTCGCCGACGAGTATCACTGGATGGACGGCATCGGCCCAAAGAACCAGCGTCCGAAGATGCAAAACAACAACTGGGGCGGAACCATTGAGGACAACTCCTTCGGCACCCACGAATTTCTCAACCTCTGCGAATTGTTGGGATGCGAGCCATATATCAGCGGAAACGTGGGCTCAGGAACCGTTGAGGAACTGGCAAAATGGGTGGAATACATGACCAGCGACGGCGACACTCCCATGGCCAAGCTGCGCCGGCAAAACGGGCGCGACAAGGCGTGGAAGGTGAAGTTCCTCGGCGTGGGCAACGAGTCGTGGGGATGCGGCGGAAACATGAGGCCCGAATACTACGGCGACCTCTTCAGGCGTTACTCCGTCTATTGCCGCAACTACGACGGCAACCAGCTCTACAAGATAGCCTCAGGCGCCAGCGATTACGACTACAACTGGACAAAAGTGCTGATGAACAACGTTGGCAACCTCATGAACGGCGTTTCCCTCCACTACTACACCGTGTCGGGATGGGACGGCTCGAAAGGCTCCGCCACGAAGTTCGACGACAACCAGTACTACTGGACCCTCGGCAAATGCCTCGAGATTGAAGATGTACTCAAGAGGCACTGCGCCATCATGGACGAGAAAGACCCGAAAAAGAACATCGGACTGCTCCTCGACGAATGGGGCACATGGTGGGACGAGGAACCCGGCACCGTAAGGGGGCACCTCTACCAGCAGAATGCCATGCGCGACGCCATGGTGGCCGCCCTCTCGCTCAACGTGTTCCACAAATACACCGACCGCCTGCGCATGGCCAACATCGCCCAGGTGGTGAACGTGCTGCAGTCGATGATTCTCACCGACACAAAGGGCACCGGCCACATGGTGCTCACCCCCACCTACCATGTGTTTGAAATGTACAAGCCCTTCCAGGAGGCCACCTTCCTGCCCTTCGACCTGTCGTGCGAGAAGCGCAAGGTGCGCCACGACATGAACAAGGAAATGGACGAGTCCACCGCCGAAGGCTTCCGTACCCTGCCCCTGGTGAGCGCCAGTGCCGCCAAGACTGCCGACGGCACCGTCGTCATCTCGCTGGCCAACGTGAGCCTCGACAAGAAAAAGGAAGTGGAAATCAACATCGACGACCTGAAGGCCAAGAACGTCAGCGGACGCATTCTCACGAGCAAGAACGTTGCCGACTACAACGACTTCGACAACCCCTCCCGCGTGAAGCCCGAACCCTTCAAGGACGCCAAGCTGAAGAAAGGAAAGCTCACCGTCAACCTTCCCGCAAAGAGCATCGTGGTGCTTGAACTGAAGTAAGCGCCCTCACCCTTTCAACCCACCAGAGCCGGAACAATCGTGATGCCCCGTCACGGCTGTTCCGGCTCTCTTTTTCACCCTCCGCCAAACCACGCCAACCCCTATGAAAACCTTTACGTTAAATTATTGCCGGTGATTGTTCCGCCATCGGCAAATTTTACCTATCTTTGCAAACGAAATCAATCTATTAAAATAAACATCAAAAATCATGAAGAAATTGCAAGCTTTAAACAAGCAGACCGCTCCGAAGAGCGTGATGCCCGAAAGGATTATCCAATTTGGCGAAGGAAACTTCCTCCGCGCTTTCATCGACTGGATTGTCTGGAACATGGATGCCAAGACCAACTTCAACGGCTCCGTGGTGGTGGTTCAGCCCATTGAGCGTGGCATGGTTGATTGGCTCAACGGCCAGGACTGCCTCTACCACGTCAACCTGCAGGGCCGCTTGAACGGCGAGGCTGTGAACTCGCTGGAGCGCATCGACGTCATCAGCCGCGCCCTCAACCCCTACAGCCAGAACGCCGCCTTCATGGCCCTGGCCGAGCAGCCCGAGATTCGCTTCGTCATCTCCAACACCACCGAGGCCGGCATTGCCTTCGACCCCGCCTGCAAGTTCAACGACGCCCCGGCAAGCAGCTATCCCGGCAAGCTCGTCCAGCTGCTCTACCGCCGTTTCAAGACCTTCGACGGCGACCCCAAGAAGGGCCTCATCATCATGCCTTGCGAGCTGATTTTCCTCAACGGACACCACCTCAAGGAGTGCATCTACAAATACATTGAGCTCTGGAAAGAAGACCTCGGCAACGACTACGAGGCTTTCAAGGAGTGGTTCACCAAGTACAACTATGTGTGCGCCACGCTCGTTGACCGCATCGTGCCCGGATTCCCGCGCAAGGAGATTGCCGACATCCAGCAGAAAATCGGCTACAAGGACAACCTCGTCGTGCAGGCTGAAATCTTCCACCTCTGGGTCATCGAGAAGCCCGAGAACATGAGCATCGACGAGCTGCGCGAAGAGTTCCCCGCCGAGAAGGCCGGCCTCCACGTTCTCATTGCCGAGAGCGAAAAGCCCTACCACGAGCGCAAGGTGACGCTGCTTAACGGCCCGCACACCGTGCTCTCGCCCGTCACCTTCCTCAGCGGCGTGAACATCGTGCGCGACGCCTGCAACCACGAGGTGCTGGGCAAGTACATCCACAAAGTGCAGTTCGAGGAACTCATGGAAACGCTCAACCTCCCCATGGACGAGCTGCGCCAGTTTGCCGGCGACGTGCTCGAGCGCTTCAACAACCCCTACGTTGACCATCAGGTGACGAGCATCATGCTCAACTCGTTCCCGAAGTTCCAGGCCCGCGACCTCCCCGGCGTGAAGACATTCCTGGAGCGCAAGGGCGAACTGCCCCAGGGACTGGTATTCGGACTGGCTGCCATCATCACCTACTACAAGGGTGGCAAGCGCGAGGACGGCACTGAAATCGTTCCCAACGACGATGCCAAGATCATGGACCTGCTGAAGGAACTCTGGGCCACCGGCGACACGCAGAAGGTCACCGACGGCGTGCTTTCGGCCGACTTCATCTGGGGCGAAGACCTTCACAACGTGAAAGGCCTGGCCGAGCTGGTGAAGAAGGACCTCGACCTCATTCAGGAGAAAGGCATGCTCGAGGCCGTGAAGACCATTCTCTAAGGGGAAAGTGAAAAGTGAAAAGGTAAAAGTGAAAAGTGAAAAATTTGCTGCCGCCATCCCGCCTCATGTAGGGACGTGATATACCACGTCCGCAAGCGCAAATGACGAGAGTAAAAGCAATAAAAAAGCTGCCGATAGCTGAATATCGGCAGCTTTTTTTATGCTATTTTCGTATTGACGTATGGCGATAATCACCCACGGCCTATGGCCAATGCCCTGTAGTTCGCTGACTGAGAGTTCAAAAGTTCTGACGATAGTTCTATAAAACTCCATTCATTCCCCAAGTGACCTTCGTTGTAGGTCCGGTAGGAAATTCTTCACTCTTCACTTAAATAATCAACCTAAAATGCGCAAAATGCGCTCTGCCGTCCTGCCGTCCCAACGGTCAGGCAGGGCGCTTTTTTTCCACCTGCCCGCCACCATGTTGGCCATGGCATCAGCCAGCTGCCCGGCATCCTCGCCCACGAGCACGTTGGTGCCCACCTTCACCGTTTCTATATGCTCGGTATAGCTGTTGAGCGTGATGCACGGCACGCTGTTGAACGTGGCTTCCTCGGCCACGTTGCCGCTGTCGGTAACGATGCCGCAGGCGTGCGCGGCCAGCCATCCGAACTCCAGGTAGGGCAAGGGAGCCACGGCGTGAAAGGCCGGACAGCTGCCCACACAGTCCTCAACGGCCCGGCGGGCACCCTCGCGCAACGGTGCCACCAGGGGCACGCCGCCGAGGTTGGCGGTCATGGCGGCCACCAGCGGCTCCAGCTTCCCGCGGTCGTCGATGAGGGCACGGCGGTTGAGCGTGAAAAGAACATAGCGGCCCTCCTGCAGGCCCAGGCTGTCCATCAATGCCGGACGCCGCCAGCGGTTGCGGTTATAGCGCAGGTTGTCTATCAAGATGTTGCCAACCATATAGACGCGGCTCCCCTCGGCACCCTCGCGGCTGGTGATGGTGCTGGCACCCTGGCCGGCGGTGAAGAGCAGGTCGCTCAGGCCGTCGATGACCAGGCGGTTCACCTCCTTCGGCATGCTGATGTCGAAAGAGCGCGTGCCCGCCACGAGGTGCGCCAGGCGGATGCCGCGCTTCTTCGTAACGATGGCCGCAGCCATGGTGCTGGCCAGGTCGTCAACCACTATCACCACGTCGGGCATCGACTGCGTGAGATAGGCATCGAAGGCTCCCATCACGCGGCCCGTAATCTCGTTCAGGCTCACGCTGTCCACTCCCAGGAACACCGTGGGGCGCGCTATCTGCAGGTCGTCGAAAAGCGCCGACTCCAGCGTGGGGTCGTCCTCGTAACCGGCATAGACAAGTTCAAAAACAATGTCCGGCTGCTGGGAGGCAGCACGAATCAGCGGAGCCAGCTTGATGAAATTGGGGCGGGCACCCGCCACCATACATATCTTCGTCATTTCCGTTCGGTTAATAAAATATATTCATTCAAGTTTCACATTCGCTCAACTTCTTGTAGTTCAGGAGTTCAGGAGTTACAGGAGTTCAGACAACAGTTCTGAAGACTCCCTTTTCGTCAGTTTACAGAGGTTGGAAGTATTGTCTGAACTTCTGAACTCCTGAACTACATCAACTTGCGAAAGTTGAGTTATATTCATAATGACCAGCCGCGGGCAAGGCCCTTCAGACCGGCCGCACGGCGGTTTTTTGTTTGCCATTGCAAATATACACACTTTATTTCAAATAAGCCCCACCCTGCCCCACTTTTTTTCACAACCGGCCCCCATGAGGCGTTTCCCACCGTTCATACGCTTTTAGAAACACACTTATTGAAGGCCAACGTTGAAAATTGCCGCCGACTTTATCATTTATCATTTATCAATTATCCTTTAGCGCAGCGCCACGCTTTTGTCAAGATTTTTCAAAAATCTTTAGTTCCCCAAAGACGTTTGACCGCAAATGTCGAGGAGAGATTTGGCAGTTTGAGAGGAGAAATTTGGCAAATCTCTCCCCGAAATTTGCGGTCAAAAACCAGCCGTTTTAAAACCCATTGATTATCAACGCGTTACAAAACGGCCGAATTTTACACGATTTTGTCAAATATTTTTACCAATTTTACCCTATCCCCTTACCCATTTTTTCCAGGCATAATAAAATGAAAAAACAAGTAGGGGCCGACGTAGTAGAAGTCGCTTATAGGAGCCGCAATAACTCATGCCTGCTATGTCGGCATCGCATTTGAAAATCTCAGTTGTTATCTATATGGATTTATTTTTTAAATTGTAATATAAAAAGTACTATCATAATAATACCTATAATAATTAATTTAATCGATGCTGAATGGCCTATTGTATTATCGTTAAGGAACGTACACAACAAACCGATAACAATACAGCATAGAGCTTGAGATACTTTTTGTATGTTCATTTTAATATTATTTTGTGAAAGTTTTACATCTAGTGCAAAATTATTATTAAAATATTAAAATTAGTAACAATCTGTTATTTATTTAGCAAGGTTTAACAAAACGCCGATAAAAAGCCATTTCTTGACTCGAAATGAGTTTTGAAATGGCTTTTTCTTATTGGGAAGTTTTAATCTGTAAGATTTTCAAAATGGCATTTGCATTTTGACACGGCCTCTTTTTTGTTTCAAATGTTTCAAATGTTTCATGTTTCAATAAGCACTTTTCAATGTTCATGAATTTAAAGGGTAATATGTTTATATTAATATATTATTAAAATAATATATTAATATAAAATTATAATACTTATAAATAGATTATTATTCTATCTCTATAATTACGATTTTAATCCATGATAATGTAAAACACCTTATTGAAACATGAAACAAATGAAACAAATGAAACATTTT
>JAEEGL012560179.1_pt1 | contig 11554 bp, 10 predicted proteins | sample 9134231 | NCBI WGS metagenome assembly JAEEGL01 (sample SAMN16246548, study PRJNA631951) | gut metagenome | biome: gut microbiome; feature: rumen; material: fiber-attached | host: Bos | place: Iran: Karaj | collected 2018-10 | reverse complement strand
GGGGTGGGATGGCCCGAGTCATGTTTGGATATATGGTATTATGTTACGGCTGACAGTAGCGAGAATTCCCGAAGGGGGTTCTCGGGGGTGGGATGGCCCGTGTCATGTTTGGATATATGACATTCCCACCCCGTCGTTCGCCTTCTGCATCTCGCGTTCAAAACCCATATAGTTGGCTTTTTATGGCGCGAATTGTATAAATCAGTTCAGCCAGCCCATGTCCGCGAGCCAGTTTTTCATGAGGGGAGCCCACTGCGCCACGTGGGGGAAGTCTTTCGCAAGGCCGATCCCGTGGGGCCCGTGGGGGAAAACGTGGACTTCGTGGGGGATCCCGTGACGTCGGAGCGCCGCGGCGTAGAGATAGGTGTTGATGACGTTCACACCCCCGTCGTCGGAAGTGTGCCAGAGGAAGGCGGGGGGCGTCTGATCCGTCACGTTCTCGTCGTTCGAGAAGGTCTTGTAGTCCTTCCGGTCCCCGAGAAGGTTTACGAAGGATCCGACGTGGGCGACGTTCGTATCGTCCGGTGCGTGCCCCACGGAGTAGCACAGGATCGTCGCGTCGGGACGCGCGCTCTCTTTGTCGATCTCGTCGGCGTCCTCAAAGTCGATGGGTGCGGTGTAGGTGGAGACCAGACCCGCCAGGTGTCCGCCGGCCGAGGAGCCCATGACCGCCACTTTCCCGGGGTCGAGGCTGAATTCCTCCGCGTGATGACGCACCCACCGGACGGCCCGGCGCGCGTCGAGGAGTTCCAGCGGGAAGCGGTGGGGGGATACCCGGTATTCGCAGACGAAGGCGTCCATGCCGATGGAGTTGAAGTACTCGGCGTACCCCTTGCCCTCGTGCTCGGCCCGCATCCCGTATCCGCCGCCCGGATAGATCACGACGGTCGCCCCGGTGATTTTGTTTTCCGCCGGGAAATATTCGAGAACGGGTTCTTCGAGGCAGAGTCCCGGCGTTTTGTCCCACATTTTGAATGTCTGCATGTCAATCGTCCTTTCCGGGCGTCCAGCCCATCGAATCAAACCATCTGAGAAGCAGGGGGCCCCACTGTCCCACCGAGGGATTTCCCGTCGCCAGCCCGAGGCCGTGACTGCCCTTCGGGAAGACGTGGACCTCGTGGGGGATCCCGTGTTCCCTCAGAGCCGTCGCGTAGCGGTAGGTGTGGATCACGTTCACCACCGGATCGTCCGAGGTGTGCCAGAGGAAGGCGGGCGGGGTGTTCTCCGTCACGTTTTTGTCGGGGGAGGCGATGTCCCATCCTTCCTTTGTCCCGCCGAGGAGGCTGTTTGTCAGCCAGTCGGTCATCCATTCCTCGAAGGGCTCCGCCACAACGCCGTAACAGCAGACCGTCGCGTCGGGGCGGCAGTCGGCGGCGTCGATCCCGTCGGAGGTCTCCCCGGGGATCTCTCCGGTCCAGGCGGAAACGGTCGCGGCGAGGTGTCCCCCTGCCGAGGATCCCATCACGGCGATTTTATGCGGGTCGATCCCGTACTCCGCCGCATGGGTCCTCACCCACCTCACGGCCCGTCTCGCGTCCACGAGAGGCCACGGAAAGAGCTGTTTCATGTCGATCCGGTATTCGCACACAAAGGCGTGGATCCCGGCCGCCGCGAGGAATTCGGCATAGCCCTTTCCTTCGTGGGGCGCGAGATGGGTATAGGCTCCGCCCGGGAAGATCACCACCGCCGCGTCCTTCGCGTTATCCGCCGGGGCATAGTATTCGAGCGCGGGCTGGATCCCGTTGGTCGGTCCGGGGATCTTCTCCCACATTCTGATTTCCGTCATGATTCCGTCCTCCGTTCAGTTCTTTTTTAAGACCCGGACGCCGTAGGGCTCGACTTCCGCCCGGCCTTCGAAGGTCTCCCCGGTCAAGAGATCTGTCATGCTGCCCTCGAATTCCACGGAAGCGGACCGATGGGCGGTTTCGCAGAGGATCATGCCCTCTCCGGCCTCCCCTGCCCGCGGGATCACGTTCAGGCCTCCGTCGGTCGAATAGGGCGTGACGCTCGCGTCTTCGCATGCCAGCGCGAAGAGACGCATATAGTCCGCCTCCTCGAGCAGCGCGCCGCAGAGGATCACCTCGCCCTTGCCGACCTTGTACCGGCCGATCACCGTCTCGCCGATCAGCGCAGAATGCCCGCCCGTCACGGAGGCGAGGACTTCCCCGTCCCCGAGGTTCGTGTAGTTCTCCGCCCATTTCCTGACGTGCAGTTCGTCCCCGTCCGCCCAGGCGCATTTCAGCACGGAGCCGTCGGTCGGGATGCCATAATCCTGCCGCACGCCGAGCCAGTCTTCGATCATGCCCATCGCGCGGTCGACATAGTGAGCCCCGATATCGTTGCGCACGTCGGTGAGGGGACCCGCCACCCAGACGCCGCCGTTTTCGACGAAGGTTCTGATCTTATCGGCGAGATCCCCGTCCTCGAGGGTCATGAGGCAGGGGGAGACGAGGAGCTTGTAGCCGTCGAGGGAGTGGGCCGCTCCGATCACGTCGGGGCAGACGCCGGATTTCCTGAGAGCCCGGTGGACTGCCTGCACGTCGCCCGCGTACCAGTTATCGTTGAAGACCTTCTGCTGGTCGAAGAGCTGCCATGCCTTCGAGGTGAAGTGGACGGCGCATTCGGCTTTCACCTTCGTCCCGCCGATGAATGCGGAGACCTTTTCGTACTCCTCTGCCGTGCGCTGGACTTCGCCGAAGGTGTGGGTCGGCCTGCCTTCGGGGGTGAGGACGGAGCCGTGGACGAGTTCGTGTCCCGCCCAGTGCTGACGCCATAGCCAGTACATATTGCATTCCCCGCCCAAGGCGACCGGAAGCCAGGAATTGACGCGGCAGTACCCCTCGGGCTTCAGAACCTGTCCGATGGCAGTGGAGCCGTTCCAGGTCGTGGCCGTTTCGGTGTTCCAGAAGGGGCGGTCCTTGAGGGTACGGAGATAGTCGAACCAGAACACGGCGTCGGAGAGGTTCTCCGGGGTGTTGTAGTGATTGAACATTACGACGTCGAGAGGAGCGCACATCTCCTCGTATCCCATCGCGTTGGTGGGCATCATGTCCGTGCCGATGGGGGCCTTGGTGTAGAGCCGCAGGATCTCCGTCTGACGGTGCATGAACGCGATGTCGGCCTCGTAATGCGCGGCGGCCCACTCGTATTTCAGGTGCGGGTTGTGCCAGGCGTTCCAGTCGCCGGGGATCTCGTCGAAATCGTCGTAGGCCTGGCTGAACAGGTTGAGGTTCCAGCGGGCGTTGAGGGTTTCGATATCGCCGTATTCCCGTCTGAGGCGGTCGTGGTATGCCTTCACGCAGTGTTCGCAGGTGCAGCCCGTCCCCCAGGTCAAAATCTCGTTGTCGAGCTGCCAGCCCACCACGTTCGGATCGGAACCGAATTCCCGGCCCATCGCGTGGACGATCTGATCCGAGGCGTCGAGATAATGGGGATTGTTCGAACAGCAGTGCCGCCGTCCGCCGTGGCTGGCGCGGGTCCCGTCCTTGTTCAGCACGAACACGTCGGGGAAGCTCTTTCCGAGCCATACGGGAGGCGTCGCCGTCGGAGTGCCGAGCACCACGGAGATCCCCGCCGCGCCGAGAGCGTCCACCACCCGGTGAAGCCAGCCGAATTCGTACTGCCCGCGCTTCGGCTCCATCTTCCGCCAGGCGAATTCTCCGATCCGGGCGCAGGTGATCCCGGCCTTCTTCATCATGGAAATGTCATATTCGAGCTGGCTGTCGTCCCAGTCTTCGGGATAGTAGGCGCATCCGAGGAAAGGTGTTTTCATGGGCGTTTCTCCTTTATTTTGATCCTGTTTTTTCGCTGATTTATTCGCGCTCGAACCGGGTGTTCGGCATACGGGCGGGATTCTGGCAGAGCTCCGTCCTTTCGGCTCCGCGGACGTTTTTCACGCGCACCTCTTCGGGCAGGTGCATCGGATAGGGCGCGCCGTCCTCCTCGCCCCAGTCGTTGAAGACGTAGAGGACTTCTCTCTCCGGGAGCGTCAGGCCGTCGATCTCCACCTTCCCGGGGAGATAGCAGCCGTACCCGAAATCGTGCTTCCCGCGGTTGTGGAGGCGGAAAACGGAATCGCCGCCGGAGAAGGGCTTCCAGGCGCAGTTCCGGATGATGAAGTCCCCGCGCCAGGTGCAGCCGTAATCCTCTCTCAGGTGCACAACGGCCTGCCCGCAGAGCTCCGTGTCCTCCAGCAGGAAGGTCCCGAATCCGATGGCATTGAGGCACTGCCATCCGAGGCGGCACCGGCGGATCGTGCAGTTCGTCACCCCGGTATGGGCGTCGAAGCGGGACATGACGCAGTCCTCGAACACAAGATCCCGGCAGCGGTTTGTCCCGATCAGGCCCCAGTATGCGGTGTCCATGATATCGGTGGTCTGGGTCACCCGCCGGATCTTCATGTCCGCGACGCCCCCGAAATTGAGATCGTAGGACCCCATCGGGACCTGCACCCCGCCCGATCCCATCGTCCAGTAGATCCTGTGACCGGTCAGGAGACAGTCGGAGATTTCGATCTTCGCGCAGTCGGTGACGGAGAGAAATCCCCCGTAAGGCGCGCCGTGGTCCTCCTCCCCCGTGACGAGGTGGGTGATATGGGACAGCGAGGTGCGGGAACGCCGGACGCGGATGTTCCGGGCATGGTAGTCGTACTTCGATTCGCGCCGGTTGGCGATCGTGGTGAATTCCCCGCCGCGGATGCTCAGTGCGGTTTCGGGGAGGATCCGGGCCGAGACGGAGGTGATCTTCTCGAAATCGAAGGAGACCGGGGAGGGCAGGCTTCCGTCCGGGTCGACAAGGAAATGGTCGCTGCGGGGGGAACCGTTATCCTGATTCCCGCCGTACCGGATGAAATCCCGGTGTCCGTCGTTGCGCACGCTGACATAGAGAGGCTTCCCTGTCGGATTTTCGATCTCCGACTGTCCGAACGAAAGGGTTTCGAGATTCAGTCCGACCTCCTCCCCCTCCGGCGGGACGTCGAAGATCGGAGCGTGGATGTTGTCGAGGTCCCGGTCGTCGATCACGAATTTCGCGCCGGTCCAGTCGGTGTCCGTGCGGATCTCGGCGGTGCGGGCGATATTGGCGATGAAATAGACCGCGCCCTCCTTCGCCCGGACGGGGAGATTTTGCCGGTTCGCCTCTTCGTGAGCTCTCACGATGGCAGGCATGTCGTCCGTTCTGCCATCCCCGGCCGCTCCGAACTGTTCGTATGTGATATGGTCCATGAAAAGTCCTCCGATTCTGTCCTATCCTTCGAGATAGGAAGCGATCACGGAAAGGAAACGCGCGCCGTACTTCTCCGCTTTCACTTTTCCGACGCCGTTCACTTCCAGAAATTCCTTTTCCGTCTTCGGCATCAGGCGGCACATATCCTCGAGGGCGGCGTCCGTGAAAATGACGTAAGCCGGAACGACCGCCTCCCGCGCCAGACGGAGCCGTTCTTCCTTCAGCCGGGCGAGCAGGGACGGATTCGTCTCCCCGTTCTCCGCCCTTTTTCTGGCCGCGGCGGATTTTTCCTTTGCCGCTTCCTTCTTTGTCTTCGGTTCCGTTTTGATGAAGAGCTTCCGCCGTCCGAACAGGATATCCCGGCCCTTCTCCGTCATGACGGGGATCCGGTAGACGCTCCCGGGATCGAAGGCGACGGCCCCGTCCGAACGGAGCGCGGAGAAGATGCCGCGGATATACGCCGCGTTTTTCTCCTTCATGATCCCCCAGGTGGAGAGGGATTCGAGGCCGCCCCGTTCCGCGGTGGGATTCGGTTCGCCCAAGAGGACCGCGGCGATGGTGGAGATCCCGTACCGGCATTCCGTACGCGCCATGCAGGAGAGGATCTTCCGGGCGTCCTCGGTGACGTCCGTGCGCAGGACATCCCCCGTGCAGTTCGAGCAGTTCCCGCAGTTTTCGGGGGCGGACTGGCCGAAATAGCCGAGGAGATACGCCCTGAGACAGCCGGGAGCGGAGCAGTAGTCCGCCATCCGGTCCAGCCGGTCGAGCTCCATCCGCCTCACCGCCGCCACCTCTTCCGCCGTGAGCTCGGGATTCGGCTCCGACTGCTCGATCAGGTAACGATTGAGGACGATGTCGGATTTGGAACAGAGGAGCACGCAGTCGGCGGCGCTTCCGTCCCTGCCCGCGCGTCCTGCCTCCTGATAATAGCTCTCGACGTCCTTCGGCATATTATAGTGGATCACGAATCCCACGTCCGGCTTGTCGATCCCCATCCCGAAGGCGTTGGTGGCGGCCATCACCCGGCATCGGTCGAAGATAAAATCCTCCTGCGCGGCGTGCCGTTCGGCATCCTCCATCCCGGCGTGATAGCCCCGGACCGAGATCCCGTTCCGGACGAGAAGCTCCGTCACCTCTTCGACGGCGGCGCGGGTGGAACAGTAGACGATCCCGCATTTGTCCGCGTACCGGGACCGCATGAGTTTCAGAAGAGCGTCCTTCTTTTCTCCCCTGGTGACGGGGATCACTTCGAAAAAGAGATTCGGTCGGTCGAATCCGGTCTGAATGCGGAGGGGGTCGTTCAGTCCCAAAAGATCGACGATATCCTCGCTCACCCTCTCCGTCGCCGTTGCGGTGAACGCTCCCACGACGGGACGCCGGGGCAGAAGGGCGAGGAAATCCCGGATCCCGAGATAGGCGGGGCGGAAATCCTGTCCCCATCCGGAAACGCAGTGCGCTTCGTCCACCGCGACCATCGAAATATCGAGGGCGGAGACGGCTTCGAGAAACCCGTCCGTCGTCAGGCGTTCCGGCGCGGCGTAGACGATTTTATAGACCCCGTTTTTCAGATTGGCGAGGGCTTTTCCGTATTGCCCCGGGGTCAGCGTGCTGTTGAGATAGGCGGCCCGCACCCCGTTCTGGATCAGCGCGCCCACCTGGTCCTTCATCAGGGAGATCAGGGGGGAGACGACGACGGTCACGCCCGGAAGCAGGAGCGCGGGGATCTGATAGCAGACGGATTTTCCTCCGCCCGTCGGCAGGATGGCGAGCACGTCGCGTCCGGCGAGAAGGGCGTCCACCGCATCCTCCTGCCCGGGACGGAACGAGGAATGCCCGAAGACCTCCCCGAGAACTTCGTATTTGTTCTGATACATCATGCGGTCCGCTCAGATCTTTGCCGCGGCGAGATACCACCGCTCCGTCGTGTCGGTCGGCTCCGAAAACGCGTAATCCGAGGAGACGGAGACGAGCTTCATCCCGTTCCGTTCGAGCGCGTTTTTCACCGCCCGGAGTCCGTAGGCGCGCTCGGAGGTCAGATCGTCCCGCCTCAGCCAGACGCCGTTTTTCTCCTCGAATACGGTGAGGTAAAAATCCGCCCGGTCGCCTTTTTTCGTGAGGCGGTTCCGCCAGCAGCAGACGACGCCGTCATCCTCGAGGATATAATCCCGGTCGGCGTAGACGGTGCGGAATTTGTAAGGGGTGTTGAGATCGAAGCAGAAGAGGCCGCCCGGTTCGAGATAGTTCGAAACGAGAGCGAAACAGGCGTCGAGGTCCCCGGGAGCGGTGAGGTGGTTGATCCCGTCGAGACAGCAGACGACGGCCTGCACCGTGCCGTAGAGTTCGAAATCCGTCATGTCGCCCCGGAGGAAAAGGATGTCCGAAAACCCTTCGCGCCGCGCCGAGGATTCCGCCTCCGCCAGCATTTCGTCGGAGATATCGAGGGCGGTCATGTCGTATCCGCGCCGGGCGAGGGCAAGGGTCATGGCTCCCGTCCCGCAGGCGAGATCCAGAACAAGTTCCGGCTTTTTCTCCATATACCGGGAGAAGCAGGCTTCGAGATAATCGGCCCAGCCTTCATAGTCCACGCCGCGGTTCAGCCGGTCGTAAAAAGGGGCGAGGATGCCGTAGCTCATCTCCCGCCGTCCTTTCCGGGATCCTCGGGGGGCTCGATCCCCTTCTCCGCCAGCCGGGCGAGCACGTCGCGGTATCCGTCGCTCCCGTATTTCAGACAGCGGTTGATGCGGCTGATGGTCGCGGTGCTGAGTCCCGTCTTTTCGTTTATATCGGTGTACACCGTTCCGTTTTCGAGCATCTTCGCGGCACACATGCGTCTGGCCATTTCGGAGATCTCCTTCACGGTACAGAGATCGTCAAAAAAGCGGTAGCAGTCGTCCAAGGTCTCGAGGGTGAGAATCGCTTCAAAAAGATAATCCCGGACGGGATCGCGCCTGTTGTTGGCCATGAGTTCCTCCGATTTGCTCCTCTCGGTTTTTCTCATTATACACCACCGATTTCGCAAAGTAAAGTGGAAATTCCAAAATCTTTCTTGCAGAACCGGGGTTTTTGTGCTATACTGAACAAAAAGCATTCCCCCGAGGTATTCCCGTGAAGCTCCGCTCCCTTCCCGTCCCCGCTCCCCTGAAAAAGAAGATCGCCGTCTGCGCGGATTTCCATTCCGTGAACCGGAGGATGCCCGTCGACAAGGCGCTCTCCCTCCTCGCCTCCGCCTCCCCGGACCTCATCCTCTTCCCCGGCGACATTTTCTCGCTGATCGGGAAAAAGGACGTGCGCGAATGCTTCAACGAGAACGGCTTTTCCCTGCTGAAAGGAGCCGCCGGCCTCGCCCCCTGCTTCTTCTCCCCCGGCAATCACGAATGCGGGATCAGTCCAGAGAACCGCTCGGCGATCGAAGCCCTCGGCGTCACGGTGCTCGACAACGAATTCGTGAAGAGGGGGGAGCTTGTGATCGGCGGGCTCTCTTCGGGCTACCGGCTTCCGAAATCCGCCTTCTCTTCCCCGCCGGATCCGGAACCGGAGTTCCTCGGCCCCTTTGCCGAAACGCCGGGATACCACATCCTGCTCTGCCATCACCCGGAATACTGGCCGCGGTTTGTGTGCGGGCGGGGGATCGAGCTGACGGCGGCGGGACATGCCCACGGGGGACAGTGGCGGATCTTCGGACGGGGAGTCTTCGCGCCTGGTCAGGGGCTATTCCCTAGATACACCTCGGGGATTTACGGGCAGGGGGAAGACCTGCTTGCCGTGTCCCGGGGGATGACCAATTCCGTACCGTGGATCCCGCGCTTCTTCAATCCCTGCGAGATCCTGCTCCTCTCGCTCTCCCCGGAGGCGTCGTCATGACAGAGATCACCGTCTATTACCGCAAGATGGGAAAGGAGAGATCCGAGGTTCTGCTCCGGCTGGCCGCTTCCCGGTTCACGGGGATCCCTCCCGGGGAATTCGAGATCCTGCGGGAGCCGGGGAAAAAGCCCCTCTTCCTCCGTCCCCCGGATCTCTTCACCTCGGTGTCCCATTCCGGCGGGGTCTGGGCCGCGGCGTTCTCCCGGGAGTTCCCGGTGGGGCTGGATATTCAGAAATCCGTCGCCCCCCTCCGCAGGGACAAAATCGCCCTCCGGTATTTCCACCCCGAGGAAGCCCGCGCCGTGCTTTCGGATCCCGATCCCGACGCCGCGTTCTGCCGGATCTGGTGTCGGAAGGAGGCTGTTTCGAAGCAGCCCGGACGGGGGATCGACGCGGAGTTTTCCTCCTTCGATACAACCCGAGCGGGGGACGGGATTACCCCGGTTTCCGCCTACGGCTCGGATCTCTTCTCCGCGGATTTCAGCCTGCCCGGATTCCCGGATCTCTTCGCCTCCGCCGCCGCACCCCGCCCCCTCCTCGTCCTGCCCGTTCTCTTCACCTGAATCTCTTTGTTTCTACTCAAGGAGCCGTCATGCTGTTCAACTCGATCGAATTTCTGATCTTCTTTCCGGTCGTCGCGGCCGTCTTCTTCCTGCTCCCCCACAAGCTGAGGCGGTATTTCCTGCTCGCCGCCTCCTGCTTCTTCTACATGTCCTTCATCCCGAAGTACATCCTGATCCTGCTTTTCACCACGATCGTGGACTATTCGGGGGCCCTGCTCATCGAAAAATTCCGGGATGACCGGAAGAAGGCGAAGCTGTTCTTCATCCTCGCCCTCTGCTGCAACATCGGCCTGCTGGTGTGGTTCAAGTACCTCGGCGTCATCGGGGACACGATCAATTTCTTCGGGAAGATGATCTCGCTCAAGACCCTGGTCGTGCCGGAGATCGCGCTCCCCATCGGCATTTCCTTCCACACCTTCCAGTCGATGGGCTATCTGATCGACACCTACACGGGCAAGGAAAAGGCGGAGCGGAGCTTCATCGACTTCGCGCTCTTCCTCATGTTCTTTCCCCAGCTTGTCGCGGGTCCCATCGAGCGGAGCCGCAACCTCTTCTCCCAGCTGAAGGCGAAGCATTCTCTCAAAGCGGAAAACGTCTCCCTCGGCGGACGGAAGATGCTCTGGGGCATGTTCAAAAAAGTGGTGGTGGCGGATAACCTGGCGCTGTTCGCCGACGCCATGTTCGACGATCCCGGTAAATTCGGAGGGCTCGGGACCCTCGTCGGCGTGCTCTGCTTCACCGTGCAGATCTACTGCGACTTCTCCGGGTACTCCGATATCGCCATCGGATGCGCGAAGATCATGGACATCGATCTGATGAAGAACTTCGAGACGCCGTACTTCTCGAAGACCGTGCCGGAGTTCTGGAGACGGTGGCACATCTCCCTCTCCACATGGTTCCGGGACTACGTCTACATTCCCCTCGGAGGGAACCGGGTCTCGAAGCCGCGCTGGGTGTTCAACCAGCTCTTCACCTTCACGGTGTCGGGCGTCTGGCACGGCGCGGGCTATACCTACGTGATCTGGGGCTTCCTCAACGGGATCTACATCTGCGTCAGCCGCTTCGTCTCCCCGATCCGGGACAGCATCGCGGAAAAGATCCGGCTCACGAAACTGCCCGCACTCCGTGGCCTGATCCAGACTCTCGTGACCTTCGCGCTGTCGGCCTTCTCGTGGATCTTCTTCCGGGCGAACACCGTGGGCGACTCCTTCTTCATCGTCGAGCGGCTCTTCTCCCCTACTGTCTCGGATTACGGGGCCATCCCGGAACTGCGGGTCTACGTGGCCGTCTGCGCGGTGCTGCTTCTCTTCATTGCGGAATTCCTCATGAACTATGGGAAGAAAGTAGTCGAGCTCTATTTCAGAATGCCCCACCTCGTCCGCATCGTGACCTACGCCCTGCTCGTCGCCGGGATCGTGCTCTTCGGCGCATACGACAACAAGGCGTTCATCTACTTCCAGTTCTGAAAGGAGAGGGATCATGACACAGAATACAAAAAAACTTCTCGGCCTCTTCGCTTCGGGACTGGTCGTCGTCGCCCTTGCCGCAGGTGCCGTAGTCGGAGCCAATTCCATGATGAAATCCTTCATGGCGGACGAGACGAAAGCCCTGACTGCGGCTGCGGAAGCGGCGGAGCGGATCCGGCTCGCGGCCCAGCAGACCGAGGACGAACAGGAACGCCTGCACCTTCAATTGCAGGAACTGACCCTCAAGGCTGAGCAGATGGAACAGTTCTATCAGAAATACAAGGACCGGCACTGCTACCACTATTTCGGCCAGTACTACGAGATCTACGAACAGGTCTACTGCGCCGACGTGATCTTCCTCGGCACCTCCCACTGCGCTCACGGCGTCAACCCGCGCTATATCGAGGAGGAGATCCCGGAGCATTCCTTCTTCAACTTCGG
>JAEEGL011864366.1_pt1 | contig 11554 bp, 10 predicted proteins | sample 9134231 | NCBI WGS metagenome assembly JAEEGL01 (sample SAMN16246548, study PRJNA631951) | gut metagenome | biome: gut microbiome; feature: rumen; material: fiber-attached | host: Bos | place: Iran: Karaj | collected 2018-10 | reverse complement strand
CGCCCGGTCAGTTTCAGATCCTTGCGCTTCTCATAGATCTCCTTGTCGATGAGGAAGTATTCCTGCTCCGGACCGACCTGCGCCGTGACGCGGCGGGTCTCCTTGTCCCCGAAGAGACGCAGGATCCGGACTGCCTGGCGGCTGACCTCATCCATGGAACGAAGGAGCGGCGTTTTCTTATCAAGGGCCTGTCCGCCGTAGGAGCAGAAGACCGTGGGGATGTAAAGGGAGCCGTTCTTGACGAACGCAAAAGAGGTGGGATCCCAGGCGGTGTAACCGCGGGCCTCAAAGGTGGCACGCAGGCCTCCGGACGGGAAGCTGGAGGCATCCGGCTCGCCCTTGATGAGCTCCTTGCCGGAAAACTCCATGAGGATGCGGCCGCCCTCGGCCGGCGCAATGAAACTGTCGTGCTTTTCGGCAGTGACGCCGGTCATGGGCTGGAACCAGTGCGTGTAGTGGGTCGCACCTTTCTCCAGCGCCCATTGCTTCATGGATTCGGCGATTTCATTGGCCGTTGCCAGATCAAGGGAATTTCCCTCGGTGATGCACTTCTTCCATGCCCCGAATGCCATCGGCGAGATGCGCTCTTTCATGCGCTCCTCGTTGAAGACCATGCTGCCGAACAGTTCCTGCATCGTGTTTGTCCTGCTGTCCATAGGTACCCTCCTCAAAAACCATCGGGTATTATCATATCACAGGTTGGAGCGATTGTCTTGTATAAACGGTGACTGACCCGCTTCAGGATCCGGTTTCAATACCAGTCATGATTCATGATATAAAAAGTGTTCAGTTCCAGAAACACATGTCCGGTCAGGACATCTGCATACTGATCCCATAATTCGCCGTCCAGGATGAGCAGGGAATCCTCATCCTCCAGAAAAGCTTCCACGCCGCCGTCGACACAGTCAAACCCGGTGATCGTGTCGCAATAAAAGATGTAATCCAGTTCCCAATGGCCGCGATCGCCGTAATTCCGCATGCGGTCCAGTGCGAGGTATGCGCGTTTGCCGCGGTTGATATCGCCATTGGCTTCCATATATTCGCGCAGATCGTGGGAGAACTGATCTCTCGCGTTCCCGCCGAGACCGATGAATCGGCACTCGCTCAGCTGCTTGCCGCCATACAGCGCGCAGAGTCCCAGGATACAGACCGCAAAGACCGCAGCCTGCCACGGATACATCCGTTTTGTTACAGAAGACTCCCTATCATCCGCGACAGTTCCGTCCGGTGCACATATGCCGCTCCGCAGGATCCCGGCACATTCCGAAGCGATCACGGCAATAAGCACACATACGCCGATATAGGAGGGATAGATATACCATTCCATGTAAGAACCGGCCAGAACATAGAAGAGGATCGGGGCCATATATCCGGTCAGCGCAACTGAATTCCTGTAAAACCAGCCGGGCAGAGCCGCACCGGTCCGGTCTCTGCTCTCCGCGGGAGTGCGGAAATGAACGATCACAGCCAACAGGATACGAACTGCGATCACCAGGAGGAGCAGCCAGGTGATCTTCTCCCGTCCGATATCGCCCAGATAACCGAGTGCCGCCTCCGGGATCCCTCCCGATCCGGCATTCACTTTATTCTCCGTCTCTCCGAAGGCGATCGCCCTGACATAGGCAAATCCGTCGTAGGGATAACGCATCGCCAGCCATGCGGCCACCGGCAGTACTGCAGCAGCCGCCGATGCAGCAAGTATCCGGATCAGGCTTTTTCTGTCCGGTTTTTCCGGACATTCCGCTTTTGTGGATCGCGCTAATACTAGCCGGACCACAAGGAGCATCACCCCGGCAAAAACAAACATCACCGCGTGCATGGATTTGGTGAGGAATGCCAGCCCGGTCGTCAGGCCATAGAGGACCAGACAGCGGTACCGGCCACGCAGGACACCGGCCATTGATATCATTGCCACCGCATACAGCAGACAGAAAAGCGCATCCATGTCTCCGGCACGGAAGCCGTGAAGCAGAAAGATCTGACGGAGGCTGAAGAAGGACGCAGCAAAAAACACGGCTGTGAGATCGCTGTATCTGTGCCGCAGATATAACGATACGATGATCAAAGTCACAAATGCAGCGATCGCAGACGGCAGCCGGAGGGCAAACGGTCCGCAGCCGAAAATACAGTTGCAGATCAGGATCAGCCACAGCTGAAGCGGCGGCTTGGAGCCGTAATCGATCTCGTAATGATGCGTTGGCACGATCCAGTTGCCCGTCTGAAACATCTCGTAGGTGTTAACGCCATACCACGCCTCGTCCGTGATCTCCACAACGCCCTGTCCCAGACGGAAGAACAGGCGGAACGCGATCATACCGGCAAACAGCAGCCAGATCACGAACAGAATGATCCTTTTCCTGTACTCTTTTTTCATCTTCCTCCTTACGCCGTTATTCGTCTTTCAGTTCAAAGCGGCTGATCACCGGTTCCAGCACGCGAAGCAGAATGAGTCCGAAGATCCCCGCGGCGATGAGTTCGCCGGTGCCCACCGTGAGCATGAAAAAGGGGATGCTGCCGGGGATGTGATAGGCATAGCGCAGGACAAAGGGAATGATCAGTGCGTTTGACAGGATCGGCGGTACGGGTGCGAGGAGTTTGCACTTCCGGAGAAGTCTCGTCCCGATAGCACCGATCGCGGTCGCCAGTGTGCCGAAGACGATATCGGGCAGTGCACATCCGGTCAGCAGATTTGCCAGGAAGCATCCGATGATCAGTCCGGGGATCGCTGCCGGCGTGAAAAACGGCAGGATCGTCAGAGCTTCGGAGAATCTGACCTGAATGACACCGCTGGCCAGATCGAAGCCTGCGGCAATGACGGTCAGGATGACGTAGACGGCGGCAATGGCACCCGCCTGCGCAAGATACAGGGCACTTCTTTTGTGATCCATCTTTTGACCTCCTTCAGGGTTATCCGCTATGCGGTGAGTGGAAAGGAATTAGCACTCATGTTTTCCGGCAGCGCACAAAAGCCACACATGTGGGCGATTATAGCAATCCCGGGTGAAAAATGCAACGGGTTTTCGATTCCGAAAACGAACGGTTGCCAGATCACGGGAAAATGCCTATAGTTATAATACCGGTCATTAAGATCCGCAGCATGTTGCGCAACATGGAATCTGTATGGAGAAGTGTGTATGAAACTCGCGATCATTACCGCCCGCGGCGGAAGCAAGAGAATACCCAGAAAGAACATCCGCGAATTTTGCGGAAAACCGATCCTGGCCTACTCGATCGAAGCGGCGTTATCAAGCGGCGTGTTCGATGAGGTCATGATCTCGACGGAAGATGATGAGATCGCGGAGATTGCCGTCCGCTACGGGGCATCCTTTCCCTTCAGACGCAGCGCACAGGCGGCTGATGACCATGCGACGACCATGGATGTGCTCGCGGACGTGATCGCGATGTATGAGAAAGAGAGACAGGGTGTCCGGCCTGAGTCGATCTGCTGCATCTATCCGACCGCGCCCTTCGTGACGGCGGAGAAACTGCGAAGAGCCAATAACTTACTGGAAGAAAGCGGCGCGGACGCCGTCATCCCGGTGGTGCGGTTTTCCTACCCGCCGCAGCGGTGCTTTGTCACGGACGGCACTTTCTTACGATACAAGTGGCCGGAATACGAGAGGTCGAGATCCCAGGACCTCGAGCCCTATTATCACGATGCGGGACAGTTCTATTTCATCCGCACGGAGGCGATGCTCACCGGTCAGACGCTCGTGCCTGCAAAAACGGCACCTCTGATCCTGGATGAGACAGAAGTGCAGGATATTGATACGCTCGATGACTGGATCATCGCGGAGATGAAGTACAGGGCAATGAAGTCCTGACCCTTCCCTTATCCCACCCGCTCGAAATCCGAGGCGGGATGCTTGCAGAGCGGGCAGATGAAATCCTCCGGGAGTTCCTCTCCCACATACTCGTAGCCGCAGATCTTGCAGCGCCACACCGTCTGCCCCTCGGGCGTTTTGCCGGCCGCCTCCGGGCGAGGCTTCACATGCTCCTGATAATAGGCATAGGTCGCGGACGGATCCCCGCTCAATATCTCCATCGCCACCGGCTCGGCAACGAAGAGCGTATGCGATCCCAGATCCAGCGTCTGTCCGACCTCCAATGAGAAATACGCGTTTGCCCCCTCCGTGATCGCCGGGATCCCGTTTTCCGCGATCCGGTAACCCGAAAATCCAGCGAATTTATCCACGTCCTTCCCCGACTGAAACCCGAACCGCTTGTACAATTCAAAGTCCGCCGCCTCACTGATCACCGAGAGATTGCATCGGCGCGATGAGACCAGCATCTCATGCGTCAGATTTGCCTTGTTCACACAAAACACGATCTGATTCGGTGCTGACGCCGCCTGGATCGCCGTGTTGGTGATGCAGCCGTTCAGTTTATCCCCGTCCCTGACGGTCAGTACGAAAAGACCGTAAGAGAGTCGGTACATGGTTTCGGGATTCATTTCGGATGGAATGGACATTGGACGGTCCTTTCTATGGTTTCTTATGCATTTTGACTGTTCTTGTGTTTTTCCGCAAACAGATCAGAATCAGATCAGTATCTTTCGAAACCAAACAACATCAATTCATTATTCTGTCCCTCAAAAATGGATTCTCTATCACATATCCACTATACGCTTTACTTATCAGTTCATCAATCCGTTTTTTATCGACATAATCTGCTACTACAGATTCTTTACTGACCATGTCGGTTAATATGCGGCCGTATACGATTTCACTTCCATGAAAACCATCGGGATAGTAATCATCAGACAAATCGAGTTTCTCGCCATCCATATAATCATAAAACTCAAATCCATATTTTTTGAATAGCATTGTGCAGGCCGGAACTATCTCATCAAGATATTCATATTTTCCACTATCTTCCATCATGTCATAAATACTCGGTGCATAAGGAGTCAAAAAGCCCACTAACTCAATACCGTTATCTCCGCAATAAGATAACAAGTTTTCCAGTTGCCTCAACGTATCATCATCAATGTGCTCTCCCCACTCAAACCTCTCCACGCCTTTGTTTATTCTGCGTTTTGTATCGGCAAACTCATAATCCGCAGATGAGGCCGGATCGCGATACAAATCGCCGTAGTAATAACTTCCATCATACATGAATCCGTTATCTTTTACGCGACCATTGAAGCCGATATTGACAGGGTAATTGCTCAGATCGCTTTGATCCCACTTGCCTAAAAGCCAATCTTTAAATATCGATTTCATAAGCGTAATAGTCCCTCGATCAAGCTCTCGGATTTCTTGAAAGGATTCATACTCAACGCAATCGGAATTCCACGCATCATTAAAAACCCATGTGTCAATGCCAAGTAGCACTATTTCGGGAGTATAGCACAGGTTCTCTAGATAATTCCTATATTGATTATAATTTCCCCCGACAGCACCACCACAGTTATAAAACTCCGATGAAAAGAAAACGTCCTTAAACTGCATTACTCTACTAGTTCCAAGTGAAATCACAGGTGTTTGGTAAAAATTCGTGTTGAGCAGTTTGTAATAAGCTGTTTGCTCGTTGTATCCAAGCCCAAGAAGGCAATCATGGTTTCCCCTCTGCTTTTCTGCATTATCAGCAATAGCGTTGAATTCACCTGTTTCTTTTGCCATAAAATAAATCGGAATAGAAGGCGATATCATCAGCACCAAAGGTAGAATGAACAGCAAAATATTTTTTAAAAATCTAAACATCAATTATCCTTGATCTCCTGTGAGTATCTAAATAATCCATATGTTCAACAACTTCTTTCTCTTTTCTATTTTGGAATATTGAAAATACTATAAATATGACGCCTCAGCATATGGCACATAAACTGCTACTCTATGATCAATCTCCTGTTGTATTCCAAGGTGGGGGTGTGGATTTTTTAGACACCCACTCCTATCCTCCTTCTGTATTCTAGAGGGCTTAGCCCTCCGAGTGTTGCTTTTATACGACTGGTACAATACCGGTTCATATACTTGTTTATGGCCTGGATAAGATCGCCCAGAGTGCTGTTGCTCTAATTGCTGCCATAGAACATCCCCATTTTCAGATGGCCGAAAAAGCCTTCGCAGGCAGCGTTGTCCGGAAAGCAGCCTTTTTCGACATGGATCTGGTCAGTTTTGCATCTTCCATGATCTTGATCCAATCCGGCCAACGATAATGACATCCACGGTCGCTATGAATGATGGGATGTTCACCGAGCTTGAGCGTTTTGATGGCTTGCTCGAGCATGGCGTTTACAAGCTTTGCGTTGGGAGATGTACCCACAGTCCAGCTTACAGGCATCCCATCCAGACAATCGATGATGGGCGGCAGATACACTTTTCCAACTTCTATGGAAAACCCTGTGATGTCTGTCAGCCATTTTTGATCGGGCTTATCAGCATGGAAGCCTCTGTTGATAAGGTTATCTACGGCAGGAGATATCTCTCCTTTGTAGGAGTTGTATTTCCTGCGATGATGCACCTTTGTAACCAATCCTTCTTCTCGCATGATGCGGCGCACTACCTTTTCCGAAAGGTTGGTACCTTCTCGTTTATGCATGGCATATTTTTTGCGGTAGCCAAACACGTCGTAGTTATTATGAAAGAGTTCGCATATCCTTATACGCACATCGCGATACTTGTCTTCGTCACGCATTGCGGTTTCTTGGTGGTAATAACTGCTGCGGGATATATACAGTTTCCTACAAAGTTTAGGCAGTGAATATTTATTTTTCAAGGCGTCAATTATCACTGCCTTCTCCCGATTGCTGGGAGCTTCCTGATTGACGCCGGGGTCATTTCTTAGTACATTGATATCGTCGGCTAATCGGATATCCCTCGGATTGATAGGTATGTTGGATCTGATTGGTTCATTAAGAGAGACGCTTCCTTTCTCGGTGTACTTTTGAATCCATTTCCAAACAGAAACGGTAGAGTACCCGATATCTTCTGCCACAAATTTTATCGTTTCTCCGTAATTTTCGCAACGATGTATGGCGTGCATTTTCAGATTCAAAACTGAATTCGTGAGTTCCACCCCACCTTAACTAAAACTGGAAGTAAACAAACTGATTAGATCCAGCACCGAGCAATACCGCTACGACAATAATCAATAAAACACAGTATTCCACACCAATCACCACTATCCTATTAACAGAAGTTACCATTTGAAGAACATCTTGTTTTATTGATAAATAGTCATATCCTGCAACAACCATAATGGTAAACAGGCAAAACACTAATCTCATCCTCGATAATCCGATATTTGAATGCAGATACGCATTTATACCTGAATGAAATCCAAAGGCACTCCCGATAACGTACAGTGCATCATTTATACTATCTGCTCTAAAGAATACCCATGCTATATTACAAAAACCAAAAATCAAAACCCACGAGAAGACCTTAACGAAAAACGACTGCTTCTCACCGACATGTATCCTTTGTTGCATGAAATTCTCAATGACATGGGCTATGCCATGCATCCCTCCCCAAAACACAAATGTCCAATTTGCGCCATGCCATAACCCGCTTGTCAAAAATGTGATCATGACATTTATGCTCGTCCTACACCTCGAACATCTATTTCCTCCTAATGGAATATAAACATAATCTCTAAACCACGTAGAAAGAGAAATATGCCATCTACTCCAAAATTCTTTAATGGAAGTCGAAAAATAGGGACTATTAAAATTCTTCATCAGCCTAATACCAAAAAGTTTCGCTGTGCCAATAGCAATATCCGAATAACCTGAGAAATCACAATAAATCTGTATTGTAAAAAAGAATATTGCTATACATAGATCAAAAGAGGTACATCTGGTCAGCTCTTTATATGCATTATCTACATACACAGCAACCACATCTGCCACAGCGATCTTTTTAAAAAAACCCCATAACATCTGTCTTGCGCCATATATCGCTAATTCATAGTCAAATCTCTTTTCCGCTTTGATCTGCGGGATGAGATTGGTTGAACGCTCTATCGGTCCGGCTACCAACTGCGGAAAAAAAGATATGAAAGTCGCATAGACAATAAAGTTGTGTTCAGCTGGTACACGCCCTTTGTATACATCAATTACATAACTCATAGTTTGAAAAGTGTAAAACGATATTCCCACCGGCAATAAAAGATTCAGCGTGACTGGATGTAGTTGAATAGCCAATAACCCGGCAACCGTAGATAACAATTCGCTCAAGAACCCCATGTACTTAAATATGATAAGTATCCCCAAACAAAAAACTGAAGCCCCCACAACCATAATTCTTGATGAAGAGATGACTTTCCTCTCAATCGTAATCGCCGCACAATATGAAACTACTGTCGTGGCAAAAATCAGCACAACGTATTTAGGATTCCAACTCATATAGAAATAGTAGCTTGCAACAAGCAATAACGCCCCTTTATACTTCTGTGGAATCATCCAGTATGTAACAAATACAACGGGAAGAAACATTGCAAAAGCCATTGAATTAAACAACATAGTCAGTTATTCCTTTTGATTATTTGATTTTGTCGATTTTATACTCCGCCTATTGAGCCATCCTTCTAATTCTTTATAACACACTTGACAAGCAAACTCAAACATGATAGTTTATGCAGTATAAGTTTTTTCTTATGGAGGATGTATTGGAAAATAAAACCGACGAACAATACTTGTATTATATCAGCCAAACAGGGAGCATATCCCGTGTGGCATCTGAACTGGGGATTTCTCAACCGGCTTTGAGCATGAGGCTTACGCAGTTGGAGAAAAACATGGGATTTGCGATCTTCAACCGAAAGACTCATCCCATTTCACTGACCTCTGCTGGTGAAATATACTTTCAATATCTGGATAAAAACAGAGATCTCCGCATAGATTGTTTCCGGCGAATCAAAGACATCATATCTTCCGAGTCTCTCCGGATAACCATAGGAGCACCCTCTGTATATGTCAATTCCATACTCGTTGATGTTGCCACCTCACTCCACAAAACGCATCCGGAATATATCATTTCCATCAAAAGTGCGTCATTTCCGCAACTCATGGAAATGATCGGGATTAATGAGATTGATTGTTTCATTGCCACTTCCAAGCCTTCCGAGTCTGTTTTTGTCAGTATCCCGATTCGCACAGAACGGACATATTTATGCTTTCATGATACTGATCCTCTGTGTGAAAAACTGCCGTGCGACAAGATCACTGAATCAGAGATTGAACTGCTGAACGGACAGAAAATGATCTTTTTGAACAGTAACCAGCCCATGCAGATTACCATGGACCGATTGATCAATCGTTATCAGCTCGATATCCAACCGGCATTCATTGTCAATCAGATCACCACGGCTCTCTCGCTGGTCAGTAAAAGAAACGGCTTCTGTTTGGCCACCAGTGAGTCTCTCAGGGAGCGCTCCACGTATCGGCATATCCGCTCGGTATCAATGCACCCAGTGATCCCTGACCGCACATTGTATTTTTCATATGCCAAGGATCGATACATATCCAAAGCGTGTATGGACATTATGAGCATTCTATCTAAAAAAAAGGAGGAAGAAAAATGAAAAAAGCAAGTGCACTGTTGTTGGTACTGATGATCCTCATGTGCCCAATCCTGACATCATGCGGGTCTGCAGCCCAAGCCCCCGCTTCATCGGACACCTCGTCCGCTGAAGCTTCAGTTTCTGGAGAAACCCTGAATCTTGCGTATCAATACGGACTTGCATACGCACCGGCAATCATAGCCCAGGAGCAGGGTTTCATTGAAGCTGCCTATAAAGAGCAGACCGGCAAGACAATTACCATCGAATGGAATCAGATGAGCAGCGGAGCCGATGTGAACTCCGCCATCACGGCGGGAGATCTTGATGCCGGCTTCATGGGTATCCCTCCCGCCATCAATGCCGCAACCAAAAAGATCGGGATAAAGATTTTTTCAAATCTCTCGGGACAGGAACACGGATTCATGGTAAATGATCCGTCCCTGAGTTCGCTTGGGGATATTGTCGGCAGCGATAAACAGATTACACTGGTAAATCTTGGCTCCACACAGCACATCATGCTTGCGAAAGCATTGGTAGAAAACGGCTTTGATGCCCATGCGTTGGATGCAAACATCGTCGCAATGAAACAGCCCGACGGTCTTGCGGCTTTGGAAAGCGGTTCCGTTGTGGGCCATGTAACTAGCCCTCCATACCTCTTCAAGGAGCAGGAAAACACGTCTCTGCATGAACTTCCGGAGGTCAAAGCCGCTTATGCCAAGGAAAATAGTTTTATTGTCGGTGTTGCCTCCGAAAAACTCAAGACCGATAAGCCTGATGCTTATCTTGCGTTATGCAACGGCATCAAAACGGCGATCGATCTGCTGAATAACGATCCGGAAAAGGCAGCCGAGATTCTTCATGAACTCGACAGTAACTCCGTTGAAGTCGAACTGGATTACATCAAGAGGGGAATCTATACTGCGGAAACGAATCATCTGTTTGATATTGCCAGATTCATGTATGATAATGGATTCATTGACAATGAACCAAAAGCGTATGAAGAGCTTGTTTTTGATAACGTGAAGGGCAACTGATACACAGAGAAAACATGAGAGATATGAAGAAAAACTCACCATGGCTTTATGGAGTCCTGCTGAAAGCAGTATTTGTTATCGTCGTACTGTCAATCTGGGAACTGGTTTCACGCAGTACGCTTCTGGGTGACAATACAGCCTATCTGATCCCTTCGTTACAGACAATACTTACTGCTTTCCTGCAAAACTTTCAAAAGGGCTATGGTGGGGTCTCTCTCTGGACATATATCGCGAATTCCATGGTCCTGTTGCTGCAAGGGCTGGCGATTGGAATCCTCCTTTCATTTATGTTTTCCGGTCTCGCGATCATCAGCAGGTCATTTGGTGTCATATATAGTTTTGTTGTCTCTGTATGCGATTTGCTTCCGGGAGTAGCCTTACTCCCGGTTGTAATCGTGATATTCGGTGTGAAAAGCGGCGTCATTGTCTTTCTGGTGATCCATGCGGTCATCTGGCCGATGAGCCGGAATATCATGGACGGATTCCAGGCCGTTCCGAAGATATATATCGAGGCAGGAAAAAATATCGGTCTGCGCGGTCTCTCCCTCATGACAGGAGTGTATTTCCCCGCTTCCATGGCCTATATCATTTCCGGCCTGAAGGTTGGCTGGGCACGGGCATGGCGGGGACTCATATCCGCAGAAATGATCTTCGGGATTGCATCCTGTCCGGGCATCGGGCTGTTCATCAATCAGATGCGGGCAAACATGAACAACGCGGAGATGTATGCCACTCTGATCGTCATCATCATCATCGGCGTGATCGTCCAGTACGGAGTGATCTCCCCGATAGAGAACAACACAGTTAAAAAATGGGGAATGAAACAATGAATGACGATCACGTATTGGACGTACAGCATCTGAATAAAACCTATGAAGACGATCTCAATAACACGGCTGTTTTGTCCGATGTTAATCTGCAGGTGAAACGTAACGAGTTTTTGTGTATCCTCGGACCATCGGGATGCGGAAAGTCGACTCTTTTGCGTTGTATGGCCGGTTTCGAGAAATTCG
>JAEEGL010764601.1_pt1 | contig 11554 bp, 13 predicted proteins | sample 9134231 | NCBI WGS metagenome assembly JAEEGL01 (sample SAMN16246548, study PRJNA631951) | gut metagenome | biome: gut microbiome; feature: rumen; material: fiber-attached | host: Bos | place: Iran: Karaj | collected 2018-10 | reverse complement strand
ATACAGCATCTGTGAAAGCCTTAACAGCCTTCTCTGAATCCTTCTTTGAAAGACCAGTCTCTTTTGCAATAGCATCAACAAGTTCTGTTTTATTCATGGTATAATACCTCCCTCAAAATGAGAATTTTTACTACAAAATTGATTTTACACCTAGTTTTGGGCATTCTCAATAGATTAAACACGAAAAAATGCCAAAAATCAATGTGTTTTTTAGTGCACAATTCTGAAAAAGCGCTAAACTATTGACTTTTAACAAAAAGAGTATTATAAATTCAGATTTTTTCTACTGTTTGGCGATACAGCTTTGTGAAATAGTAGGTTGATAGGGCAAGTGAAGCAATCTCTGCAATAGGAAACGCAAGCCATACGAGGTCAATGTTATTAGTCTTGGATAATAGCCATGCTGCCGGTATAAGAACCACAAGCTGCCTTCCGACTGATATTATCAGCGAGTAAAAGCTCTTCGAGAATGCCTGGAAAATAGAGCCCATGGTTATGCAAAGGCCGGCGATCGGGAATGAAAGGCATATAATACGAAGCGCAGGGACTCCAATCTGCATCATATTGGGTTCTGCATTAAAAATACCGAGAAGAGTTCCGGGTATGGTGAAGAAGGTGATCGTGCCGACAAACATAATTGAAAGCGCAAGCACAAGGGCAAATTTGAGAGATTCTACAATTCTGGATCTGCTCTTTGCACCGTAGTTATATGCCAAAACAGGAATCAGACCGTTATTTAAACCGAATACAGGCATAAAGAAGAAGCTCTGAAGCTTGAAATATATGCCAAATACGGCTGTTGCCAAAGGCGAAAGCGTAATTAGGATCTTGTTCAAAAGATAAGTCATTACTGAGCCGATAGACATCATCAGAATTGACGGAACACCAACGTAGTAGATGTCTTTGATCGTCTCTAGGTCCGGGTGAAGTATCTTGTTCAGGGAAAAGACAATTTCCCTGTTAAACTTCAGATTGCAGAATAGACCGATGAAAGCACCGATAAACTGTCCTAAAACAGTAGCATAGGCTGCGCCGGCTACACCAAGCTCGGGAAATGGACCGATACCAAATATAAGGAGTGGATCGAAAATAATATTGATAACGGCACCTGTAGCCTGGGAAACCATGCTGTAAATGGTTTTGCCGGTGGATTGAAGAAGTCTTTCAAAAGTCATCTGGAAGAATATTCCTGCTGAAAATAAGCAGATTATCCTAAGGTATTTTGTACCGAATTCCATGATAAGTCCGCTATTGTATTGTGAAGCAATAAATGGGCGGGCAAAAAACAGGCCGATAATAAAGAACAATACAAAGTTAAAGAATGTCAAAAGAAGACCGGTATTAGCAGCAGAATCGGATTTATCAAATCTCTTTTCCCCAAGTGAGCGTGAAAGAAGTGCATTAATACCAACACCTGTGCCGGAACCAAGGGCAATCATCAGGTTCTGCATTGGAAAAGCAAGAGTTACGGCAGTAATTGCCTCGGTTGCGTTATTTGGGATACGCGCAACAAAAGCACTGTCTACAACGTTATATAATGCCTGTACAAGCATAGAGATCATCATAGGTAGTGACATTGAAACAATCAGTTGTTTTATAGGCATTACACCCATTTTGTTTTCTTTGTTCATAAATTCGTATTTCCTCACATATATATATTCCGAAAAAGAAGTATAACATGCATATGCAATATAGACTAGCAAAAGAGCATTTAATGGGATAATATAATAAAAAAGACCTTTTTAGTGATTTGTATTATTGTGAAGGAGACTATATGCGTAGAAAAGTACTTATAGCTGATGATACTGCACTGATGAGAGAAATGATAAGAGGAGCTTTGCCTGCTGAGGATTATCAGATTGTAGGAGAGGCTACATCCGGAGATAAGGCTATAGAGCTTTATAAGGAGACTCAACCGGATGTTATGCTCCTTGATATAAATATGCCCAAAATGAATGGCATAGATGCGCTTACAGAGATCATGAAGATCGATCCCAATGCTAAGGTTATCATGTGTTCGGACCAGAAATATGAGTCCATGATCATGATGGCTCTTAAGAAAGGCGCGAAAGACTTTGTAATCAAGCCTTTTACATCGTATGATGTGCTTCTTGCGGTTAAGAAGCTCTTCGATGGGGAATAAAACAGAAAGAGAGACAGTTATGTTAGACCAGGTATCAATTTACGCAGAGAACAAGAAAGGATGTTTTCAGAACATCACAGGACTCCTCAATTCAAACGGTATCAATATTCTGGGGTCCGTAACCAATGATTCGGCAGAATACGGAATTATCAGAATGGTAGTTTCAGATCCTGCGAAATGTCTAGAGGTTCTTAGGGGAAACGGTTATATTTGCAAGACAACACCTGTTTTGGCCGTTGAATGTCCCGATGAAGTCGGAGCTCTTGATAAGATTTTAAAGACACTGTATTCAAGTAATATCAACGTTAATTACATCTATTTGTCTTTTAACAGAGAATCAGGTCTTCCTATCATGGTGATGAATACTGATGATATATATCAGGTTGAGAATATCCTCATAAATAAGGGATATAACTGCATCTGATATAAAAGTATAGAATATAAATAAGTCATAGATGTTATATAACATCTATGACTTTTATTTTGCTCAAATTGCCGCGGAATTACTGAATTGCCCAACTTTCAACCTTGGCAGAGTGGATAACAAGTCTTTTACCGCTTCCGGATCTTCCGCTACAGGTTGAAAGTGTAAGTATGGAAGGATACTCCTTAAGATCCAGGTCTGAAGGCTTTTCGTAAAGATTATTATTGCTTATGTACTTAACAAAATCGTCGTATTCCTGGAGTGATGTCACAACGGAATAGGAATCGCTTCCGACTGTTGTCACATAATATGCAAATACACGGTATTTATAAACGGCATTTTCAGTATATATGTAGACATAAGGGTTTGAGTCTATTATGTCTCTTCCGCCGTCCTGAATCAGCTGCTTGAACTTACCGAACATTGAGCCGTTTCTCATGTTATGACCGAAAATAATGTCATGCATTCCGGTGAAATCAGTGGTACTGAGAACATCGGTGAAAAGACATCCTGAACCGTTTGTTTTGCCCTCAAAGGTCTTTTTGATATATTCATCTATCTCTGTTTCGTGCACGACGGGATAGCTTATATCAAAGCAGGGCATATACAGCCAGCCGGTAAAATCACTGTTTATACTCTTTAGCTGTGCAAAGTTGATGCTAAGAGGGGGATATGTGGCACCGGGCTGAAGCTCAGATTTGTCTGCTTCAGTTACAGTATTGTCCAGAATCTCTTCATATTCGTTTCCGGCAATATTGTATTCTTTATTTTCTCTGTAAAGTCCAATGGACTCATATATTATTATCCCAATGCAGATGAGGATAACGATGAGTCTGAAGATTTTATTCCGGATCAGTTTCATAGTGTAATCCTTTCGGAAATACAAGTATTTGTATATTTAATTTTATTACCCTAATATCGCTAAATCAAGATAAATGCTCTATAATTGTTGTTGTGACGCCATTTCTTTTACATGGAGGATTTAACGTGCCCAGAAGTGCCAATCAAAAACTCAAATTGTACTATCTTTACCGGATATTGCTTGAAAAGACTGATGACGACCATACTATAACCATGCCTGAGATACAAAAGTACCTCGAGAATTATGGGATCGCAGCCGACAGAAAGAGCCTCTATGACGACATGGACGCCCTTAGAACGCTGGGCTTTGACGTCATCGGTGAAAAAGACGGAAGAAACTTCTGCTATCACCTGGGAAGTAAGGAATTTGAGATAGCTGAGCTAAAGCTCCTGGTTGATGCGATACAGTCTTCAAAGTTTATTACTGAAAAGAAGTCAAATGAACTCATAAAGAAGCTTACAGGCCTTGTCAGCGACTATGAAGCGGTTCAATTAAAGCGTCAGGTGGTTGTTCAGGGACGTATAAAGACAATGAATGAGAGTATTTACTACATTGTCGATGAGATCCATAGCGCTATCAGCAATAATTTCAAGATCAGTTTCGACTACTTTAAGTGGAATCTGGATAAAGAGATGGTGCCGAGAAAGGAAGGCAAGTACGAGGTAAGCCCTTGGGCCTTGACCTGGGATGATGAAAACTACTACCTTATAGCATTTGATTCAGAGGCAGGGATCATTAAGCATTACAGGGTCGATAAAATGAGAAATATTGAGATTCTTGAGGAGAAACGTGAGGGAAGATCTCACTTTGAGGATTGTGACATGGCCACATACGCCAGAATGAATTTCGGAATGTTTGGCGGAAAAGAGGTTAAGGTAAAACTGAGGTTTAAAAACGAGCTTGTCGGGGTTTTGCTGGACAGATTCGGAAAAGACATTGCGATACGCCGTACCGATGATGAAAACTGGGCGGAAGCCAATGTGGATGTGGCACTTAGCGAGCAGTTTCTTGGCTGGGTATTTTCACTGGGTTCCGACATTAAGATAGTTGGACCGGAGGAGGTTGTACAGCGCTTTACAAGCGATATCAAGGCAATAGACAGAATATACAATAACAATTGATATGCAAGGAGGAAAAAGGGTTTTGAGAAGGGAAAGCGGAATACTGATGCCTGTTTTTTCACTGGCATCAAGATTTGGAATTGGCTGTTTTTCAAGAGAGGCATTTGAGTTTGTGGATTTTTTGGAAAAAGCCGGTCAGGGATACTGGCAGGTACTGCCACTTGGACCGACGGGTTTTGGCAATTCGCCGTATCAGCCTCTTTCTGCATTTGCAGGAAATCCGTATTTTATTTCACCGGAAAAACTGATCGAAGAAGGGCTTTTGACCTGGGATGACGTAAATAACGCGGACTTTGGAGGAAATCAGGAGTCGGTTGATTACGGAAAAATGTACGAAAACAGATACGCAGTGCTGGAAAAGGCCTATGAACGCTTTCTGGAAAAGGGTAATAAAAAAGAATTTGAAGAATACACCAAAGTAAATGCCTATTGGCTCGAAGATTACGCGCTGTATCTGGTCATTAAGAAATTACAGGACGGAAAATCCTGGACTGACTGGGATAAAGAGCTCAGAAGCAGGGATAAAAAAGCCTTAGATGAGATCAGGAAGAATAACAAAAAGGAAATTGAATTTATCTTTTTCCAGCAGTATAAATTCGATGAGCAGTGGAAGGAACTGGTTTCTTACGCTCATAAGCACAAGGTGAAGATCATCGGAGATCTTCCTTTTTATGTTGCAATGGACAGCTCAGACAGCTGGTCACATCCGGAAGTGTTTGAGATGGATAAAGACTTTGAGCCAAAATCGGTGGCCGGTTGTCCGCCTGATGCTTTTTCTCCTACAGGACAGCTCTGGGGGAATCCGGTTTATGACTGGTCGGCGCTTAAAAAGGACGGATATTCCTGGTGGATAAAGAGGATAGAACGTAATTATGAGTGGTTTGACGTGATCCGCATAGATCACTTCCATGGTTTTTCCGAGTATTATGAGATCCCCTTCGGCGACAAGACTGCTGAGAACGGAAAAATGAAAAAGGGACCGGGAATGGATCTTTTTAATGCGCTTAAAAAGAGCCTTGGCAGGCTTGATATGATCGCAGAGGATCTGGGAACAACCACAGAAGAAAATGTAAGGCTCCTTCAGGATTCGGGACTTCCGGGCATGAAGGTGCTCCAATATGGCTTTACCAGCTGGGACAGCTGCTATGTAAATCACAGACACGAGAAAAATTCTGTTGTTTACACAGGTACGCATGACAATACACCGACTTTCGCCTGGGTTCAGGAAATTAACGATGGCGAGAGGTCTTTTACCAGAAGATATATAAACTCCATGAATACCGATTACGGTGCATTTGTTTGGGATATTATACGAGAGGCGTATCGCTCCGTGGCAGATTTGTGTATAATTCCTTTACAGGACTATCTGTGCAAGGGAAAAGAAGCCAGGATCAACACTCCGGGAACCTCTGAGGGCAACTGGCAATGGCGCCTTGCACCGAACTATCTGTCAGATGATCTGGCGAGGAGCATACATCTTCTGAGCGAGACTTACAGCCGATTGCCGGGAGAATTTGACGGGAAAAACTAATATTTTGGGAGAGAGATAAGATATGAGAAAAATTCTGATCGTCATCGACATGCAGAAGGATTTTGTTGACGGGGCACTTGGAACACCTGAGGCAGTTGCCATTGTTCCAAACGTGGTAGAAAAAATCAAACGTTATGATATAAAGGACGTATTTGCCACAAGAGACACCCATCAACCCAACTATATGGAGACTCAGGAGGGAAAGAATCTTCCCGTTGTACACTGTGTTGAAGGCACTGAAGGCTGGGAAATAAATAAAGCCGTTGCAGCCGTACTTGAGGGGGCAAAGATAATCAATAAGCCCACATTCGGCTCAACAGCTCTTGTTGATGAAATCGTAAAGCTCTCCAAGGAAGAAGAGCTTCAGATTGAAATGGTAGGATTGTGCACAGATATCTGCGTGGTTTCCAACGCACTTATGCTCAAGGCATTTATGCCTGAAGTTGAGATCAGCGTTGATTCTGCATGCTGCGCAGGAGTAACTGTTGAGAAGCACGAAGCAGCGCTAGAAACCATGAGATCATGTCAGATAAAAGTAATCTGATCAGCCCCAAAGCAGGATCAGAAAAGCTATAAATGATACTGCAAATACGGAAGTGGTGGCGGTAGTGATGATCTTTTGAATAAGAGCTTCTTTGTTCACGTATTTTCCGCCAATATTTATCGTATCCACTACTTTTGTGCTGTTTGGTTTGATGTATGAGTTTGCATTATCCATAGGCTTAGTCTCCGTTTGATAAAACAACGACCGTTATAGCTATAATACCCTATAATTCTGTATTTAAAGTAATCCGTCGCTAAAGAAAGTATAAAAAGAGTCTATCTTTTTTGTGGAATATTATTAACGGAAATGCACCGGGGGAGAATTAGGTGGTTGTAATTTACGGAATATTATATTTTTTAGGGCTGCAGACTCGAATATAATCATATCATCAGCAAAACACATAGCTGATTTCTCATATAGATCACAAAGATTAGAGGAGGGATTAAACATGGAAATCACATTAGAAGCTATTGAGAAAGTAATGGAGGAAACAGGTGTTGAATACAAGGCTGCTAAAGAGGCCCTTACAAAGACAAATGGAAATGTTGAGGAGGCAATCAAGCTGATCCGTCCCGATACAATAGACATTGGAGAAGAGGCTAAGGCAGCGGTAGAGAAGCTCAAAAAGAAAGTTGAAGAGGGCAATGTGGACAGGATACAGATCCGCAAGGATGACCAGGTTGTACTCAGTGTTCCTGTAAATGTGGGAATCATCGGAGGAATTCTTGGACTGGCTGCAGCACCCTGGGCGCTTATCGCCGGATCGGTAGCAGCTTTCGGACTTGGATGCAAGCTTGAGGTTGTAAAAAAGGACGGAACTACCGACGAAGTAAAGTAAAAACAACTGAATACTAAATATGACGGGGCCATTATTCATCGCAGATGGATAGTGGCCCTGCTTTTTGTGCCTGAAATCAGGAACACGGCGAAATGAGTCCAATAAAAGTCCCACCACAACATCTAGCGGTTGATTTTTCGAACAAACATTCGTACAATATAAGCACAAACAAGAACAGACGTTCGCAACATATGTTTGCGGGTGCCGGAGGTGCTTATGAATGATGACAGGATCATACTTCATTCAGACTGTAACTGTTTCTACGCTGCGGTAGAAATGTTGCATAATCCGGGGCTCAGGGACATACCTATGGCAGTGGGCGGAGACCCGCAGGCCAGGCACGGAATCATACTCACAGCCAATTACATAGCCAAGAGACGTGGAGTCAAGGTGGGAATGGCGCTGTGGGAGGCCAGGAAGGTTTGCGGAGGCTTGACTATCGTATCACCCAATTACGACGAATACATCAGATTTTCTCGCAAGGCCAGGAAGATATATATGGATTATACAGACCTGGTGGAGCCCTATGGGCTGGATGAGTCCTGGATAGATATAACCCACTCCAGAGATATGCTCGGCACAGATACAGGTATGTCTATAGCAAGAGAGATATCCGACAGGGTAAAGAGAGAACTGGGAATTACAGTATCAATAGGCGTTTCATGGAACAAGGTCTATGCCAAATTCGGATCTGATTACAAGAAGCCCGATGCGATAACGCAGATATCCCGGGACAATTACAAAGATATCCTCTGGAGTGCACCGGTATCGGACCTTTTGTATGTCGGCAGGCATACCAATGAGAAGCTCAGAAAATACGGGATAATCACGATAGGAGATCTTGCTTTGGCGGATCCCGAGAGCCTTCACAACATATTCGGTAAGATAGGTTATGTTCTTTCGGCTTTTGCCAGAGGGGAGGATCAGACTCCGGTTGCGGCTGTCGGAGAGTGCTCGCCCATAAAGAGTGTCGGAAACAGCACTACGACGCCAAGAGATCTGGTTACTGATGAGGATGTCAGGATGGTAATTTACCTGCTCTCCGAGAGTGTGGCAGCAAGGCTCAGAGAGAACCACTTTATCGGGGATATCGTAGGCATCAGCATAAGGGACAATGGGTTGTTTAGCTTTACCAGACAGCACAGGGTCGGGATCCCGACCAATATTTCAGAAGAGATTGCAGGTTATGCCTGGCAGCTTTTTAAGGATAATTACGACTGGGAGCATCCGATCCGTAGTGTGGGAGTAAGGGTGTCCGGGCTTGTTCCGGACACAATGCCGTATCAGACGGATCTTTTCAGGAGTGAGATGCTCAGGGAGAAATATTTGAAGGCTGATCTTGCAGTTACCGATATACGCAGGCGATTCGGTTATAACGCCGTACTAAGAGGCCTGATGTACTACGACAAGGAATTGTCCGGGCTTGATGCGAAGGCTGATGATCACATGATCCATCCTGTGGCATATTTCCAGAATGGCAATAAGGTTCTTGGGGAGAATGAATAATAGGAGGCCGGATATGGCGATTCGGATAGGGCATAAGGTTTATGTTGATACAGTTGTGGAGTTTTCGGATGAGGGCGAGATACGCCCGCTGTCCATAGAATGGGAAGATGGCAGGAAATATCAGATCACCAGGGTCAAGGATTGTGTCCCCGGTGCCAGCAGAAGGGCCGGAGGTGCAGGACTGGTATATACCTGTGTTGTAGATGGTAAAGAGATACATTTGTATTTTGAGGATAGTCCGTCCGGAGCCAAGTGGTTTCTGGAGTCCAAGGCCTGATGGAGAAAGTGAGGTAAGACTATGATTTACGCAGTAGACTTTGACGGAACATTAAGCATGGGAGAATGGCCGGAAGTGGGGCCTGCCAACAACGGGCTTATAGATTACCTTATAACCAGGCAAAGAGAGGGCGATAAGCTCATCTTATGGACTTGCAGGGCAGGAGAGCCTTTGGATAGAGCTGTGGAGTTTTGTAAAGACCACGGACTTCATTTTGATGCGGTCAATGACAATCTCCCGGAGACAATAGAGAAGTACGGCTCCAACTCCAGAAAGATCACCTGTGACGTGTATCTGGACGATAGGGCGTGTCGCGTAGACGGTGCAGCGTTCGAGGTTTTGGGATATACTTTATAACATGGAAAAACAGTACATAGCCATAGATCTGAAGTCGTTTTACGCCTCTGTTGAGGCGGTAGACAGAAAGCTCGATCCTCTCATGACAAATCTGGTAGTGGCAGACCCTACCAGAACGGAGAAGACCATCTGTCTGGCGGTTTCACCATCTTTAAAAGCATATGGAATTTCCGGCAGAGCCAGATTGTTCGAAGTGGTGCAGAAGGTTAAAGAGATAAACATAATGCGTCTTAACAGAGCAATAAAGCTCGGTGTGGCAATAAGAGACGATTCGGGAAGATACAGCTTTTCCGGATCTTCTTGTGATGCACGGGAGCTGGAAAAAGACCCGTCATTGGAACTGGCATATATTACAGCTCCGCCCAGAATGGCTAAGTACGAAGAAGTCAGTACCAGGGTTTATTCTACATACATGAATTACGTAAGCCCGGAAGATATCCATGTTTATTCCATAGATGAGTGTTTTATTGATGTCTCGGCGTATTTGCATACCTATTCTTTGACAGCCCATGAACTGGCCAAGACCATGATAGGAGACGTATTTAAGAATACCGGGATTACGGCTACAGCAGGGATTGGGACCAACATGTATCTGGCCAAGGTTGCTATGGATATAGTTGCTAAGCATGCTCAGGCTGACGAACAGGGCGTGCGTGTAGCTGAGCTCAATGAGATGAGTTACAGAGAGCTTCTTTGGTGCCATAGACCCCTAACGGACTTTTGGCGCGTTGGGCGTGGAATAGCCAGACGCCTTGAGAGCATGCAATGCTATACAATGGGCGATGTGGCAAGGCTCAGTGTTCAGGATGAAGATCGCCTTTACAAAGAGTTTGGTATAAACGCTGAGCTTTTGATAGATCATGCCTGGGGCTGGGAGCCCACAGATATAGCAACAATTAAGTCCTACAAGCCGGAAAACAATTCCATTTCCTCGGGGCAGGTCCTGATGGAACCCTACAACGCAGAGAAGGGAAGGCTTATTGTAAAAGAGATGACAGAGCTTCTGGTGCTGGATCTTGTCAGGAAGAATCTGGTTACCAGGCAGGTGGTTCTGACTATCGGATATGACAGGGAGAGCCTTAAAGTGTTGCATCAGGGCAGAACGGCTCAGGATACGGTATATGCTGTTGCTACCACAGGTAAGAGGTATACAGGGGCTGTCACTGCAGATTTTTACGGCAGACTTGTGCCGAAACACGCGCATGGAACAGGTAATCTGGAGAGATATACAAGCTCCACGAGGAAAATAATGGAGGTCATGACTCAGCTCTATGACAGCATCATTGATCCGGATCTTCTTATCAGGAGAGTGAACGTGGTCGCTGCCGGTGTTATTCCCGAATCCGAGATCCCGCCTGAGGAGCCGGAGCAGATGGACCTTTTTACCGATTACAAAAAGAGGGACATGGAGCGGGCAGAAGAGAAAAAGGCCGATGAGAAGGAAAAGAGAATGCAGAAGGCAACGCTTTTGCTCCAGGAGAAGTTTGGTAAAAATGCAGTGCTTAAAGGAATGAATCTAAACGAAGGTGCCACTACCATTCAGAGAAATGGTCAAATTGGAGGCCACAAGGCCGAATAAGAGGTTTTTTATGACAAAAGGTATTACGGGCCATGAACCTGACCCAAGAGCGATATATGCGGATATAATCGACAAACCACACTGGCAGTCTCCTACCCGCCCACACATGAGTCTCTATGACAGGGCTGCACAATTTGCGCCCTTTGCAGCCCTTACGGGCTATGATGATATGGTGGAGGAAGAGGCAAGGCTTGTGGATAATAAGATAGAGCTGGATGGTTCAGAGTTGGAAATCCTTGACCGGAAGCTGGGTATCATAGCGGATTCCATAGCCGGCGGCAGAGAACCTGAGGTGTCTGTCACATATTTTGTGCCGGATGTCCTAAAGGACGGAGGCAGCTACAAAACAATAACAGAAGTTATCAAAAAGGT
>JAEEGL010591759.1_pt1 | contig 11554 bp, 6 predicted proteins | sample 9134231 | NCBI WGS metagenome assembly JAEEGL01 (sample SAMN16246548, study PRJNA631951) | gut metagenome | biome: gut microbiome; feature: rumen; material: fiber-attached | host: Bos | place: Iran: Karaj | collected 2018-10 | reverse complement strand
TAATTAGATTCTTTTCCTAAAATAATATCAATTCTATTAACAATTTCTTCACCTTCAATTTTTTTAGCTTTTCTAACATTTGTAGTTTTAAATCCCATTTTATAAGCTTCATCAACAAAAGGAATATATTCGAATATTGGTTCTTTAAAAGGTAATCTATAATTAATTGAGCATTCACATCCTGGAGATAAAACTTTTAAAATCTGAGGTAATTTTTCTTTTATTAGTTTAATATCTATATTATTACTAATATTAATTCCTTTTATAGTATCTTCTCTTTCATCATCTAATAATGATAATTCTTTTGGTTCAGTAATATAAAACAAAGACATATTTATTAATAATTTATTTACATATTTAAATTTTAAAAATTGTTTAAATTAAAATTTAGTTTATCATTTAATTTGTTTTAAAAAAGATTATTAAATAAAAGAAAATTAATTGCTTAAATTCAAATTATTATTAATTTGAGGAGAATAAGTAATAGCAGATTTATCCATTAAAGGACTATTATTATTATCTTTACTAAATCCTCCAATCATTGCAGAATGAACTGTAACATTTAAATTACTGTTATTAAGAGTTGAATTTGTATTAAATGAATTTAAAGATCTTTCAATATTTCTTTTATTTTTTCTTAAAACACCATTAATCTTATCTTTTCTATCCACTGTTTTTTTTATTTGATCATTTGCCTCTAATATTGTTTTTAATCTATTAAATAAATTACTATTTTGTTCTTTTAATCTTATTATTTCATTCATTAAATTATTTTTATCATTGTTCATTGATGTTTTTTCTAATATACTATCATTTATTATTTTCTTTTGTTCATTTAAATTTGCTCCTAAATTGCTTATATCTCTTTCTTTATCATAAATTATTGTTTGTAATTGTTCATTGTTTTTTTGAAGTAATATATTTTTATTTTTAACATCTAAAATATTATTTTTTAAACCTTCGTTCTCTATTTTTAAAGTGTCGTTAATTTTTGATAAATTATGAATATTATTTTCAATTTCATCAATATGAGATTTCATTTGTTCATTTTGATTTTGAATTACATTTATATTTTCATCTTTTATTTTTAAACTTGATTTTAAATTATTAAGTTCATAATTTATATCTTCTATTTTTTGAACTAAAGTTTTTTTATCTTCTTCATATTGATTGATTATAAATTCCTGTTCTTTGCAAATTGAATTCAATTTCTGATTATCTTTAAATAACTTTTCATTTTGATCTTTTTGCAACTTTATATTATTATTTAAATCATTATTTATTGTTTCATACTTTGAAATATCATTTTTCAAACTTTCATTATTATGAAGAATATCATTTAATTTATTTGTTAAATTTGCTATTTCTGTATTATTTTTATTTAATTCATGAAGTAAAGTTTCATTATCAGAATATAATTTTTTATTAATATTTAATTTTTCATTTAATACATTATTTAAACTTTCATTTTCAGTTTTTAAATCATTGATTTGATTATGTTGAATAGTTATTTTTTGATTGGATTCATAATCATTTCTCATTTGATTCTGTTTTAGCTCATCAATTAATTGTTTTAATTTTAGATTTTCATTTTGTAATTCTTCATTATTTTTGCTTTGTTGTTCTAAATCAAAAATTCTACTTTTTAATTGATTAATTAAAACATCTTTTGAAGACATATCCATATTAAAATTATAATTTAGTAATTAAGTTAAAATTCATTTATTATAATTCTTTTTATAAAAAAATATTTAACAAAAATTAAAGAATTAATAAGTATTAACCACAAATATTAATATAACCAGAAATATAAAAATAAATAAAAAGAGATTTTAAATTTCTCCAGTGAAAGTATACTCTTCAAAGCTTGTAGCAGAATGAGTACTATTTCTCCTTTCAGCACTTTTATGATATTTTTTAATCCAATCATGTTCCAAAGCTTCTTTTATACTCATTCTTTTTTCAGGTTCTTTAACAAGTAATTTATTAACAAAATCAATTGCTTCTTGAGAAACTTTTTTCCAAATATTACCTTTAAAAGGTAGAGGATCATGAATAGTTTGTCTTGCAATTTCTCTATCATTCTTAGGATGATCAAAAGGTAAGGAACCTCCAATTAATAAATAAGCAGTGATTCCAAGAGACCAACAATCAACTTGTTTATTATAACTTTTTTCAAGTAAAACTTCAGGAGCTACATAAGATAAAGTTCCATAAGGTTCTGTACAAACTTCACCTGGTCCTAAAATTTTTCCTAATCCAAAATCTAATATTTTAATATCTGCATTATCTTCATTTGATGTCATTAAAACATTTTCTGGTTTAATATCTCTATGTATTATACCATATGAATGAATATAATATAATGCTGTTAGCATTTTGTGAATTATTCTACAAGCTTGGATTTCTTTTAAATGAAAGTGACGCTTTTCTAAATATGAAAATAAATCTCCACCTGCACAATATTCCATTATTATATAAAAATATTCTTCATTTTCAAATACTTCATATAAATGAATTATATTTGGATGTTGACATATTTTTAATATTTCTATTTCTGTTCTTACTAATTCTAAATCTTCTGTATTCATATCATTTTTTGACATTATTTTAATTGCGACTTTCTTCTTTGTTTGTTTATTTATTCCTAATTTTACTAAACCAAATCTTCCATTACCTAATTTTGATGTTACTTCATATAAATCTGTTAAATTTGTATATCCTGTTGCTATTTTTAATTTTGCTACCCATATTTTATATTGTGAAACATTATCTGTATAATATATTCTTTGTTTTTTTGGATATATTACTGAAAATGAATAAAATGTAATTCCATTAAATTTTTGTGGTTTTTCTTCTTTTAAAAATACACCACTTAAATTATGCATTCCTTTATGAATTGTTTCTTTATCATTTTTATAAAAGTATAAATCTTTATGAAGTAATTTAAAATATAATCTTTTTAATTTATTACCGTTTATCATTTTATATAAATATCCTTCATATTTTACCATTTCTTCATCATCTTCATCTTCTTCTTCATCTTCTTTTGATTGATCAAATATTTTTTCTTTTTCAATAGAATCATTTAAATTAATTTCAATTTTTTTAATTTCTTCTCCAGAAATTTGAGAACCAGTTTCAGAATAATCTTTACCTTCATTTACTTTTAATTGATTTTGTTTATATGCAGGTAATAATTCAATATCATTATATTTATAAGTTTTATTTCTAACTGAAGATAAATTTTCTTCTTTAATATTTTTTAAATCAGTTTTCACTTTTCTACATACAGGAAAAGAATTTTCATTTTCAAATTCATCTTCATCGACAAAATGAATAATATTATCATTCAAATCATTATTATCATTTTCTTCATCATATAAAATTGTATTATTATCATGCTTTAGATTAATACTTGTATTAATATTATTAAACTTACTTTCAACTTTTTGTTTAAATGATGAAGAATTTACTCCTATAAAAGTACCAGCTCTTCCTTTTTTTCTATGAATAATAGTATTATCATTTGAACTTTCTGGATTCATTGATTTAAATAAACGAGCTTTTTGTTCTTGATCAAAAACAAGAGAAAGCGTTTTTCTTTTTTTATTTTCTCTTTGAAATATTGTAGTTGATGTAAATGATGATTCATGAACTAATGGTGATGCTATTAATTTTGGTTTTGAATGTACTTTTGGTATTTTTTGTGGAGAAGAGATTTTATTTTTTCCATATTCATTTATTGCACTTTTATTAAATGGTTTTTTATCAAGGAGAAATAATAATATTAAAATATAAATATCACTTGCTGTATTTTCGATAATATCTAAAAATTCGTTATAATTAATTTTTTCTTTATTTATATTTTTAAAAGAACTTTCTAATAAATTATAAAGTTCTTTCTGAGAATTAACTCGATTTAAATAACCTTGAAATTCTGAACTGTTATTATTATTATTTAATGCAATATAAGATAATACAGTTCTTATATCTTCTTTATCTATTAAATTATCTTTATCAAAGTCATAAAAATCAAAAATAAATTTAGATGTTTTATCATATGATTCACAAAAAAGTATATTCATTCCTTTTATAAATTCATCTTTATCAATATAATCAGTATGACTTAAATTAAATACTGAAAATAATCTAAGAGATAAAATTCCAGGAACTTGATAATAAGATGTAAATGTAATTTTATCAATTCCTTTTTTTTCTTCGGATCTTTGTGTTAAATCAATCCAAACTTCTTTTAAATAAGAATTAAATGCTTCAACATTTGTAACTTTAAAAGATTTTACCAAAAGTTCAATATCAATTTTTTCATTTGATGACATAATAATATTATAATTATAAATTAAAATAAAAAATTGAATATAAAAAAAATAATTATAAAAATATAAAAATACAAAAAAATTTCATATAAAAATATAAAAATATTTTACAAAAAATGCAATCAGTAACAGAATTATCAGATAGACTTCACAATGCATTATATAATTCAAAAGAAAAAGAAAAAGAAGTAATAGAAATAGTATCAAACACAGATTTATCAACAAGAATATCAATGGCACAATATTATGAAGCAGCATATGGGAAAAAACTTGAAGAAGATTTAAAAACAAAATTATCATCAAAATTTAGAGATTTAGTAATGGATTTATTTATATCTTTAACTGAATTAGATGTTGAAATATTAAAAAAAGCAATGAAAGGTTTTACAACTGATGAAATACCAATTTTTGAAGTTTTAACAAGTAGACCAAAATGGATGATTGATGATTTAAAAAAATTTTATAAAACTTCAACTGGAAAAGATTTAAGTCAAGATTTAGAAAAAACTTTTTCTGGTAATATGAAAAGAAATGTTATATCATTACTAAATAATTTTAGAAGTACAACTGAAAAACCAAATAAAACTCAATGTGAAAAAGATGCTGAAATATTGAAGAATGCAAAAGAAGAAGATTGGTTTAATGATGAGAAAATATTTGAACCAATTTTTTTAAAAAAATCACCTGAAGAATTAGTAATGATATGTAGATATTATTTTAAAAAAACTGGTATTGCTTTAAGTGATGTTATTGAAAAGAAATTAAGTGGTAAAATTAAAAATTTAATGAAAGAAATATTATATAATACTATTAATCCAAGTGAAATGTTTGCTGATAAAATTTATCATTCTATGAAAGGATTAGGTACTGATACTAATACTTTAAATAGAATTTTAGCTTCTAGAAGTGAAATTGATATGACTGATATTAGAGAAATTTATAATTGGAAATTTAAAAGTAAATTAATTAAAGATCTTAATTCTGATACTTCTGGTGACTATAAAACTTTATGTTGTTATCTTGCTCAAAAATAATTTTTAATTTTTTTTGGCTTTATTTAACATTTTGCTTTTAATATTTTTTATTTAAAGAACTTATTTAATACTTTTTAATAGTAATAATATTTACTTTATTATTTTTTTTAATTGAATAAAATTTATGTTTTTTATTTTTTTTAAAGGAAAAAAAAATTAAGATGTCAGATAAAATAAAATATTCAAAATTAGAAAAAACAATAGGAGATTATATAATACAAAATGAATTAGGATGTGGTGGATTTGCAAAAGTATATCAAGGAATCCATATACCAACAGGAGAAAAAGTAGCAATTAAAATAATGGATAAATCACAATTAATGGAAGACCCATTAAATTTTCAAAGAGTAGAAAATGAAATATCAATATTAAAAAAAGTCCATCATAAAAACATAATAAAACTATATGAATTAATGGAATCTCCTCAAAAAATATATTTAGTAATGGAATTTTGTGAAGGAGGAGAATTATTTGACTATATAGTAAACCATAAAAAACTAAGTGAAAAACAAGCATGTAAATTTTTTCAAGAAATAATAAATTCATTAGAATATTTACATTCTCAAAGTATAGTACACAGAGATATAAAACCAGAAAATATGTTATTATATAATATAAACGAGAAAAATAAAATAGAAATAAAATTAATTGATTTTGGTATAAGTAGAAATTACCCAAGAAATAAATTATTAAATTCTCCTTGTGGAACAACTGCATATGCACCACCAGAAATGCATAAAAGAGAAGAATATTATGGTTTATTAACTGATATTTGGAGTGCTGGTGTTGTTTTATATTCTATGATTTATGGTTATTTACCTTTTAGTGATGATGATAGTGAAGAAAATATTCAAAATATTATTAATGGTAATTATGAATTAGATTCTTGTGCTAGTGAAAATGTAAGAAATTTAATTAAAAATTGTTTAAATGTTGATCCTTTAAAAAGATATGATTTAAATCAAATTAGAAGTCATCAATGGTTTAATTTAGTTAAACCTGTTGAAAAATGTCCTGGTATTATTATTGGATATAATAAAATTCCTTATGATGAAAATATTATTAATTTATGTTGTGAATATGGTTATGATAAAGATTTAGTTTTGAAAAGTGTTTTAAATTGTAAGTTTGATAGAAATTATTCTATTTATTATTTAGTTTTAAAAAAGAAAGTTAGAGAAGGTTATAAGAGTTGTTCTGATTTATTTAGTGAAAAATTTATTGAGTATATTAATAATAAAAATAATTTGGAAGATAAGTTTTTAAAAAAAAATATTTCTCCTTGTATTTGTATTAATAATGATGGTGAAAATAATAATATTAATAATGAACAAACTACTTGGACTGAAAATAAAAATGTTAAAGATGATATTGGAAGATTTTTTACTTCAAATGATTCTTCTAATAATGTTATTTTGAAAAAAAATAAAAAAAAAAGTGGTTATGAAAATACTGAAATACATAAATCTTTACAAAATGAAATTTCTAATTGTAGTGAAGATTTAGAAATAATTGGTATTATTTCTAATAAAAAATTTTTGAATTCTGAAGAAAAGAAATTTAAAAAAAATAAAAGAATTTCTTCTTCAAATTATAGAAATAAAAATAAAAAACAAACTTTATTTAATAAAAGTACTGCGATTAAAAATAAAGGTCATACTATTATTCATAATAGAAATGCTTCTGCTTTAGAAGTTGAAAATAAAAAAAGTGATAGAGATATAATTAAAAAAGATAAATTAAGAGAAATTTCATTTTCTCCTAAAGAAGCTAAATTAAATAAAAAAGAAAGACTAAATAAAATTCCCTGGAAATTTGTAAATTTAGAAAAAAATGAAAAATCAAATTTATATGATAAATATTATAAAAAAGAAACTAAAAAATTGTTAAATAAAAGTTTTTTTAAAAAAAATGAAAATAAACAGAAATTTAAAAATAAAAATGAAAAACAATCACTTACAATTAGACAAAATAAAAATGATTTAAATAGTATTGAAAAAAGAAGAAATCATAAAAATACAATTAAGAATAATAATAAAAATCATCATAAAAATTCAAAAAGTCCAAAATCAAGTACATTTTCAAATTTTAATAAATATACAATTAGTTTTCAATCAAAATTAAAATATATAAATAATTCAAGTCCAGAAAAATTAAAAATATCATTTTTTAAAAAAAATAATCATAACTTGTTGAAATCATTTGAATCATCATCATCAACATCTTATATTAATTTTAAAGTAAATAAACCAAAGCAATATAAAGGACCAATTGATATAAGATGTATTTTTTTTGATGAATTATCTAAAATAAAAGAAAATATTGAAAACAGTTTAAATAAAAATAAAATTAATCATTCTAAAATTACACAATATAAATATCATTGTTCTAAAAATGGCGATATTTTTTTTATTGAAATATTATCAATTTCTGAAAGTATTTATTTTGTCAGTGTTATATCAAAACAAGGAAATGTAAAAAATAATGTTATATTTGTAAATATGTTATTTCCTATTAACAATTAAATCAAAATTATTCATTAGTTTTAAAGGTAATTTTTGGGTTATTTCATATAAAATTATTTTACAAAAAAAATAAAATAAAGATTTATGAGAAATGAGAGAAAATCAAAAAAAAGGAAATTAATTTTTTATTCTATGAATTGAAATAATATATACAAAATATAATTCATTTTAAATATTATTTTTTTTCTATTTTAAATAATAAAATGAATTTTATATATGGAAACATCATATATAATTAAAATTAAATAGCATATAATTTTACTTTAAAAAAAATAACTGAAAACCCTTTTTATAAAATAAATAATTTTAATTTTATTTTTAAACAAAAATATAAAAAAAAAACATAACCTTAAATAATTTAAATGGATAAAAAAGAAATTATAAATAAAAGCAATGAAGAAATTCAAATGAAATTCTTATTAATAGGAGAACAAGCAGTAGGAAAAAGTTCATTAATAAATCAATATATAGAAGGCAAATTTGAGGAAAATTTATTATGTGCAGCAGGATTAGATTTAAAAAAAAAATACATAAAAATAAATCAAACCTCAATTAAACTTATGATTTATGATACAGCAGGACATGAAAGATTTAGAACATTATCAAAAAATCAAATAAGTTCAACAAAAGGAATTTTAATTGTATATGATGTAACTGAAAAAGAAAGTTTTGATGCTTTAAATTTTTGGATGAAATCATTTAAAGAAAACGCAAATAAAAATGCTATTTGTTTAATAATTGGAAATAAAATTGATTTAGAAAATAAAAGAGTAATTGGATATGATGAAGGAAAAAAATTTGCTGAAAAATATGGAGTTAAATTCATTGAAACTAGTGCAAAAAGTGCAGTTGGAGTTAATGAAGCTTTTTATAGTGTTGCTAAAGAAATTTTTGATAATGAAATTAATGTTAATGATATTATTATTGAAGGTAATAATAAGAAAAGAAAAAATAAAGATAGTGAAAAGAAAAGTTGCATTTGTTGAATTATTAGTATTTTAAACAATGTTTTTTTTAATCAATATTATATATTTTTTATTTATTGTATAATGTTTTAATATCTAATGTTAATATATTTTTTTTATTTTTTTTTTTTGTTGTTTTTAAATGTATATTTATGTTTGAAGTATTTATATTTATTAAAAATAATTGATTTATATTTATTATTGATAAATTAAATATTTATTATAAATAATTAAAATGTTATTATCTCTCATTTTTCTTTTTGAAAATTACCCATTAAATCAAAAAAAAGAAGATGAAATCAAATAAATAAATATTTATATTAAAATTAATTATTTATACAGGATATAATACACTACAATACATATTAATTTTTTTAATCGAAGCATAAACAACTGAAAATTGACTTTTTTTTCTTAACAGGTTTTTCTATTTCTTCAATATCTTCTGAAACACTTTCTTTTCTTTCTTCTGAAACATAAGTATTAATTCTATTTAATTCAAAAATATTATATCCATAATATTTATTAGGAGTATATAATTTAGTACAATCTTCAGTGTTTAAACAAAGTTTATTAATAATATTTCCTAATGTTTTAATATCCTTACAATTATATAAGTTATATAAATTTTTCATAATCAATAATACAATAGATAAATTATCTTTAGCACCAAAATCAATAGCAGTTTCAATAATAGATGTACCAACATATGATAAAATATTTGGATAATCCAAATTATTTTTAATTCCTTTATAAAAAGCGTTAAATATACATTTACATATTTCCTCATTTTTCATATGTGAAAATATCTCAAATCCACCAATTAAAATAAAATCCATATCACTATTAGCTTCAATTTCAATAACATCTGGTTCAGATATAATAATTCCTTTAGTTTTAGCATTATTTTTTAAATCATAATCTCCAATTGATCTACTAAATGGAAAATTACTAGGATTAATAAAATAAATATTATTTTTTTGAATAACTTTTCCTCCATGTTCTTCAATTCTCTTTTTTTCATTTTCTTCATTTGGAATATGATCAATAGATAATTGAAAAATATTTTTTCCTAATTTAGAACTTAAAATACTTCTTGAATTACCACAATTTCCAATAAAAATTTTATTATCAAAATTAATAAAAATATGAGCACAACTTCCTCCTTTATCATAAGGAATTGAATTTTGTTGTTTTTCAAAACAATCATTTATTATTTTTCTATCAATTGATGTGAAAGCATTTTTAATTGCTTTAATTGGATTTGATATTAAAGATTGTTTATCATTTAATATTGTTTGACCTAAATTATTTTTTAAATAAGTTGATATATTTATTCCTTTATGTCCAGAATAAATAGCAAAATAATGTATTTTTTTTTCTGATTTTTCTTCTATTGAATTTATTTGAATTTGTAATTTATTATTATTTTCTTTTTTTCTATTTTTAAATGTTGTTGCTATAAAACCAAAAAATTCACCAAAAAATTTATCATATATTATTTGTTCATTTAAACAATTTGTTCTATATAACATTTTCATTTCTTCTTTTTCAGGATCTTTTTCTCTTTTTGTTAAATTATTTATTTGTTCTTCTATTTTTTTTGTTATTGACATTGCTTCATTTATTCCTTCTGTTAATTCACTTTTTTTTGATAATATTGATATATTTAATTTATCTTTATAAAAAAGTTCCAATTTTTCCTTTAATAAAGTATTATTTAATTTTACTTTTTCATGTTCTTTTATATCAGTTGTAAATTTTTGTTTTCTATATGTTTTATTTTCTGAACTTTCTAATATTATATTTGGACTATATACTCCTTTTTCTTCTGCACTTCTTTGACTTAAAATTTTATGAATAATATAATATGAATCTGAAGTTGATGATGAATTATTTTTATTATTTAAATCAATAATGTTTTGAAAATGTTTATTTGGTTTTGTTATACTTATTAATTTTGGATTTGTATCAAATTGTTTTTTAAATTTTGCATTTATATTTGAAAATTTATTTATTTCAATTTGAGGTATTGAAGGATTCATTTTTAAATTAAAAAATTCAAATAAAGAAAGAATAAATTTTTTTTGCAAATAAAATTAATAGATTTAATAAAATGCAATTTAACCAAAATTTTTAAAAGAATAATAATAAATTATTCTATTATCTTAATTTATTAACAGTAATTATATATAATATTTTGTAATTTTATTTTTTTTTTTATAATTATTAAAGTATAAAACATAATTTCAAGTATTTAAATAAATTATTATAATATCTTTTTTTGATTTTAAAAAAAACATACATAAAAAATAAATTAATATTAAACTTTTGTTATATGAATTGCATCATTTAAATAATCTTTCATTAATTGTTCTTTATTTTTTAATTTTAAATCTTTTATTTTAAAAGGTTCTAAAATTTTATTTTCATTACTTTTAATTTTTAATAATTTTTCAGTTTGCTTAACTTTAAATAAAACCATATCAGGATAAGAATAATCAACAACACTTTTCATAAATTTAACTTTTTTTTGTAATTCTTTTAATTGAACTTCAGAAAAAGTTGGTCCACTAAAATGTTTAATTTTTTCACCTTTTTTAACTAATTCTAAATTATGTTTATTTAATTTTTGTTCATAAGCTTCTTCACTTTCAGCATAATCTATATTTAATTTATTTTGAATTATTTTA
>JAEEGL010303793.1_pt1 | contig 11554 bp, 7 predicted proteins | sample 9134231 | NCBI WGS metagenome assembly JAEEGL01 (sample SAMN16246548, study PRJNA631951) | gut metagenome | biome: gut microbiome; feature: rumen; material: fiber-attached | host: Bos | place: Iran: Karaj | collected 2018-10 | reverse complement strand
TCCTCCATGCTGTGGGATCTCTTATAGAAGTAATAACCGACACCCAACACTAAAGCGAAGTATAGGATGAAGGCGATTAGAACCATGAAATCCAAATCAATACACCTGTCTGCCTTATCCTTATTATCAAATAAAAAATGAATAGGTGTCTGTCAGACGTTTGGACAAACGTTAAAAAGGTAAAAATGAGGGGTTAGAACCCCTCGGTTTCATTCCTTCTTCTCGAGCTTCACGCCGGGACCTTTCCAGTTCCAATCTCCGAGAAGATGCATGATGGCGGGAACTATGTACGTACGCACCAGGAGCGCATCCACAAGGATGGCGAAGCACAGAGCGAATCCGAATTCCTGCAGAAGGGTCATTCCGGAGATCATGAGGGTACCGAAGGCACCTCCCATGATCAGTCCGCAAATGGTGATGACCGATCCCGTGTGGGTGACCGCATGGCGTATGGCGTCGTCATTGCTCATTCCTCTGGCCTTGACGTTCTCCTTGATACGGGTGGTAAGCAGGATATCGTAATCCATTCCGAGACCGAGACAGATGACCAACAGCATGATCGGAATCATCCACAGGACGTCCTCTCCTAGTAGATCGACGAAGATCAGGTGTGTCATCGCCAAGGTCCAGGATATGGACATGAGGATGGTCAGGACGGACCTGAGAGGTATGAGATAAGACCTCATGACCACGAACAGGAGGATGATGATCAGCACGATGACGACGATCTCGACCATCGTGAACTGGTCCTTGACCTGCTCGGACACCTCGTACATGACCACGGCTGTACCCGTATCCCACTTCTCCACAACGATGTCGGAATTGACCGCTACGTAGGCCTTCACGGCACCGTCGATGACGGCGATGGAATCCATGGACCTGGGCGACATTGCCGGTTCCACGGTGGCGGTCAGCAGCGAGATGTATGTAACGCTGCCTGCTCCGGTCTTCACGTAGTCCCCTCCGACGATGGACGGAAACACGTTCATGATGTTATCGATGACAGGAGCGAAACCGTTCACAATGACGTCACTGGTGAGTCCGGCGAATGCCATTCCGGCTATGATCGTCTTAAGGGACGCGTCGCCGGGATACTTATCGTCATATGCTTTCAGTGCGAACGCCACGATAGCATCGGGGTCTGTAAGGCCTGCGGCCCTTGCATCATCCACCGCACCTTCCCAACTGAACGGGTGGTCGGGCAGCAACAAACCGTCGATGATCACTGCGGGCCCGTCGAAGAGGGCCTGGGCGGGCATTCCTCTCTCAGTCAAGTTTGCGACGACCTGGTTGAATACAAGGCCGGATTTGGAGGAAAGCTGATCCTTGACGTATTCGAGCTTGGCATCCACATCTGTGATTCCCTGCTCCTCGATCTCCTTTAGCATCTCATTCCACATGAACGGACCGTCGACGTAGGCTATGTTATCATCTTTCAGAATTGCTTCATACAGTTTCGGCAGGGTAGGAGATACCTTATCGTTCCAATAATCCGTCCAATAGAGCAGATCCAAACCTGTCGTACCTTTGATGACTGTAGCGATAGAATCCTCGTACTCTATGATCGAATAATTGGGCATTACCATTCCCTGATCCGCGAACTCTCCGATGTACTTCATTCCCTCTCCTGACTCTCCGCTCAGCATGGAAGAGATCATGTCGTAGGAATCCTCTGATTCCGAAACGACATAAACTGCAGGAACCGATACCAGAATGGCAACGATTGCGATCGCCTTTGCATGTTTGATGGAGAACTCCGCAGATTTGTGGAAGTACCTGTCCCCAAGCCTTCCGAACCATGCGTACCATCCCTTGGTTGCCTTTCCTCCCTCTTTGTATGCATCCATCCTTGTGGGCCAGAAAATCCTGTCTCCGACAAGCTGGAGGATAGCGGGGATGAGCGTGAGTGCTGCGATTAGCGCAATGAGGATTCCGAGCGCCAGGCAGATACCCATGGTTGAGATCATCGAGTACTTACAGATGGTCAGTGCGCCGAATCCGATGATGACCGATGCACCGGAGATGGTAATCGACTCTCCGGCCCAGACGATAGCCTCATGCAATGCATCATGATGATCGCGTCCGGAACGGAGTTCCTCTCTGTAACGGGCGATGATGAAGATACAATAATCACATCCAGCACCCATCATGGATACCAGGATCATCATGTTCGTGATGAAGAAGATGTTCATGATGTGACCGAGACCGAATATGACGGCCATGGTCGCGACGAATGCCACTCCGATGGTCATAGGAGGGACCGCTGAAGTGACGAAGGACCTGAAGAACAGACCTACCAGGAGCAGGATCATCAGAACCGTGAACGGATCGATCTTGGAGATATCCTCAAGGGCGTTGTGCTCCATATCGTATGAAATTGCCGGTGTTCCGGTAAGATAGGTGTCACCCGTGAATCCGGTCGCCTCTTTGACCTCTGCGATGAACTCGCGTAATTCAGGCGTCTTGGTGGAAACGTATACATCCTCGCCGTAGTCCGTCATCATGTATCCCAAGACGATTCCGTCGCCTTGCAAGGACACCATGGGATCCATATGCGCGACACCGGTCAGACCTTCGACGTCCTTGGCTGCCTCATTCAAATCATCCAAGAATTGAATGGCAGCTGCCGATTCCGATTCATTCTCAAAATAAACAACAATGATCGGGGTCGCTGTCTCGTTGACTGTCGATGTCGGGAAATGCTCCGAAATCACCTGTATTCCAATGATGGACTCGGAATCCGTGGGGGCCATGTCGTTCACGTCATAGCTCATGACATCCCCAGCTTGGATAGCAAAGTATCCGGCGAAACAGAGGATGATAGCCCATACGACGACTATGGCCTTAGCGTGGTTCTGAATACCATCGGCTAAGCGGTCAAATATCATGCGCCGTGTGACTACCCTATAATATAAGAAAATTTTTCGACGTACGTCGGTTATTTCGTAAAATCTGAAGCATCTTATCGTCATTATTCTCTGTTTATATTCGCTGATTGACGTATCTATGGTGCAGGCCATCTCTTTTTATCGTGGATAGCAATCACGCGCACGATAACATGGTAGACGAGAAAGCAATCCAAGCGGCACAGGAGAGATTCGGTGCCCTTCTCAGGAAGCAACTGGAGAGGGTCGAGGTTCTCAAGAACGAGCCCGACTGGACAGACTATTCCAAATTGGACAAGCTCATCATCGGAGTCTGCGGAGGAGATGGAATCGGACCTTACATCTGTGCATCAGCACAGAAGGTCATGGAGGTCCTCCTCGCGGACAAGATCAAGGCCGGAAAGGTCGAGATAAGGCAGATCGACGGCCTGACCATCGAGAGACGCGTCGAGGTCATGAAAGCGATCCCTGACGACACATTGGCAGCACTGAAGGAATGCCACGTCATCCTCAAAGGACCGACCACCACACCCAAGAAGGGAGATCCCTGGCCGAACATCGAGAGCGCGAACGTCGCCATGAGGAAGGAACTGGACCTGTTCGCAAATGTCAGACCTGTTTCAGTTCCCGAACTCGGAATCAACTGGGTTTTCTACAGGGAGAACACCGAGGGAAGCTACGCTCTGGGAAGCGACGGAGTCAATGTCACCGAGGACCTCGCCATGGACTTCTGCGTTGCCACCACACAGGGAACCGAGAGGATCATCCGCGCCGGTTTCGAGCACGCGAAGAAGACCGGCGTGAACTACGTGTCCCTGGTTACCAAGGCCAACATCATCAAGACCACCGACGGAAAGTTCCTCAGCATCGCCGAGAGGGTCGCCAAGGACTACCCCGAGGTACAGTGGGACGATTGGTTTATCGACATCACCACCGCAAAGCTCATCGACCCCGCAAGGAGGAGCAACTTCAAGGTCTTCGTTCTGCCCAACCTGTACGGTGACATCATCACAGACGAGGCAGCCCAAATCCAGGGTGGAGTCGGAACCGCCGGTTCCGCGAACATCGGTAAGAGGTACGCAATGTTCGAGGCCATCCACGGATCCGCTCCCAGGATGGTCACCGAGGGACGTGCACAGTATGCCGACCCCTGCAGCATGATCAAGGCAGTCGCCATGATGATGGAGCACATCGGAGAGGTGGAGAAGGCCAAGAAGCTCAACATGGCGCTGGACATCACCACACAGTTCGAGAAAAAGCTCGTCATGACCGGAAGGGACACCGGAGCCACCGGTGACGAGTTCGCCCAGTATGTGCTGGACACCATGGCAAGGCCCGACATCGAGAAAGTCTGGCAGGGCTACATTGACGAGTCCATCGCAAAGGCGAAGAACTGATCAATTCATTTACTCCCCGAAAGGGGAGATTTTATCCCATAATTGTTAGGTTGGACATAGAGACCAGGCATCCAGCCCCCATTAATCATTTTAACATCATAGCTCATTCCGAATCTAATTAACTCACATTAGGTTGAGATAAATTGACTATTAGGAACAAGCTATTCATCGTGACACTCGCCGTCACTTTGGCTGTCTTCCTTGGTCTGGCAGCAGTTTCACAAGAAGATGATGCCGCAGATCAGAAGTACACCATACAGGTGGTCACGAATCCCGATTTCGCGCCTTACGAATACATGGTCGCGGACAAATATGAGGGAATCGACATGGATATCTGGAAGGCGATATCGAGAGCACTTGGCTGCGATGTCAACTTCAATGTCATGGACTTTGATTCCATCATAAACGCCATGGAGGCCGGAAAGTACGATGTGGGTGCTTCCGGTTTCACCGTCACAGACGAAAGGAAACAACAGGTGAACTTCTCAGACACTTATTCGACCGCCCATCAGGTCGCCGTTGTTCTCAAGGACGGCCCTCTGGCCAATGCCAAGGATTATACAGAGCTCCTTAACCACAAAGTGGGTGTCGAATCCGGTACCACAGGATACTATCTGGCCGTCGACGTCTTCGACGAGAAGAACGTGACCCCGTACAACACATATACGGATGTCATCGAAAGCCTGAAGAGGGATTATGTATCAATCGTCGTGATCGATGACCTCGTCGCTGAATCGTTCGCAGAAAGGGAATCCAACCTGAAGATCCTTGATGTCGAGATTCCCGGCGATGAGATCGAAGAGTATGCGTTCGTTATCAACAAGACGAACTATCAGATGCTCCAGTATACCAACAGGGCTCTGGATTACCTCATGGGAATGGGCGTCATTGACGATATCTTCGCATACTATGGCAGTATTGGATACAATCCGGAAGAGTATGGTTACTTCACCGCCCATCCTGAGAAGCTTAACGAAATAGATATCGTGATCCACTACCAGCCCACGAACAAATACACGATAGAGGTCGCGACGAATCCGGACTTCCCACCGTATGATTACACAGTCTCCGGCGATTACGAGGGAATCGACATGGATATCTGGAAGGCCATCGCCTATGTTCTTGACTGCAACGTCAACTTCAACTTCATGGAGTTCGACTCCATAATAAACGCAATCCAGAGCGAAAGGTATGAAGTCGGCGCTTCCGGTTTCACCGTCACGGATGAAAGGAAGGAGATGATCAACTTCTCGAACACCTATGCCGTGGCGCATCAGAATGTCCTCATCCGTACCGACAGCCCTCTGGCGGATGCAAAAACATGGGAGGATCTCAAGGGCATAACTATATCCGTCGAATCAGGAACCACCGGTTATTACTTGGCAGCGGATGTCTTCGGCGATTCTTACGTTGCTCCGTACAACACTTACACCGACGTGGTCCAGAGTATTCTGACAAAACAATCCGCGTTTGCGGTCATCGACGATCTGGTCGCAGTCTCGTATGTCGAAGCTCACCCTGATGAACTCAAGATCATCGATGTCGAGCTTCCGGGTGCAGAGGCTGAAGAATATGCGTTCGTATTCAACAAGAAGAACACCGAACTCCTCGGATACACCAATAAAGCGATGTCCTACCTTGAAGAGAAGGGAATCATCGATGACATCTACGCATATTACGGCGAGATAAGCTACGATCCTGCCACCGTAGGATACTTCTCCGCACATCCGGAAGCGCTGTCAAAACTGGATGTCCTCGTACATTATGTACCCGGAGAGATGAAGACCACCATCCAAGTGGCCACAAATCCCGATTTCCCACCTTATGACTACATGGTCTCCAAGAGCTATGAGGGAATCGATAGGACATCTGGAAGGCCATCGGACATACGATGGACTTTGACGTCAACTTCAACTTCATGGAGTTCGACTCCATCATAAACGCCATCGCCTCCAAGCAATACGATGTCGGTGCTTCCGGTTTCACCGTGACTGAAGAAAGGAAGGAGACTGTCAACTTCTCCTCCACCTACGCGGTCGCATACCAGAAGGTCCTGATCCTGAAGAACAGTCCCTTGGCCAACGCTAAGACATGGGAGGACCTCAAGAACCTGGATCTGGCAGTCGAATCGGGTACGACAGGATATTACCTGTCGGTGGATGACTTCGGAGATTCGTACGTGCATCCGTTCAACACGTACACAGAGGTCGTTCAGAGCGTCAAAACAGGACAGATGAAATTCGCCGTCCTGGATGACCTCGTCGCCATCTCCTTCGTGGAGGCGAACTCTGACCTGATGCTCTTGGAAATCGAGCTTCCGGGTGCAGAGGCCGAGGAATACGCGTTCGTATTCAACAAGGACAGCACCAAACTGCTGGATTACACCAACAGAGCGATGGAATACCTGGAAGAAACGGGAGTCATCGCTGACATCTTCGCATATTATGGTTCGATAGGATACGACCCTGAGATCGAAGGATACTTCTCCGCACACCCCGAAGCCCTTGCAGCGATCCAGGTCATCGACCACTACACCCCCGAGAACGGAGGCGGATCGGATAGCGACCAGAATTGGTTCGAGTGGCTGTGGTCTGAGATCGTCAAGAACTTTGTCGAGAAGGACCGTTACGAACTGATCCTGATGGGTCTCCAGAACACCGTGTACATCACCATTATAGGTCTTGCCCTCGGTCTGCTCATCGGAATCATATGTGCGATCATCAGGTCCTTCCACGACCTGCGCGGAAACCTCAAGATACCCAACGCCATCGCTAGGGTGTACATCACCATCATCCGCGGCACCCCTATCCTGGTCCAGCTGCTGATCATCTACTTCATAGTGTTCGCATCATCCGGGCTGAATTCGATAATAATCGCAGGTATAGCCTTCGGTATAAACTCCGGAGCATATGTGGCCGAGATCGTCCGTGCAGGAATCAACGCCGTGCCGAAAGGACAGCTGGAAGCTGCTGAGAGTCTCGGAATGTCCTTCAACATGGCCATGGGAACTGTCATCCTTCCGCAGGCGATTAGGAACATCCTTCCCGCACTCTGTAACGAAGGAATATCTCTGCTCAAGGAGACCTCGATCGCAGGATACATCGGAATCGTCGATGTCACCAAGGCAGCCATGCTCATCAGGTCGCAGACCTACAGCGCATTCGTACCGCTGATCGGTGTGGCGCTGATCTATCTGGTGATAGTGCTTGTGCTGCAATACCTTGTTGGAAAACTCGAAAGGAGGTTGAACGATGCATACAGATGAAGTGTTGTTGAAAGTGAACGACCTCCACAAGTATTTCGGAGAGCTAGAAGTCCTCAAAGGGATATCGACAGAGGTCAGGAAAGGAGAGGTCGTAGCTGTGGTTGGTCTGTCAGGATGCGGTAAGTCCACATTCCTGAGGTGCCTCAACCAGCTGGAGACTCCCACATCCGGAGAGATCATATTCGAGGGGATCAACACCCTCGACGGCTCGATAGAGGTGAACAAACTGAGGGAAAGGATAGGGATGGTGTTCCAATCATTCAACCTGTTCCCCAACATGACCGTAAAGAAGAACATAATGCTGGCCCCTGTGAAGCTCAAGATCATGTCAGAGGAAGAGGCATCGAAGAAAGCCGATGAACTGCTGATTAGAGTGGGTCTGGGCGACAAGGCTGATGTGTACCCGATGAAGCTGTCGGGAGGTCAGCAACAGCGTGTCGCCATTGCACGTGCATTGGCCATGAATCCGGACATCATGCTCTTCGATGAGCCCACATCCGCCCTGGACCCGATGATGGTCGGAGAGGTGCTGAACATCATCAAGGAACTGGCGGAATCCGGCATGACCATGATCGTCGTAACGCATGAGATGGGATTCGCCAGAGAGGTCGCTGACCGTGTGATGCTGTTCCAAGACGGCGTTGTCGTCGAGGACTGCTCACCGGCGAAATTCTTCGGACAGAACAACAACCCTCATGTGAAGGAATTCCTATCGCATCTGATCTAAACCCTTTAGTCCGGCCGTCGGGCCGGACTATTCTTCTCGATACCATGGAATTAGAAGTCTCGGAAACGGAACTGGCCATCTGCAAACTGAAGAGCCTCAAAGATATCGATTTTGATGGTGAATTGTACTTCCTATGCAAAACGGATGATGAGATCTCCCTTGTATGTCCTGCTTCGGCCATCCCTGGAGATGCTATAGAACAAAGCACAGGCTGGAGAGCATTCAGAATCTGCGGCACATTGGACTTCTCGCTGGTCGGCATCCTGTCCAAGATATCAGGTATCCTCGCTGCCGAAGACATAGGAATATTCGCTGTATCGACTTTCAACACAGATTACATACTGGTGAAAGAACAGTATCTGAACAGAGCGATAGAATCCTTATCTAACAACGGATACCGCTTCATTTGACAAAGCATCCGCTCATCCGGAAGATAATGATAGAAAATGGTGCGATGGCCGGGAATCGAACCCGAGTACCTACCTTGGCAAGGTAGGAGTCTAACCGCTAGCTCACCATCGCAGCATGCCACTGATTGCCTAATTCCATATAAACCTTATCTGTAAGCTAGAACTAGACGTTATAAACGGGAGGCCATCCCAGCCAGACTACGGACCTTCATCAGTAATGTCCTGTGAACGGCTTGATGTTGGTGTCATATGCGAACCTGAGTCCTCCGGGGATCACCTTGACATTGACCTCCTTAAGACACGGAAGCTCGCCGTCCATGTTTATGCAATCATTCTCCTTCGAGATGATAGTGCATTCCTTGAACTTAATGACCTCCAGATTCGGCTGGTTTTTGAGTTTGCCTCTAGCCAGCGCCAGAAGGTTCATCCATCTCCTCATATTGGATTTGTGATGAAGTATGAGTACCTCCATCTCACCGTCGGCCATGTTAGAATCCGGATAAATCCTCATACCGCCTCCGGCCATTCCTGTGTTCAGCACAGAGATGAATTCCGTCCTGACCTCCTTCTCCGTACCGTTGATCTTCAGAGTGTAGTCATTCAACTCCTTTTGCGTCATTATCCTGGGCGCTACCTTGAGATAAGAGCCGCCGTCCTCTTTGAACGCCTTCACCAGGGTCGCACCGAAACCGTATGTCGCGATGAGCATGAACGAGTATGTATCGTTGATCCTTGCACAGTCGACCCTTATATCGGAACCGCTCAGAATATGGTCCAGTATAACTGAATCGGGACATTTCTTCCCGTACACTGACATGGCGGCATCGTTTCCGGAACCGTATGGAAGAAGAGCGAACCTCACATCCTTCCCATGAAGGGACGTGATGGCCTCGTTCATGGTACCGTCGCCTCCGGCAGCGATTATTGTGGAACAGGTCTCGGCGAGTTCCTGACAGATGACCTGTGTGTGCCCCGCGTACTCCGTCTCGCGGTACTCGTATTCTACGTTTTTCGAATTCATCAATTCGAGAAACGCCTTCATGCGGTCTTTGCACTTACCGTTACCTGCAACAGGGTTGTAGACTACGCCAATCATCTAAAAGGTCAATAATGATGGCACTATAATAAAGGACCTTATCATCCGGGATGAACACCTTTATAAAGGATACCAAAATGTTCGCACATCGGATGTATTTCAAATGACCGGATTCGCAGACCTCGGTATCAACAAGAAGCTCCTCAAATCCGTAGAGGAGATAGGATGGGTCAAGCCGACCCCTATCCAGCTGCAATCTGTACCCGTAGGTCTCGAAGGAAAGGACCTTTTCGGAGAGGCACAGACAGGTACCGGCAAGACCGGCGCCTATTCCCTGATCGTCCTCGGAAGGACGAAATCCGGCATGGAGAAACCTTCCACGGTCATCCTCGCCCCCACAAGGGAGCTCGCGGACCAGGTGTCTAAGGAGATGAAGAATCTCGCCAAATACACCAAGCATGTGGTCACAGCCATCTACGGAGGCGCATCCTACGGGAAGCAAATCGACGTTCTGGAGAGCGGCTGCGATGTGGTTGTGGGAACTCCCGGAAGGATCCTCGATCTCCACGGAAAGGGCATCTTGGATCTCAGTCAGATCAAGGAGCTGGTCCTCGATGAGGCCGACAGGATGCTGGACATGGGATTCATCGAGGATATAGAGAACATCATATCGCTTACGCCGAAGACCAGGCAGACCCTGATGTTCTCGGCCACGCTCAACGACGAGATCTACGCCATCGCGGGAAAATCCATGAAGGAACCTGTTGAGATATCGGTCTCCCGCGACGCCATCGTAACCGATCTGGTGAAACAGTATTACATCGAGACTCCCAGGAACAAGAAGGTCGACATCCTAAGGGACATCATGGCCAACGGCAACCCGAAGATCCTGGTGTTCTGCTCCACGAAGATAATGGTCGACGACCTCTACGACGGATTCAGCAAGGAAGGCATGAAGATCGGTGCGATCCACGGCGATATGCCCCAGCTCAGAAGGGAGAAGACGATAAGGGGATTCAAGAACAACAAGATGAAGATCCTGGTAGCTACCGATGTGGCGGCAAGGGGTCTGGACATCGATGACATCGAGTGCGTCGTTAACTATGACGCTCCCGTCGATCCCGAGACCTATACGCACCGCATAGGCCGTGCAGGACGCGCGGGAAGGACCGGTGTATCCATAACATTCATCTCCAACAGGGAGGACCGCAGGATACCCGCCTACGAAGAATTCATGGGAAGGAAGGTCGAGAGGGTCACCAGGAAGCAGATCCCTCATCTGAGGATCGACAACCCGGAGCTGAAAGCACTTCATGCTGATGAGGTCATCAAAGAACAGCCCGCAGTCTCCCACAGGAAGAAGATCGATGCGACCATCAAGAAGGACGTCACGATAAAGGCCGACATGGTCGTGCTGTCGCTAGACATAGGGAAGAACGAGGGGCTCACCCGCACGGACATCGTCTCCTACATCTCAGGCTCCGCCGGGATCATGGAGGACGAGATAGGCCGTATCGGACTGTCGACGAAGACATCCTTCGTGGAGGTTCCCTCGGACAGGGCGGACGATGTAATCAGAGCGGTCAACGGTACAAGGTTCAACGGTAAGAAGGTCAGGGCATCCTATGCACCGCAGAAGGAAAGATGCAAGGACAAGCTTGCCAAGAAGAAATAAGCTTACACGGGCCTATTTACCCACCTTATATATTTTATATAAAAAGGAAGTTCCCAGCCTTAGAAAAGAAATGGGTTGTCTGTGTCAGTCGCAGGCAGTTGTTTCAGATCAGTGATTGAAATGATCTCAGATTTCACAGAAATAGGCATACCGGAAGAT
>JAEEGL016141574.1_pt1 | contig 11555 bp, 8 predicted proteins | sample 9134231 | NCBI WGS metagenome assembly JAEEGL01 (sample SAMN16246548, study PRJNA631951) | gut metagenome | biome: gut microbiome; feature: rumen; material: fiber-attached | host: Bos | place: Iran: Karaj | collected 2018-10 | reverse complement strand
TCACGGCCATAAATATCACTACCGAACCAATAATAGGTATCAGTAAAACCACCCTCTTCATATTTATTGACCTCTACATCACCTACGGAAGTAGCCATTGTCTCAGTACCATCAAATATTCCAAGGCCCTCAAGCCATGAAACTCTAGGTGCCAAATTCTTTTCTTCCTGAATCATGCCCTCGTAGGTATAGTCATTCATACCAGGACCAATTGCAGCGAAAATCACAATAAGTACAATAAGAATCAAACCGATAACTGCGCTTTTCTTATTGAAAAATCTAATTACAACTTCCTTCCAAAAATTCTGAGAGGCAAAGTTAGAGTCCAAACCTAGCTCTTCCGAATCATTCTTAAGCTTGAAGTCCTCTTCAGTTGGGATATATGTTGTCATATCACTCATACTAGTCTCCCTCCTTTCCCAAACGAATTCTTGGATCAATGATTCCGTATAGAATATCAACCACAAGCATTATGCCTATGTACATAGCTGAGTAAATAAAGCTCAATGCAATTACTACATTATAATCATTTGACTGAATAGCATTTACAAGCAAGCTACCAACACCAGGGATTGCAAAAATCTTTTCAACGACAAGTGAGCCTGTCATCAAATCAACAATAAGTGGTGCCAATACTGTAATAATTGGTATCAATGCATTTCTAAGGGCATGTGAAAAAATAAGCTTTCTTCCATTTAATCCCTTACTCTCCGCAAGAAGCATATACTCGCTACCAAGTACCTCTATCATTTCTGTTCTAGTAAATCTGGCGATTGATGCCATTGTAAACATTGAAAGGGCAATTGCTGGCATGACGCTTGAATTAAATGCATCCGCCGAGTTATATAGCATTGGAAATACCTTCCATTTGAAGCCCAAAGTATAGCTAAGCCCCAAGGCAAAAACATAGGAAGGAACCGATACACCAATTACCGAAATAATGGTGCATATGGTATCCAGAATCGTATCCTTTTTCAGTGCTGCAATCAGACCCAAAATAAGACCTATAACGGCACCTCTTGCAACAGCATAGAAGCCTATGCCAATTGAAATTGGAAGTCTCGACTCAATCAATTGAGAAATTGGGGTGTTCTTTGATATGTTGTAGCTAACTCCGAAATCCCCCTTACACATGTTAACTACGTAATGTCCGAATTGAACTACAATCGGCTGATCAAGTCCATATTTTGAATAGAGAACTGCTCTTTGATCATCTGAAAGCTTTTCATCATTGAATGGCGAACCTGGCATTAAATGCATAAGAATGAAAAGCACAAGAATGATGGCCAGAAGAGTTCCAATAGAAGTTAGGACTCTCTTTAAGATATATTTTTTCACTTCACTTTCTCCTTTAAAAATATTTCTTTAAGAAAAAAGAAAATATCTTTTCCCCATTCTTAAAGAAATAATGGGCCACACTTTGAAGCATGGCCCAGAATTAATCAAAAGCTTTTACTGCTTAACTGTATCCTTAAATACTCTATTTAATGCAACTGGGTGGAAATCAATTCCTGTTACATTAGCCTTTACAAGAGTTGCATTTGCTGCTGTGTAAATAGGGAAGATAACTGCATCCTCCATTACGATCTGCTCAGCGTCATACAATCTCTCACGACGAGCATCAAGCTCTGTGCAAAGGTCACCAGTTGTGCACTCAGCAATGATTGAATCATACTCAGCATTTGACCAGAAGCCATAGTTATTAGCACAATCTGTTACCCACATACCAAGGTATGTCATAGGATCATCATAGTCAGGTCCCCATCTTGTAAGTCCCAGCTCATAATTGCCATCCTGGAGATCCTGTACACGCTGCTTCTTTGGCTCTGTTACGATTTCAACTGTAAGTCCTGGAAGTGCTGACTCCCACTGTGACTTAAGAACTGTAGCTACCTTCTTTGGAGCATCATCATCATCAACTACCATCTCAAGTGTAATTGAATCAACACCCAACTCATTAAGTCCTGTCTCCCAATATGAAGCTGCTGCTGTAGCATCATCAGCGCAATAAGCAGTAAACTTATCCTGATCAGCTGAGAAATCTGAAGCGAAATCTCTAGGAACAGCTGTGTATGTTGGAAGTGAACCATCATTAAGCTGGCTTGTAACATCTACACGGTTGATAGCATTTGTAAGTGCAAGTCTGATATTAAGGTTCTGAAGTGCCTCAACCTCTTTGATATTTGGAGTTATATACCAAAGGTAACCAGCACCGATTGTTGCAAACTCAGGGTCTGCAGAAACCTGCTCTACCTGATCACCATTTACAAGTGTGATATCTAAATCACCATTCTGATAGCTCATAAGAGCTGTCTGTGAATCCTGGATAACCTGATAGTTAAGTCCTGTAAGAGAAACACGATCAGCATCATAGTAATCAGCATTCTTTGTAAGATGGAATGCAGTAGCAGCTGGCTCATAAGAATCTAAAACAAATGCGCCATTTGAAAGTGTTGTCTCTGGGCTTGTTCCAAATGTATCACCACATGAAGTAAAGAATTCCTCATTTACTGGATAGAATGTTGGGAAATACATAAGTGACAAGAAATATGAAACAGGAACATTAAGCTGAACCTCAAGTGTGCTATCATCAACTGCTGTTACACCAAGCTCGCTCTTATCCATTTCGCCTGCGATAATCTCTGCTGCATTCTTAATCTGTCCAATATCGCTAAGCATATATGAATACTCTGAAGCAACCTCAGGATCAACTGCTCTCTGCCAAGCAAAAACGAAATCTGCTGCAGTTACTGCTGTACCATTGCTCCACTTAGCATCCTGACGAAGCTTGAATGTATATGTACATCCATCCTCTGATACCTCATAGCTTTCTGCGATAGCATTTACAGGATTACCCTCGCTGTCCATCTGCATAAGTCCGTCTGTGTAATCTGCAATTACCTCAAAAGAGGTACCATCTGTTGCCTGCTGAGGATCAAGTGATTCAACAGGTGTCTCAATCATTACGTTTAGGTCTGTGGATGTAGATGCTGTGCTACTAGAACCTGTAGTAGCTGTATCAGAACCACCGCCACAACCTGCCATTCCAACAGCCATTGTAGCTGCAAGAACAGCGGCAAGAAGTCTTTTCTTCATGTCATTCTCCTCCTCATTTTTTGTCTAAAAAAAGCACAATGATGCTTTAACAATTTAGCACTTCATTGTACTGATGTATTAAACTATACATCAACACTTTATCACTGTAAAGAAGAAAATTAAATTTTTATTAAAATTTTATTTATAGCCACTTATAAATTAAATCAATACATGATAGCCGCCCACACACCTATGGCCCTGTTCCCTCTCATACTCCAAAGCCCCTGCCAGCCTCCACTTTTATAATCACCCGGCGCCCGCCGCCCCTTCAGGCTACCCGGCCCCCTCTGCAAAACTTCGCAAGAATATTTTGTTTTCCTAATATGCAAGGACTCGCATCTTTAATTAGCATGTGTCTTTCTCATGTCTGTACAATTTTGAAAAAGGTATTTTATGGGCGGACATCAAAAAACTATATTTAGTACAACTCAGGCTCAGGGGGAATTGGGCGATTTTGGAGTGAACCTAGAAAAATAAAAGCTGGATTAACAATATATTGGCATGCGCCGCTAGGACGGCGGCGCAAGTGCGACACGCGACACGATGTCGTATAAAGCACGGTGCCAATATATGATAATCCAGCTTTTTAATTTTTCTTGGTGAACGTAACATGAGCCCAATCCCCCCTTGAGACCTGAGTTGTACCAATTAGAACTTACTAATATGTCCGCCCAGTAAAAATACCTTTTTCAAAACAGTTCATCCATAGAAAGACACATGCGGGATGCTCCCTCTTGCATATTGGAAAACTACAATATTCGCGAAATTGTTTTGCAGAGGGGGCCGGGCAGCCTGAAGGGGCGGCGGGCGCCGGGTGGCCAAGAATAAAGAGGCTGGCAGGGGCAAAGAATTGAGGTGAGGGGACAGGGCAAAAAAAACTCCAGCGGCTATCATGTGTTGTGATAGCGTGGCTGGAGTTTTAATAGTTTAATTAAGATTTAGAAATCTGTGAGGTTAGCTGCACGTCTCTCGAGGAATGCGCCCATGCCCTCTGCCTTGTCGTGTGTAGAGCATGTAATTCCGAAGAGGTTTGCTTCCATTTCAACGGCGTTCTTGATGTCCATGTCGTATCCGTTGTTGATAGCAGCCTTTGCGATAGATACTGCGTAGCTTCCCTTTGAAGCGATCTTCTTAGCCATAGCCTTTGCTGTGTCCATAAGTTCTTCGCAAGGTACAACCTTGTTTACAAGTCCGATTCTGTATGCTTCGTTAGCATCGATAGAATCACATGTAAAGATAAGCTCCTTAGCACGTCCCATACCTACGAGACGAGCAAGTCTCTGTGTGCCACCGAATCCTGGGATAATACCAAGACCACACTCAGGCTGTCCAAATGTAGCATTCTCAGAAGCGATACGAATATCACATGCCATAGAGATTTCGCATCCACCGCCAAGAGCGAATCCGTTAACTGCACAAATAGTAACCTGTCTCATGTTCATGAGTTTGAAGAATGGAACTGATGCTCTCATACCGAATGCACGTGCCTCGGCAGCTGTGAAGTTAACCATTTCTGAAATATCTGCACCTGCAACAAATGATTTAAATGCATTATCCTTTTTATCAGGTCCGCCAGTAAGGATAACAACCTTTACATCATCTCTTGCCTCGATCTCTGTTAAAGCTACGTTTAACTCATCAAGAGTCTCGCTGTTAAGTGCGTTAAGTGCTGCTGGACGTGAAATTGTAAGTACTGCAATCTCATCAGCAACCTCAAGCTTTAAATTGTTGAATTCGCTCATAGTAATCCTCCTCTTTTAGGGTTCGCCCCATGTTTTTAATCATGTATAATATAATAGCCTATTGTTAAAAGTTTGTCAATCATTATATTCCTATTTTACATACTGATTAGGACGACTGCTTCATCTTCATTTTGCGCTTGTTTTCATACATGTTTGAGTCTGCACGTTCAAAAACATCCGAAACAAAATGATCATCCTTGCAGAATTTAGCCACACCAACAGCCATTGTAACGTCACCGTTCTTTGCATTTTTTGCATTAATACGGTCAATTTTTTCTATTCGTCTGTCTAGTGCTTCGTAATCTGTGCCCTTGGCAATTACTATGAACTCATCACCACCAGCTCTGTAAACAGGACTGTGTGCAAAGGCTGTACAAATTATCTCACAACCACGGATGATAAAATCATCGCCAGCCTTGTGGCCTAAGGTATCATTGACTTTTTTCAAGCCATTAAGGTCACACATAATGATTGCAAATTCTAGGTCTTCACTATTTTTGATTTGCGCGTTAAGCTTATCTTCCATATCAAGGTAAGCTCGCTTGTTTTTGACACCTGTAAGCTCATCAACAACAGCCTTGCTTTCAGCCTGAATAAGCTGCTTTTTATACTCAATATCCTTACGTACCTGCTCGTCTACATTGACTACACCAAATATCAGCTGTGGGCCATTAAGCTCGTCAACTAAGGCACCTTTTAATGACACGTAGCGAGGGTAGCCATCCAAATATAATCTGTAGGTGTGTACAAATAATCCCTTCTCTTCTATTTGCTTCATAACATGATCTCTTGTTAATACACTAAGCAAATTATCAATGTCTTCTGGGTCTACTACACCCTTACTGTTCTCTGCTGAGTCGCTAAAGAAGTCGTCCCCCTCACTTTCAATTTTCAGGTTCTGATATTGGTAAGTAGTTTTATAAAGCCTATAGTGACTAGTTTCAGGATCCACTGCATAGATGCAAATAAAGTCTCCTGAAAGAGCAGCTATTCTCGAATAAGTAACTCGCTCCTCTTTGATGCGCTCAATGGCTTCCTTCTGGCGCATTTGTGCATCTACATTGCTTATGCCGACAATGATGTGATCATCATCAGCCCTGATTTTTACGGCTTTGAGCATTACGTAAGTAGGCTTTCCATCAAGCATTGCACGATAAGTTATATTGAATACACCATTTTCCTTTATGGCATCCAGTACCTTTTCCTTAGTGAATGAATTAACTACTAGCTCTAGGTCATCTTTATATACCATTTTTGATTCTGAGGCTTCTCTTCCTGAGAAGAAATTCTTACCACGGTTGTCCACAGAAACGTCTCGGTGAATTCCATCTGATTTATACTTAACATATTCCTCTGTCTTAGTATTTACAAAGAAAAGCTGTACATAATCCTCTGCTAGCGCTCTGGCCACGTAGTTGTAGGTCAAGGAATCTGCATTCATTGTGGATTCTATTACTGACAAAACAACTATTGTAATGGCACTAACGCCTGTTACATTATTTTCTGCAACCTTCTGAAGCAACACCTGGAAGGATTTTCCAGAGCTTGTACGGTCATCTATTATTCGTCTTTTGCCTGTTTCGGCACACTCGACAATTGATTTTAAAGTGTAATAACCAGGCCCAGATGTAATCTCATCCAGAGAAGCTTTTACATCTCCCATATTTCTAAAAAATGTAAGTGACAAAAACTTTTTAAAATTTCGATTTGTGCGAACTAAAGATATGTTTTTTCCGTTTACCTCCACTATAGCCATTGGCATAGTATCAAAATAATCATTTAACTGCTCATCGTCATTACCAGAGAAGGCCAAATCATATAAGCTGACCTTGCCCACCTGACTATAATAATCTGATTCTTCAGGATTCTCGAAGCCAATCTGAGTACCATTTCTATAGCGATCAAATACTATTTCCATAGGAATTGGTCTACAATAGTAAAATCCTTGCATTTTGCTACAGCCTACTTCCTGTAGGAAATCAACCTGGTCCTGATCTTCGACACCCTCTGCTGAAGTCTCAATTCCAAGAGCCATAGCCATACGAATTAATTCTGTGATAATGACTCTAGACGTCTCATCAAATCTTATTTGTTGTATCAATCCAATATTTATTTTTAGCAAATCAAAGTGAATGCGCTGCAAAAGAATTGGTGAAGAATCTCCTCCGCCATAATCATCCATCCAAATTTGGAATCCATATTCCTTGAATCTGTCTAGTTGACATAAAACCTGCTCATTATGACGAGCAGTTGCAGCTTCAGCAATTTCAATTGCGATATTTTCACGACCTACGCTCGAAGCATCCACTCGAGAGCATACTTCGCTTACAATATCGCAATAATAGAAATCCATTGTTGAAAGATTAATAGAAGTTGGTACTACAAAAAGTCCCTCATTTTTCTGACGAGTCATTTTAGCTAGTACGTGCTCTAGCACATACAAATCAAGCCTATGAACAACATTCACAGCCTCTAAAATAGGTATGAAATCTGGTGGATTTATAATCCCTAGTATTGGATCGTTCCACCTTACCAAAGCCTCTTCATTGCAGACTCTGCCATTTGACGCTCTGACTAAAGGTTGATAATATACCTCAATCCATTCATCCTTTAGTGCTCGGTCAAAGCTTTCAAGCAAATATTTTGCTTTATCCATAGACTCATCTCTAGCTATCATGTGCACTCCCCAAAAACCCCGAAAATTGACTTATACGTTTAGTCTCCTTTGTATCTCACTAACTACTTCTCTACCTTTGAAAATGACTGCTCCGACAAAAAGGATAAAGCCTACAAGAAGGCTGACAATCCATTCAACAGGTGATTCTTGTCTCCAAGCATAAAATGCAATGTATGGAATAATACCCATCAAAACATTTGTAAGTAGGTACACCATTGAGTTACCACTTTTGTCAATCATACATAATGCAAAATTTGCCACCATTGTAGCCATGACCAAATTTGGCATTATCCAATAAACATATAGCTTTAAAAAGCCTGTGTAATATGCAGTGATGAAAATCATTGCCATCACCACAACTACCGAAATAGATAAAATCCTTGATGGACTCATGCCTCGTTTGAAAAGTCTAATGATTCCAAACTCAAAGGCAAATAACCACATTAATACAAGCAAGCTCCAGTGAAAATCATCAAACGGTCCAAGTGGAAATCCAAAGAGGAAATCCAAGCCTAATGCTGAAATAATAATTATCCAAACAATAAACAACTGAACCTTGTAAAAAAATGATTGGAATTTAAGTATGGTCTGGGTTGGAAAATATTTATCTTCCGGAGTACCTGCCAGCTTGCTCTGACAGAATGGGCATTTTTTCAAATCTCCGCCCACATCTATTTTACAGTAAGGACAATTCTTCATTAACGAATTACCTCCGTTGCATATGCTTTAACTTTCATTCCATCCTCACTAAGACCACGAACAAAGCCCTTTATAACCTTAGTGTTTGAGTATGGAGATGTGACTCCCATAGTAAGCACACCATTGTAGCTGGACATAACCATAAACAAGTTGGCTGAGCTACAGAAGCCAGAATAATTTTTTATTAGAGGAACAAGCTCCTCAGGTGGTTTCTGAACACCTAAATTAGAAAGAACCACTGACACCTTTTTGTCAGTAACCTTTGAGCCGTAACGAACCACCATTTGCTTAATAAACAGTGGCACCGCTCTGACAGGAATAAAGTATTCCATGGTCTCAAAGTTATCCATCTGCTTTTTAATATTTTCCTCTGTCAAATTTATCTTTAATTTTTCATCGAATTCCTTAGCCAAATCTTCTAGAGAAATATCCTCAGTAAATGTATGAGCTACATTTACGTTGTTAAAGAAATTTCTAGAGGTCTGACTAGGATAATAATTTCTCAGGTTAACCGGCATAGAAACATTAATTGGTGTCTTGCGCTTTCTAGGCGGAGTATCCGCACTAATAGCCAGCATAAGTCTAGCGCCAATGTAGCTAGTAAGGCTGACACCGATTTCCTTTGCCTTTGGAAGAATATCTGCTGTTGGAACCTGTAATTCAAAAAACTGAAGCTGGTCATATGGCAGTTTCAAACCGCCTGGATGGTATGCATACTTAAGAGAAGAAGCTTTCAGGCCCATGCTACCAAAGAATTGCTTGTAGCTATCCTGGTTCAAGTCATCCTCAGATGCCCCCGAATGAACAGTTGTATCAGCAAATTTATCAGGATACTTTAATTCTAAATAGTCAAGGACTATTATGTTCAAAAATTCTAATGCTCCAGTGCCATCAGAAATAGCATGAAACAAATCTAAGTTAATTCTGTTTTTGTAATATGTAACACGGTAATGCAGCATCGCGCGGCCTGGCATGTAAAGCCTTGGGCAAACACGTCCATGCTCCTCTGTAACTACTGGCTGAATATCTGTATCCTCCATATAGTGCCAAAAGATTCCTCGTCTAATTCGAACCTGGAATTGTGGTCTAATTTGGATAGCAGATAAAACAGCTTCCTGTAAAAGATCTGGATCTATATCCTCCCAGAGGGTACAGCTCACTCGTAAAGTTCTGGTATCTCGTTTCGCTGCTGTAGCAAGGAAAACCTTTGCTACATTATCTACTTTGTACCAATTATCTCTAGCCATTGTGTCTCCTATAGTATACAAGTCACTTTAGTCTCCACCTCAATGAGTTTGCAGGTAACTTGTTTATGAATAAATTTCTGCAGATATATATTTTGCCAGACGGTGCATAGCACGTCCTGCCATTGGAATAGGCATTTGCTGATAAACATGCCAACCATCTTTTTCTATATCTATTGTTGCCTTGACACCAGCTCTGTTAAGTTTCTTATGAAGCTTAACACTGTCATCAAGCAGAATCTCATTTTTGCCTACCATGATGTATGTAGGTGGGAATCCATTTAACTCTCCATAAAGAGGGCTATAGAAAGGCTCTGCTGGATTTGCATCGCTTCCAATGGACGCTTCTCTAACTCCCTCCACATAGGCTCTAGTCAAAATCGGATCCTTTGATTTGTATGTCTCGTAAGAATCAGAGGTAGCTGTCATATCTGTCCAAGGGCTAAAAAGAATCAACGCTCTAGGTGTCATCCTCTCCTGCTGTATAAGTCGCGTAGTAAGACTCACTGTCAAATGGCCTCCAGCTGAATCTCCAGCCATAAGAATATGGTCTGCCCCATAGCCTTTATTTAATAAATAATTCCAAACAGTTTCTCCATCATCGATAGGGGCAGGGAATTTGTGTTCAGGAGCTAATCTGTACTCAAAGGATACCACTGAAAAGCCTGTAGCAAGAGCAAGCTTTGCGGAAAGAATTCTAGAATAGCCCAAACCACCACAAACGTATCCACCACCATGGGCATACAAAATAATATACTTAGGATTATGTGCCATGTCTGGGGATATCATCTCGCAGGAAATATCTCCAATATTAAAGCTCTCTATTGAAACCTCTCCTGTAGGCGCAGCTAATTTACCAGCTGTATTCATAGCTGCACGCTGACGCTTTAAATCTTCTTCGGTGAGTGATTTGCCACCTATAGAATTAAAAGCCTTGATTGCCTTCATTAAAGGATCATTTAAATTAATCTTTAATAGTGTCATGGACAGTCTTCCCCTTATATCTATTAATTCCTATTATAAGTATTTCTACTCATTTTTTCCATTACGATTAAGAAATTAATTCTGAAAACTGTTTCACAGTTTTTTCACAATTTGGTCACAGTTTTGCACCATTAGCCCAATCATAAATGATAAAATTCTAGGTGATGAAAAAGATTCGGTCTTTTTTAGGGGAGGCGTAACATGGATATTGCTGAAATTTCTATGAGCTTAAGCCAAAACAAGCTAATGAGTGCTGTAGGAACTGCGATGCTTAGCAAGACGCTAAATATGGCAGAAGGACAGACTGAGCTTTTGACTGAGGGAATTGATATGAGTTCCCCTTCACTCGAGAGTTTAGTATATCCTACTTCAGGAACATCCATAGATTTACGCATATGAGAGTATTTGGGTTTTTATAAGAAAAGGCTTGCCGCATGCAAGCCTTTTTTGGTGTCTTAAATTATCTAATTCGTATATCCGTTAATGCAATTTGGTCTCCTGTGAGAACCACATACACTTCTTTTGTTATTTTATTTAACTTTTTTTCACATTTCCAAAAGATGGTAAGCAATTCACAAATAAACTTTTTTATTTGATTCTTTATTCACATATTAAACATTTTTCCTTCAGAAATAGATTGTACTATTACTATATCGCAAGACAGAAGCGATGAACCATTTTTTTCATAACATTATTCTCCCTTTTAGAAAAGGACGTCCCGCCGACGTCCTTTTCACTTTGTATCTAGGCAACTGCTCACAGCCCTCTTATTCTCAGGCCCCTGTGCTTGCCACTTTCCCTATTTACACCAGGCCCCGCCAGGCATCCCTGCCACCCCGGTAGGTAATACTTCGCAAGAATATTTCGTTTTTCTAATATGCAAAGACTCGCATCTTTTATTAGCATGTGTCTTTCTCATGTCTGGACAATTTTGCAAAAAGCATTTTATGGGCGGACACAAATAACTAAACTAGGTACAACTCAGGCTCAGGGGGAATTGGGTGATTTGGGAGTGCGCTTAGAAAATTAAAAACAGGATTATCAATATATTGGCATGCGCCGCTAGGACGGCGGCGCAAGTGCGACACGCGACACGATGTCGTATAAAGCACG
>JAEEGL015794880.1_pt1 | contig 11555 bp, 11 predicted proteins | sample 9134231 | NCBI WGS metagenome assembly JAEEGL01 (sample SAMN16246548, study PRJNA631951) | gut metagenome | biome: gut microbiome; feature: rumen; material: fiber-attached | host: Bos | place: Iran: Karaj | collected 2018-10 | reverse complement strand
TACTATTGACAAACACAAGATTATTGTATATACTTAGAGTATGAAAACCAAAACCGCCCGAACGGGCAATAATTGTAAAGGATAGGTGAATGTTATGACCTTAGTTGATGTTATCAGCGTAACCAAAAGCGGCATATCGCAGTTGATAGGCGCGAACTATTACGACGCCGAAACGCCCGAACTTACCGAAACGGACGTGACCGCATTAGCAGAATTAGGCAAATCTCTTGAAAACTACGATAAAGCGGCCGATATCTTTGTCGGTGCACTTGTGGACGTTCTTACAACAATGCGTATTGATTCGCGCGCATATTCCGCGGTTTTACCGTCTTTATTCGTTGATACTTATGAATGGGGCGGATTCCGTGAACACGTTATCGTCGGTTTATCTGATATCCTTGACGATGAGATGTACCCGTTAAACGGTTTTATTAACTATACCGCAACAGGCGGCGACACGGAAGCTGTACGTATTGCGGGACTTGAACACGGTACATTTAAACCGCCCGTAACAACGAAATTCTATGACGAGGGCAAAGCGTTTATGATTGCATTGTCGACCGTACGTGAACAGTTATTCACGGCTGTTCGTTCCCTTGCAGAGTTGAACAAGTTTATTTCTGCAATGAAGTTATCTGTTGACAATACAATTCAGCTACGTGCAGAGGTCGGCGCAATGTTTACAGTGTGTACAGGTATAGCCCGCGCAATAGCTTTAAATAATGAGATTCCGCTCGTAACCCGCTACAATACCGACCATAATCTTAGCGGCGCGGACGCGATTCCCACGGGCAAAGAATCACTTAACAACGAATCATTCGTTGCATATGCTCTTGAAACAATCGCAAATACCCGTGATGAATTTAAGCGCTATACAGCGGCATATAATAACCATAATCACGTAACATTCAGCGACGACCCGCGTTTGATACTGTTATCTAAATTCAGTAATCGCGCAAAATTCGGCGTTCGTGCAAATACTTACAATGAGGAACTTTTGGGCGTTGGTGAATATGAAAAAATATCGGGTTGGCAAGCAATCGCGGCCGATAATACCGATAAATTCGACATTGCCACACTGTCTACTATCTCATTAACAGCGGCCGCGGCCACAAAGGTCGGTCTGACCGTTCCCGAGGGCGAAACAGGTATACAGCTTGAAAACATTATCGGCTGTTTGTATGACCGTTATGCAATGGGTATTTCCCTTGATAAAAAGAAAATCACAACAAGCTATACCGCCGTACAGGATAAATGGAATACCTATCATCATATCCTCATTAACTACATTATCGACGACAATTTCCCAATTGTAGCATTTACCCTTAACTAATCCATAAATCTAACCCCTAACCGATAACCCCGCCCGCGCGGGGTTTTTCGGTATAACTCAAAGTAGGTGATAAAATGACACGTTACGAAAAACGTATACAGGAATTTAAAAACGATAATAACCTGTATAGAATTCTTTGTGAATTGTTCGAAATGCAAATAAATCAATTTGTATATGACGGTTTACCCGATACCATACCCGCGGAATTTCTTGAATTTTACTTGCTTATAAATGGCACTTGTGCAATCGGTAAAGCTGATAATAACGACGGGGAAATATATTGCGCGGTAGGTTCATACAATGACGATTACAACGGCTATTTACCAAAGGGATATACCGCGGCCGTGACTGATATAGGCGAAATATCGGGCGATTGGTACGGCAAAAACAAGTCAATTGTCGTGGGAAAAAATAATGTTTTAGGTTCGCGCGAAATGGATATACCGTTTACCGCCGAAATATTATCACAAGTCGATATATCAGAACAATGCAACGTTATTTTTTCGCGTTTTTGTCGTTTACCGTTCGCGGAAAATGACAAAGAAAAAGCGGCTATCGAATCCGCTATCAATTCCATTATCAAGGGCGATTTAACAGCGATTGCAAGCCGTGACATAGATACTACATTCGAAAAATACTTGAATGATTCAATCCGCAAAGACGACAAATTCCTTGATTTAGTCGACGTTGACAAAATCGACGGTTTGCAGTACCTTAATCAGTATCGCGATAACGTCTTAAAGCGTTTTCTATTACGTCGCGGTTATATGGTTCAGACTACGGCGAAATTAGCACAACAAACAAACAGCGAAATACATGGGTTTGATTCCTATTCCCTTTTATATCCATTGCAACAGCTTAAACAGCGTGAAAAAATGTGTACGGAAATAAACGACTTGTTCGGCCTTAATGTTTCCGTGACATTGAATCCCATTTTGCAGAAAGTCTATCGCGATTATCTGACCGACCCCGAACCGACCGAACCAAACGAGCCGACCGACCCCGACGGTCGTATCAATGACCCGATAGACGACCCCGAACCGACCGAACCGACCGAACCGACCGAACCGACCGAACCGACCGAACCAAAAGAGGGTGAATAAAAATGGCTGATTACAAAGGAAAAATAATCAAAATATCCGACGTGTGGGACGATTGGAAATCACGAATCAATAACGTTCCCGTCCTCTATACACTATACGCGAATCAATCCGCGGACGCAATATTCGACGAAACATTTGTAACACTGATTGTTGAAACCGAATATCAAGAACGTTCCTATCTTTGTCCTCTTGCAAATGCAAGCGCGGGAATTGAAAAATTATGGTTAGCATTTCGCAATAAACACGACGCGGAATACCGCCGAATATACGACGATTTAAACCTACAATACGACCCCCGATATTCGTACAGCGAAACCAAAACATTAACGCCGAATATCACGAACGCGACGACAAACACCTACGGCCGCACGTCCACGAATAGCGGCGGTATATCGAACACATACGGTAAAACGGAAACCCGTCAAACGAATACATATGACGGTCAATTACGTGATTCCGAAAAAGTTACACACGGCGGTTCTGATTCCAATACAAACACATTAAAAAACACGTTAGGCGGTACGGATTCAAGCAGTACAACGACAACGGGTTCGACTACTGAAACCATAAACGGTTATAAGGATTCGGCAATCGCCACACTTGAAAAAGATATATCGTTTCAATTACGGTACAACGTCGCGGATAATTATATAAAGGCTTTTATGGCTGAATACACATTTTTTGATAACGACAACGCAAGGGGGTGCAATATATGGCCTTTGCTATAAGTATCGGATATTCGACCGCGCCCCCGAATAAAGTAAACCGCCCGTATTCGATAATTGATTCGGTGACGGTATCGCCGTTATCAACTATCAATCAGTTATCCCCTGTATTTGTCATTGACTACGACGCACGGTTTTTAAATGCAAATTATGTTATCGCAACGTTTTTATCACGAAAATATTTTTGCACTGTTTCAATTGATACGGCGGGACGTATGGTTTTAACTTGCAAGGTCGATGTATTAGCAAACAATTTTTCTAATTGTTCTTTGACCGTGACCCGAAACGGCGGTATCGGAAAACCGTCATATATACCCGACGAAAAACTTCCGATATTGCCTAACCGCGAATCGATAACAAGTACAACGGCCGAAAATCCATATTTTTCAAGCGGGATACTTGATAACAAATGCTATCTTGTGACCGTAATAAACGGGGGCGGTATATCATGAATATTAATACAGAAATATGGGGCGAACCATTAGCTGAATACTGGGGATACAATGTGAGAACAGGGGCGGCCGACCTTACCGACCCCGATTTTCAGACGTATGAACCGTTCATACGTAACAACGTAAACCCCGACTTTGTAGACCCTGTTGCAACGACATATACATACTCATTACGTGCGGCCTATTATAAAGAAAACAGCCCGTTTGAATTCAATGTGGATTATCCCGATTACAGCGTCGCATACATCGGCGTACAAAATTCCGATATGCCCCAGTGTAATATCGAATGTTACGGCCCATCTGACGACAGTCCCGCGGGCGATACAAAGGGCGTCCCGTGCTTTAAGACCGACCCGAACGCAGTCGCGGCAATTGCTTTTGTCAGCGATAGGCCTATGAGATCATACAGAAGCGTATCGCAATATGCGATACCGACTAATGAATTTGTAAATATCACATTCAAAACGTCACAAGGCGTTCCAAGCAATGGTATTTGGTGTCTATCACCGTATTATCGCGATGTAACTAATGCATGGACAGGCCGCAACCATGCACTTGATTGTGCGTATTGGCGTTCTTTAGGACTAAGAACATTTTTTGGCGTAATATACGTCAATTATTGTGATGCAACTGTTAACTCACATAATATACCAACAAAATATGATTATAACCCCGTTACGCTCCATTGGTATGAAAATCAGTCGGCCGATTGGCGCGCCGCACACCCTATATATCAGGCATATCTTAAAATGTGTATTCGAGTTAATACAAATGGCTTGTATGCTTTTACTCTTAATCCAGCCGACGGCATTATGCCCGATTTAACGTATAATTTAAAAATAAATCCTAATTACGTAACATTTTTAGAGCCAAACGTCAAGCTTTTATCACCCTCAACTATGTTCGGAGACGGTAATAACTATATACAATGGCCGTTATTCGGCCGTAATAAACGTGATACCTTAATCGGCCAATGGCCCAGTGCACCCTCAACGGGCGGCATGCCGAGCGGCACGTATCCGATGTTTGTAGGCGTCCACAAAGGTCAACAGCACAAAGGCACGGGAAGTACTACCTATGAGCGTCAGATGTATATTACTTATGACGATGACGACTTTGAGTGGTTTCGTCAAGGCGCGGCCGCATATGGTGTATTTTTTACGGACGGCGACGTAAACGACGACGGGTACGCTGATTTGTTCGCGGCGGGAAATGATACGTATAGGTGTGTCAACGATAAAATGTGTTTAGGTATAGTCGACGAAAACGGTTATACACACGGTGAATATACCCGCGGTATGGCTAACCCTACCGCGCCAAACTGGGGATGGGCAAATACAACGCAATCACCTTATAACCCCGCATTGCCCCCGGGCGACCCCACGATATATGATACTGAAACGGAATTCAACACATTAGGGCGTATCGCTAATTGTAATAAAATGTACGCGACCACGGGCGATAACATATTGATGTTAGCAAAGGCTTTATCAACAGCTTTAAATCTAAACGCGGCCGCGGCCGAACCAATGCCCCCGCTTGATTATTCGATACAAACGTTTTTGACTAACAATCCCCTTGATTGTGTCATATCGTTGCGAAAATATCCGACCGCTGATTTGACCGATAGTACAGCGTTTGAACCGATAGAGTTTGGGGCTTATTCAAATGAATACGTTAGGGGTGTACCATTTTTAAAATCATTCGATAAAGTTGATTTTAATTTTTCTGTTGCGGCACGTAATGCACTATATGCACATTTTGGCGATTTTCGCGATTATGAACCATATACACACGCGGAATTGATAGTCCCGTTTTGCGGCACTGTTCCGATAAATCCCGCGGAATTTATCGGACACGATATTAACGTACATATGATAATTGACTACATTACGGGGTCGTGTACGGCTTATATAGCGGCCGACGGGCTTGTGATAACGTCTATATCGGGTTCGTGTGCTGTTGACGTTCCTTTGTCGGGAATCCAACAAGCAACTTTGGAATCACAAAGAATCAACGCCGTTATGAACCGCAAATCGGCCGAAATAAATGCCGAAAATTCGATGTTAGGCGGGTTTGTTTCGTCGGTCGGTTTTGCGGGCGCACTAATGGGCGAAAATGTCGCGGGCGCGATAGGCGCGGGCGCGGGATTACTGCAATCGATAAACCGATTCCAACAAGCAGATTTATCATACCAAAAAGCCGATTATGACGTAAAACATATGCAAGTCCCCTATAAGCAAGTATCGGCGGGTTCGCCTATTGCGGGCACGGTCATTGAACACAAATGCAGATTGATTATCTATCGGCCTATCATGGACGATAGATACAACGCAAATCAATACGCCGAAACGGTCGGATTTGCTTGCCTAATGAACGGTACGATTGAAACGCTTAATTTATCGGGATTAACAGTCGCAAATATCAATACCGACGGTCTGAATGTGACCGAAACCGAAAAACAAATGATTCAAAAGGCATTTGCAAGCGGCGTCATAATATAATATCAAAAATTTACGGGAAAAATTAAACGTTAAGGGCGGTCTAATGACTTAGTAGTATAATTACACTACTAAAATTAGACCGCCCTTAAAACGCATTTTAAAGCGTTTTAGACATAATCAAACATTTTGAGTTTATCGAACGCTTTTTTGATTTTGTCAATATCCCATTCGGCGGGGATATTATCTAATAAGCAATTTGCCGTTTCCGTGTCATATAAGGGACACATTTCCCCCGTCGCTATACAAATACAGTCACAATTTAGCTGTTCGCAATGTGTTTTCAATACGTCTAACAACATAACATCACCCCTTAATAAAGCCGTATTTTGCGTATGTAACCGAAATATGATTCGATAAACATACCGACGTCGTTCGTCGCGTAATATACGCGGTTATCGTTGAATATTCGACGCAACAGCATATCCAAACGCCCGCGCCCCGTTTTGAATATGTATCGCGGGTCGGTTCGTTCGTCAGCGGTAAGTATCATACTATCGTCATAAGTTCGGGTCGCCCAGTGCGCGAAAATAGATACCCCGAGCGTTTCATGTTCGACGATATCAAGCCGAACCAATTTCGACGAATACTTGATATACAGCTTTTGGAAAACGATTTTGTATTCCCCGTCGGGGATATGCGGAAAACAGCCGACCGCCCATTCGTCGCCCGTAATGGCCGACAATTTCGGATTTGGAAAACCGTAATATAATACTTTGTCAATTTCGTCCTGTCTTTTTGCCGCGGCGGGCTGTTCTATTCGTTCCACGTATACTTTTGTACCCATATCAGTTGTTATAATAGCTTTTTCGCCCGCCCTCATTTTCTGCACATTGTCGGCGATACAAAGTTCCTTAAAGTAGATATGGTACATATCGATAGTATTAGCAAGCAGATTTATTATTGTCGATTGGCGTAAACGCTTTATCGTCGAAATAAGGTTGAAAAAGTCGACAAACTCATTAGGATACACGTTTGACCCGATAAATTCGTCGTATATTATCCAGTCCCCGAACGGGTCGTTTAATACCGACTTGACGTCGTTTGCACTTTGCACGGATTGCATAACGCAAAACGGCGTCATACATTCGTCAATGATATTGCCGTTTTCGTCGCGTTTGACGAAAAACCATTGTTTCGCGGCATATTTGACCGAATTGTACATACCGTCCGTTATCTTATCGATATACCCGTTCGCGTTTATCGTATCAAACAGTTTATTGCTATTTCGGGGCGCGGTCATATCATCACGCTGACGTATATAGTACGTTCGCGTTCCGTATTCCCAAAACATAATCGCACCAATCAACAGGAAATTCGTTGTTTTACCGATTCGGCGTTTACTCATACCGATATACCATTTGACGTTATTGTCAATCATTGACCGTATAGCGGGTATGGGGTTATAAACATCGTCGGGACATTTTAAAGCGCGGTATGCACGAAAAATCAAATCCCAGTCGTACGCAATACCGAGTTGGATATTGTTATCAATATATTTGAGTGTTTGCATATTTACCTCCGTGTATAGTGGTTTGTAGATCGTCGATAAAAGCTAAATACATATCCGACATTTTGATTTTAAACGTCGTGGGATATAGTGTACAGCTTGAATATTCAACTACCTTTTCGCCCGCTATGAAAAATACCATTTTTTCGTCGTGGTATTTTCGGCCTAATTTTACTTTTTCTTGTTCGGCCATATCGTCGGAATATATGGTAAAATCGAACAGATTGTCGAACGTGAGGTATATATCCGCGCCCGTGCGCTTGCAAAAGTTTTCTATACAGCCTTTTGGCAAACCCGCGACCGTTGCTTTTATCTTTTTACCGTATTTCGTTTGCATTTCCTTGATATATCGTTTTGAACCGAGCGTTTTAAAGTTGATAAACGTATCCGAATAATCGTGAGTATCGTCCATTGCAATATTATCAAACTTGCCTAACGTTCCCAAACTTGACATATATTCGGGCGGTAAACGACGGGCGACACGTTCAGCCGCGTATTCATTCCATATATCAAATAAATGTTTATGGCGTTCGGGATTCTTAAAATACAATGAATCGGTGTCGCAATAAATCGTATCGTTCGTTATCCAGTCTGATTCTTGACCGACGTAATAAATCATAGTCATAAGATTGAATCGGGCGAACGCGCATACCCATATCCCCCAAAAGGGCGATAATATAAAATTCGATACGCAATCAAGGTATTTTTGCGGTTCTATCATATCCGTTGTGGGTTCATGGTAATTTTCAATCATGTTTTCAACGGTGTGTTTATAATCACGTTTTCGGCCGAAATAATTTAATACATCGGTTTCGGTCGTTTCGTATGAATCGCGACCCGTGACGATGTTATCAAAATAATAATTTTGATAAACGGGCTGTTTGCAAAGTAACCCGTAGTAGGAATTAAATGCGGCCTTTGCTAAACTGTATTCCGTTTCGCGTCCCTCTACGTGCTTTAATTCTGCTTTTTTCCGTCCGTCGTCCCACATTGGATATAACACATAGTCGGGTAATTTACCCGCCCGTGCGCGCCATATTTTCAAAACCCGTTTAGAATCCCACGAATAATATTTTTTGTATAATGAATAATCGCAATCCGTCAAACAGGCTATTAATTTATCCGCGGAATATACGCGCCCGTTATCCTCTACGATGTTTTCGCCCTTGATTTTCGACCGTGATTCAAGGCTGTAATCATTCGACGATTGTATCTTTTCAAATTCGATAATAAATATATACCGCCATTTCTCAAAATCGGGCGTTCCGTACCACAAGCGCAAAGAATCAATATCAAGTTTTGCGGGGTCAACTTCCCGAAATGCCGTGACAGGATAATTAAACGCGGTCATTACGAACGGATACGACGATGTATAATCCATACCCCCGACGCGGCATTGTACCCCGTACGGTAAATAATCGGGGGTCGATGTATAGCGGGCGTTTGATTTTGCAACGCCCCCACGATAAAGCCACGTGTAAAAATCGTATATCGTTCGGCCGTCGGGTTCGGTCATACCTTGTGGGGGCGGTACGATACCAATTTCGTTGTACGGGGTAAAGAACGCGGGGTCGACTATTCCCTTTACACGGCGGGTAAAACCGCCCGTCTGATATTCATATCCAAAAATATAGCCGTGTAAACGCTTTAAAAGCTGTTTATCGTCAGTACATGATTCACGCCAACGGGCAAATGTGTCCGCGCCCACAAATTCAGCCATATGTTCTATGGCCGATTGTTCTATTTTACGTGATATAATCTGCGTTCCCGTGTCGGGGATAAAGTCGTATAGTTCAAACAGAATCCGCGCAAAGTCCGTCAAAATGAATACATCGTTGAAAATATATCGTTCCTCTTTTCGGGATATAGGGGTCAAAAAGTTACGTTCGATACTATGGTCGATATCTTGTTTAGTCTTTTGATGTTTAGTACCGTACATTTTTGCAAGCATTTCCAAACTCGAATTCGTGATAGAAAATGAATCGTGAAAATATATATGATTTTCTGCTATGTATTTTATCGGCTTTTGCCGCGATTTTCCGAAAAAAGAACGACCGTTTATATTCAGACGGTGCTTGATATAGCTTGTTTCATAATCAAGGTTATGGACGAATACGACTATCGTTTCGTCTTTGTGCAGTCCGAGCAGTTGCGGCAATTTTATAAAAAATTCCCGAACGTGCGACCATATACGGAAACGCACCCCGATATTATCCACGGCGAATTGCGCAACGTACATTGACGAATAATAGTCGGTTTTACCCGTCATAATATTGACCGTGTACGTTGTACTTGTTTCGATATCAAACGCGCAATGTAGTTCCTTAAAGGTGTATACGGGGCGCGCTTTTTCACGCCCCGTCGTGGTCGTATACTTGACAAAACCCGCCTTTATTCGGGTTTTCAATTCGCCGATAGTATCAAGTATAAATTTGTAGTCGTCGTCGGTCATTTCCTCATAATACATGATATAATCAATGTGTTTGGGGTCGGTCGTCATATCGTTTCGTTTGTACACGTTATCACCCCTTATGATATATAATCGGCGTTTTCGGGGTCAATGATTATGCGGTTCGCGTATTCATTCAAATTCGATATCAAATCTTTTATATCGTCGGTCGTTAATTCCCCTTGGATTGCTTTTTCAATAGCGATTTTCGCGTTATCAGATACGCGGACGCCGTTTTCACGGGCGATTTGATAAACGCCCGCCGAAACGTCGTTTAATTGGTCGCGTAAATGGTCGAACTCTATGATACGTGATTCGATGTATGTAACGTCGTCAGTCGATACACCCATTCCCGCACCTTTACCCGAACGGTATATTTTCATATATCGCTCACGAATGTCCACGGGTAAATCGCCCGCTAATTCGTGCTCATATACAAGGTCAAGAGCTTTATCGAATTCCTCTTGTATTCGTGTATGCTCTTGAACCTCTTTATTGATATCGGCCGCGGTCGGTTTCGTGATACCTTGTTTTTCAAGTCGTTTTTTAGAATTCGCAACGATACGCTTGACGCCCGCCCGTCGTGATACGCGGTTAATCATTTGTGCTTGGTACGTGTTGAACGATTGCCCTTTGCGCTGATTCACTTGTATAATGCCCTTATTGGTAAAGTGATACATACCGCGGAAATTATGTTCAATATCCGCGATAAGTTGTTTATACGGTAAAGACGTAACGCCGAATCGTTCGCCGACACGACGTATTTTTTGATTCATTGATTTTAGCGTGAATTTTAAATCGTCGGCCATTTTGTTTCACCCCCAAAAGTAGAAAGTCGTTTTTCCATTACTGCACACAACGCGCTTATAGTCGTGTACGGCCATAAAATCGGTTATTGCTTTTGTTTTTTCATAGTATTTGCGACATTTGCCGCTTGAATATTCAACGCAATAGGTGATACCGTCAATTGCGCGTCGTTCGGTTATTCTGACAATCATATCATAACACCCCTTTGTTAATTAACATGGTTGCTAATTCGTCCGCATATGATTTAATAGCTATTTCGGTCAATTGGCCGTATATTTCCGTTGTGATATATTTACGGCCGCGGTTATCAAGTATAGATAATTTCGTGACGTTGTTCAACGGGTCGTATTTTGATTCATAACGATACAAAACGGGGTCTTTTGTCGCGCACTTATTGCATATATTACCGTTTAGCTGACATATACCACGCTCACGGTATCGGCATTTTATGTCAATCATGATTTTCACCTCGTTCCATTTCGTCGGTTATGATTTTATAAACAGCTTTTAATGCTTTTTCTTTTCCGTGCAAATCCGCAATTAACAATAGCGGTAATTGTTCGTACTCATACAATTCGCACATATATGCTAATAGATTGTGGCAATTAACCATGATATCACCCCTTAAAGAATTGCCCGCGGTTTTCCGCGGGCTATGTGATATGTAGATTTTGG
>JAEEGL015606558.1_pt1 | contig 11555 bp, 12 predicted proteins | sample 9134231 | NCBI WGS metagenome assembly JAEEGL01 (sample SAMN16246548, study PRJNA631951) | gut metagenome | biome: gut microbiome; feature: rumen; material: fiber-attached | host: Bos | place: Iran: Karaj | collected 2018-10 | reverse complement strand
ACTGATAATAATATGAGACAACTTATAGCTGTATTTATGGATTTAAAAATGCAATTAGTTGATAATAGCGGAAAAAGAGTAGTTCATATTAATGAAGCTGAAGCAAAAACTTGCCCAAAATGTGGTTCTGATAATGTTGGAATTTTTATCAAGGGAGAACCAGTCTATATTTGCAAAGATTGCGGTGCATATGTAGCAGATGTTCCTTTTAGATTCAATGAAATGATGGGTGCTTGTATGAGTATGGCTCCTATGGTTGGTTTAAAAGATTCTGATGCTTATATTACTCTGGAACCTTCAGAAAATAATGTTTTCTCTGCAACTGTTTCTACTTTAAATGGTAAAAATCGTTATGGACTATCTAGAGAAACTAATAAATTAGTTAGAATTCCAGATGAAGAAAAAATATTTGGTAAAAAATATAAGTTGAATCAGAATAAAGATATTATATCGGAAACAATAAAATCATTAATAGATAATAATGTAGAAATGGATGTAAAATCTCTATATCAAGTTTTAACTTGTCATAAATTATATACTTATGACCAAATTAAATTTGATTTAGAACCAGTTTACGAAGACACATTTGATGCTGTTAAATTTGTAAATGATATTTTATTTGAAGATTATGGTTTATCTCAAATAGAAGAATCGGTTAAGGAGCTAGCAAATGGACAAATATAATATAATTATACCAAAAGATAATATTCCAGAATTAGATTTAGAAATGATAGAATGGTTACAATTACCAATGGATTTTAAATTAAGATCTAATGATGATTGTATACGTCTTCATGGATGCACTGTTCCAGAATATTATAATTTTATAAAAGCAGGATTAATTACTGCAGAGGATAGAGCAAGAGCTGCAGTTTCAGCAAGTAATTTAGTAAAAGAAGATATTCAATGGTCTAATAATGATATTGAAGAAGGCCTAAAGAAAACTGATGAACTTACACAAAATCCATATATTGTAATTTTAACTCCATTAAATAATCATCAACCAGAATTAGATGAAATTTATAATAATTATCTTAATCTTACCAGTAAAAATAGAAGATTATCAGATTACTATTCTACAATAATATGGGGAGTTAATGTACAAAATATGTACAAAATCTTACTTGCTGCAGATGAAACATTTAAAGCTACAGTTGATATGATTTCTAAAGGTGAAAATAAATCAAATATTAGTGTTATAGAGAATTATGAGTCTATAGTTTCTGGATTTTATGATTTTATAAATAAAGCAGCTGTAGAACATAAATCTATTGATAAATTAATTCTTTCATGGGATGAATGTATAAAATATGAAGGAATAAATGAATCAATTTCTAGTAATATATTAGAAAAATATGGAGTTAATTTAGAACCTGATAAATTTGATCCAGATAAATTATATCTACCAAAATATTGTCCTTGGTTCACATTAAAAGAAATGAAAGATTTGGGATATGATGGAACAATAGATCCTAATATATCAAATCTTGATTATTATAAGATGGTAATAGAGTCTTATAATAATTATCAAGAAGCTCCAAGTACATCTAATGAAAAGAGATTATTAGAATTAGGTTGGAATCCATATGTAGAACCTACTTGGGAAGCATTCAAATATGCAAAAGAAAGACAGTATAATTATATATTTATTGAATCTATTTCTGAACTTGCTAATGTTGAATTTGATATTAATGATTATAGAGATGAAGATCTTAACTATGTAATTATGAAGCCTGTCAATAAATGGGATACTGATAAAGATTATGTAAAAGAAGTATGTGTTTATCATAAATATTTTGATAAATAAATTAAACCCTGGAGTTGTAAAATACTCCAGGGTTAACTTTTCTAATAATGATATATTATTACTATAATAAAAGCAGGAGGATAAATTTAAATATGAGATTATTTGGAATGACTGGATATAAATTATTTAAAGAAACCGATGATGGAAATATCCACATGATTAGGATAGTTCATGTAAGAAAACCTTATAAAATTACAGAATCTACAAAAGAACCTTCAGAAATTACTATATATGATTATGATACAGATGAAACTAAGAAGGTTAGAGTTGATTCTTTGAAAGAATATACCCCTTTAAAACCTGACGGAATTTTGACATTTAATATTGTAAATGTGGTAGACCCAGACACAAAAGATATTCATAAAGACGTAATGGTAACAGGTATAAAATATTTAGAGGTAGAATTAGGATTGTCCAAGTTACCATTTGTAGTCTGTAGACAAAGTATAACTGATATATTTAATAATCTAGCTGTGACTAATATAAATAAAGATATGTTGGTTGGGTTATCTGTTTCTCAAAATACATGTCCTGCTAATTTTGATTTTAGAATTATGCTGGCTTGTAGTGATATCGTTTATTCAGAAATGGTTAATTTCTATAGAAATGATTTAATTAGTGATCTTTATTCTATAATTAATATTAAGAAATTTAATAGTGTTTTAGAAGAATTATTTGATATTCATGCTAAAACCTGTGGTGATCCTAAAGCTATGCTTAAAAATGAACATGGTGGATGGTGCAAGAATCTTCCATTATTATTAGAGCAAAATAATTTCCAGTTTGATATTAATGAGATGCTTGGAATAACAGGTGTTGAATTTAATATTGACGATTTTACAGAAGATAAAGTTTTACCTGGAAAAGAAGATCAAACATATAAAGTTGCAAATCAAGAATTCCATGACTGGTTATGTTGGCAATTTAAGATTAATATTAATGAAGCAGCAATACTTGAATTTGATCATGATATAAATTTGGCAGACTTTAATGATAATAGATATTTCTTATTTAGAGATATTAACAATAAATTATTCTTAATTGTATATACTATAGGTGCAGAAAAGTTTGAAGCTGATTTAGAAGCTAAGTATAACGAGATGGATTTTAGTACAAAGTTTAAATTAGCTTACTTCGACAAATATAAATAATTACAATATGTACAACTAGGATAATAAATAACCAAAAATAGTAAAAATATTATTGGTTATATATTATAATAATGATAAATAGATATCACTCTTCTATTTATCAAATAACCTATTAATTTCAATTTAAGGAGGAAAACATTATGAGTGAAACAATTAGAAATGCAGAAGAAAAGAGAGAACCATTTACAATCGAACTCGAAGAGCCATTAGATTTCGAGTATGATGCAAAGGTTTCGTTTCTTACTAGCGACAAGCTCGGTTTAGCAGTTAATCAGCTTTGCAGATCAGTATTTGCTGATTATGAAGGATGCAAGATCGAAATTTCTCAGAAGAATGAACTTACACTTTCTCTTCTTTTCAGACACGAGGTTAATCGTGATGAATCTAAGTGCTATGGTGTAGAACTTTGCTCTGCAAAGAAGACAAATAATTCTACAATCGATAGAGTTAGAGGAAGAGACTGGGCAGTTCAGAATGGAGATCGTTATACTTTGACAGATGATGCAAAGGAAGCAATTACTCCATGGCTCAAGGGAAATCTAAGAGCCAATAATGGTAAGATTAATTGGGGAGCTATCATTTCTGAGTATTCTGAGAATGTAAATATGTATTCTTACAAGACTGAGCAGTTCACTAAGGTTTCTGGTTTAGACCTTAATGTAATTTGTTCTCTTCTTTTTGGAAAGAAAGATTCAAAGGGCGATAACGTAGTTTATGATGTTCAGTATAAGGGCGTAGCAAATGCAGTTCCTGGAATTAACTTTGCAGGAACAAGCCAGAAGTTAATTCTCTGGGTAAACCAGATCAACTTCGATAAGCTTCAGAAGACTTATATTGATCTTGGCCTTGGATCACCTTCTAGCATTATTAGATAATGATGGGTTATTTTGGTATCAGGTTGGAAACAACCTGATACCTCTTTCTTTTATTAAAAAATATTTTGTGATATTTTATTTTTGCTTTAACTTATAATCAAAACAAATTAGGGGGATAAAATTATGTATGATAATAGCATGAGATGCAAAATATTTAAAGATTATAATATATCATTTGATGAGAAGGGCTCAACTTGTGGTACAGTTAGATTAGCTCAATGGTATAAAGATGGTACAGAACCTGATAAAGAAAAAGCTAAGTTAGAAATTAGAAAAGTATATACATCTGGAGCAGAAGAAAGAAATGGAAAAGGATATGTATTTAGTACTCCTGAAGGTCCTTCAGAATTAGTAGAAGGACTTCTTGGTATTGGATTTGGCAATACCAAAAAATGTATTAAGACTTTGGCTAAAAGAGATGATTTTAAAGAATCAGTAGAAAACATTAATAATGACGAAGATGATGATAATGATGAAATGTTTGATATGAGAGAACTATTAATGAATATTGAAGTTTCAGAAGATGATGAGGAAGAATAAATGAAATCTCATAATGAAATTATCAATAATGATAAATATACTTTATTAGCATCACAGGTAATATATGGTGCATATGTAAAGAAAGCAAAATTAAGAGAATTAGTTTATGAAACTTATGGTAACTCTAGTATTGCTGGGGCAACAATGCTGAATATATATGTAGATATAAATTCTATATTACATCCATTGTATTCTGAGCATAATAGAGTTACTATAGAAAATATAACGGATATATCTGCAGGTATTATAAATCTATGTGCTCATTATAGATCTTTTTTTAGAGAAAACCTAGCTGTTGATACTAGATTCTTCTTAATTAATTCTCTAAATATATGTGATATAAATAAAAAATTTGTTGCAGAATATAATATGAATTTTGAGAATAAGGTTAATGTTACTCAAAGCAAAAAGATTATAGATAATAATATGAAATTATTAGAAGTATTATGTCCTTATCTTCCAGCAATATATTATATTTCTAGTTATCAACAATTTGAAACTGCGGTTATTATTGCTAATCTTATAGAAAGTTTAAATGATAATAATCCAAATTTAATAATATCACACGATATGTATCCTTTGCAATTATGTACACAATATAAATGGACTAGTTATTTGTATCCTATAAAAAGTAGAAATAGAGAAACAGGAGAAACAGATGATATTTCTTGGATGATTCCTGTGAATGATAAAATAAATTTTAGAGAAGAATTCTGGAATAAATATACCAATGCCAGAAAGGTTCAAGCTGGTTGTTTGGATAGATATAATATATCTCCTATAAATTTTCCACTATTCTTATCATTAACAAAATTTACTGAAAGAAATATTACTGGTAATATAATGAGTTTAGCTGGTGCAGTTAAATCTATATATGATGTTGTAGGTACAGAAGATATAAAAATTGATCATTCTCAGTTAAGAAATTATCCAGCTTTAACTAATGGTCAAATAGAATCTAGATATAGCGCATTAGATGTGCAATATATTCTTCCATACTATAAAAATAGTCCTGAAGCTAATAATATTAAATTATTAGATTTAAACGATATTGAAAAAGTAAATATGATAGTGTCTAAATATTATAGAAATAATCCAATAGATTTATTTAAATTATAAGAAGGAGATAAAATGAAAGTAGAATGTATATTAAAGACTCAAGACCATATTTATGAAGATGCAAAAGAAATTAAAGTTGAATCTTGTTCATCATCTATTATATGTAAAAATGTTAAATTAACAGTTGATAAAAAAGAATACGAAGTAAATGCTGATGAATTAATTAAAGCAATTCAAAATTGTACTAATTTTTAAAATTATAAGGAGAATTAAAATGAAAATTATATCACATTCGGCAGACAATGATGGTACATTAAGTGCATTTTTAGTGGGCAAAAAATTTAATGCTAAATGGCCAGAGGATTATATACTTACAGACTATGGTAATCATGATGATATATTTAGTAGAATTAATAAAGATGAAAAAGTTTATGTCTGTGATTTTAGTTTCGAAAATGGTCCAGATGATATGAAGAAACTATTAGATATAACAAAAGACATTACATGGATAGATCATCATGAATCTAGTATAAAAGCTTATGGGGAATTTGGAAAAAATATTCCTGGGTTAAGAATATCTGGAACAGCAGCTTGTATGTTAGTATGGTTCTGGTTTAATTTAGATCAAAGTATCTTAGAAAATTTAGATCAAAAAGAATGTGAAAAGCATTATAAAGATGCACCATTAGTTGTTCAATTAGTTCATGATAATGATGTATGGAGACATGATGATTCAAGGTCTGCTATATTCAAAATAGCAATGGATATGGAAAATACTTTGCCTTGTGATAATAGTATATGGAATTATTTTATTTCTGAAGATGATGATCAAATTGAAATTAATATTAATAAATATTTAGATAAAGGCGCTACTGCTATTAAATTTAGAGATTCCATTGGTAGTCGTGCTTGTAATAATTATGGGTTTGAATGTACATTGAATGGTAAAAAAGGATTCGCTTTAAATAATCCTTTTGGAGGTTCACCTTGGTTTGGTGATATAATTTATAATTATGATTTTGTATGCTGTTTTAACTATAATGGAAAAACAAAATCTTGGAGCTATAGTTTTTACTCAGATTCAAAAACAGGTGCAAACTGTTTCGAAATTGCAAAGTCTATAAATCCTAAGGGTGGTGGACATTATCATGCAGCTGGATGTACTAGTGAAGAATTTATATTTAATTAATAATAAATCCAGTAGGAAATTAATCCTACTGGATCATTTTTATTTTTTGTTAATTCTAGTATCAACTGTAGCTTTTACTTCATTAGCTTTATTTTTTACTTCTACCGCAGTATCATTAAATTTCTTACTGCCATAAAAATGATTAAGAATCAAAAATGATTCTCTTTTTTGTTTATTTAAAATTGCCATCTTTGCAGATAGTATCTTTGTTGAACATGACATGTAAGTTGTAACAGCCTTTGTGATATTTTTTCTATTATCATTTTCTTGTTTTGTTTGCTCTGAACCATCAGTTTTTGTAGTTTCTCCTGTATTATCAGTAAAACTAGTCTTTTCATTGCCATTCGCATCTCCACTTTCTCCATCTGCCTCTAAATAGATACTTGTAGAAGCAATATCAAATTCATAAGATGCATTTACTGGTGTTTCTGATGATATTATTTGATTAACAATATTCTTAATATTTTCATTAGTATTGTTTAATGTTTTAATATCATTCTGAATAAGATCTCTTAATGTAAAATAATCTTCAGCTGCAAATTTATAAATATCTAATAATAATTTTTTATCACAAGGCTGATTAACTATTTTCTTATCCAAAGCTTTTTCCATAGCCTGTTTTACATTTTTACTATTAGCCATATCCAACTTAGGATAATACTTACGATAAAATTCTTCTGAAGATTTTAAATCATCTTTCATTCTATCATAATCTAATGGAACTATTGAAAAATCTTTCAATTTATCCATATTATATGATTTATAATTGTTTATCGTAAAATTAATATTATTACTTTTATCAATTGCTGGTTTTATTCGTTCTTTTAAATGTTTAAGTTCAGCATTAGTAAATGCAGTAATGAATTTGTCCCAGGCTTTTTGAATTCCATTTACTATCTTGGTAATATAATTCATTATTGTTTCTCTAATGCCTTCATTTAAAACTTCTATAGAATCAGATTCGAGAAATACACCAGATAAATCATTAATCATTTCTCTTTCAGCAATTAATAATTCTAAATCTAAATTAAATTCATCTTGCAAAGATTCATATATATAACCATTTTCATATGGTTCACCATTAAGATATGCTAATGCCTCATCTAATGCTCTATTATTCATGATATTCCTCCTTACAAAAACGGTAGGCAGGTGGAAATCCTACCTACCGTTAAATTTAATCTAGAGCTTCAAGTAGATTATCAATATATGACTCTTCTAATTCAAAATCTGCAGATTCTTCAATATTTAAATCAGTAACATCAGTTTCATCACAAGTAGAAATATCTGCTACTTCATCAATATTACTTTCAGGAATAGAAACTTCTCCTTCACTTGTAGAAACATCTGCAGCTTCCAAAGCCATTTTTTCTTCTACATATTCAGCAGTAAGATTTTTTAATGTACATTCACCAAATAAAGACATTTCTATACCTCCTGCTTAAAATATTGAATCATTTCCATCATCATCTGGTCTGATTGTATTCTTATTTTTATCATCATTTTTAGCATCATTAGCTGCTTTATTACTAGAAGCTTTAGAATCAATTGCAACTTTATTTGCCCATTTACGAAGTTTCTGAGCAATCTTGATCTGCTTCTTTGCAACTTTATCTTTCTCTTTATCTGAAAGATCACTAGTCATAGAATACTGAAGATCATTTGCATTTGCTTCTATTAAATCAGCTTGAATTTCTAAATAATCAGATAATTTCATACGAGAATAATAGAAATAGTATATAACCATTTTAACACCATTAATTATAAGCTTAATAGTATTAAATGAAACTTTAACTGCAACTGCACCTAAAATTGCTCCTACTGCAGCTGTTGTTAATCCAATTTCATTTACAGGCTTGTCTGATTCAGGAATAAATGGCACTCCATTGTTTGTTTCATCACTTTCATCTTCATCATCAAGTTCATTAATTGGTGTATCTGAAGAAACTACATCATCACCTGGATTTACAACAGGAATATTATCTGGTTCAACTTCATTGTCAGAAGCAGTAGTAAATGGTACCTCATCATCTTCTGGAGATTCTACATCTGCAGGATCTAATGGATTCTGTTCAGGTGTTTCATCTGGGAATTCATTTGGTGCAGGTATTTCTGTATCACCGGTAAGTTCATCATCTGCAGCTCTATTTTCAAATGGTTCAACAGTTGAATCCATATCGAATGGATTATCATTATTTACAACTGGCATTTCTGGAGAAGTAGGGTCTTCTTCATCGATTGGATGAACTGTTTTGTACATATCTTCTACTTCTTCTTTAATTCTATTATTACCATTCTTCATAATAGCTTCGATTGTTTTATCAAACTGACCATTATGACACATATTATTGAAATTAATAAGCTGCTTAAATAATAAATCATCCATTGTACGTGTATATGCAGCTTTATCCAAAGCCATTTTCATATTTGTACTTGTTGGATCTTTTACATATTCAATGCATGTAGCAATTAACAAAGATACAGATCTTTCAACTGCTAAAACCATTGTATTATAGAGCAGCATTGGTAATTCTAGATTTAAAGCATATCCTTTAATAAACATAGCTTTTCTGTCTTTAATATTATTAACTGCAGAAATTACTACATCTACAATTGTTGGATTTTGCTTATATTCTATTACCAATCTTCTGATAATATTTAAACATTCCTCGGTAGAAGCAAATCCTTCTACTTTAGTAATATCACCTCTTGAAAGAGGGATAGTTCCGAAGTCAATATCATCAACTTTCTTTACAATCTTATCATATAAAGCAGAAGATAAAGCAGCTAATAACTGATCCTGCTGAGCATCTTCTGTCAATGATGTAATGTACTTACGAGTATATTTATCAGTTAAATCAAAGTGCTCTTTGATTATCTGATCATATTCATATTTGAACATGCTCTAAAACCTCCTTGCCTGTTGAATAAGATTAAGTTCTCTTCTAAGAGCTTTATCATTTGCTTCTTTAGAAAGAACGGAATAAGATAATGTATCAAAATTCTTATTTCCATCATATAAGAATTTAACTACTTCATTAGCATCATCTGCTATAACTAAGCATAATAGATTATAAGAATCCATAATCTTTAATGCTGTAGCTGGAGAGCCAAGATCAATCTTATTTGTTGACTTTAAATAATTAGCTGTATCCTGTGATACTACTAAAGTTGTAATTGCAGAAGCATCGTTTCCATCTCTAGATAACTTTCTAAAATTATTTCCTAAAGATCTCTTCTTTAATGTATTCCAAAGTTTTGCTGCTTCTCCACGTTTAGCATCATTTTTAGCATCAATCTTTTGCTGATTAATTGCTAATAAGAAGTCTCTTGTAAATTTAATTTCTCCTGTGGTAGCTCTAATAAAGTTCTTAAATCCACCCTTCTGCTTATTAACAGAAATAATTCTTTCTGCAATATCTACACCAGAAGTAGCAATCATTCTACACTTAATACCTGCAATAAATGATGATCTATCAACTACAGATTTATTATCATCACCCAATACATTAAAATTAACAACAAGCATTGTAGGCTGAAGTTCATTTGCCTTCTTGAAATCAGAATCAAGAATTCTCTTCTGATTAAAGTTATTTCTATTATTGAGTCTCTGATCAATATCATTCTGATTAGCTCTATTATCCTGAGCTCTATCTCTACCCTTTTGATAGTCAAATTTTTGAATATTTAACTGATTCTGATCATCTTTAGCTCTAGCAGAAGCCATATCTCTTTGCTTCTCATATTCAAACTTCTCTCTATCAAAATCTGTGCCCATTGGAGCTTCATAAACAATAACTTTATCAGCATTCTCTCTAGTCATATATTCATTTAAAGATGTTTCATTAAATGAATTAACTGGGAATGATTTCTGTGGAAGAGCTAAATCTTCCATCATATCTCTAGCTGCTTCTCTTATTGCTGAATCTTTAACTTTAGGTAATAATTCGCCAGCTGCAGATTCCATATATCCTCTAACATGTTTATCTGCTAATTCGATATAATCATCGATTGGCATAGTATCAATATTTTTGTGGAAAATAGCCACAACATCTTTACCTGTAATTCCCTGCTTACCATTAATAGACATAGAAGCAAATAACATCTCCATCATAGAAGTAATATTCTTTTCATTTGCCTTAGAAATATTCATTGCAGAGTCTAATGATAAACTGTCATCACATAAAACAGGAAAACTCATTAATAAGCCTTTAGTATATTTAGAAATGGATCCACCGATATAATAATTTTTCCCAGTCTTAGATTTCTCAGATGCTTTGTCTACAGCATCTTTCGCAAACTGAGCAAAAAGATCACTAAATCCAGCCTCATTCAATACGCTTCGCATTGGCTTTTTACCTCCTTAACAGTATTTTTATAGCCTAAATTGGATATATTTATATGAGTGTTCAAAAAATAAAGACTAGTGAAAAAATAAAGCATTGGCTAGCTTTATTTTATTTATAAAATTAATAATTAAAAGAAACGGTCAAATTCCAAGTTATATTTCTTTCAGCATATAAAACTATATCTGTATGCAATTGTATTGAAGACTCTTCGGGGAAATATTTTAATAAATTACCGTGAATTTTTTCAAATTCTTTTTTTGGATATGTAATACAAATATCAGTACTGTTACTTTTTCTCATTATATTTAAATATTGATCTGGTGCCGAATTTTCCATATAGTTTTTTCCACCTTTCTTTTTATTGCTAGCCAATGATAAATAATAATAGTATATCTTATCTCATAATTATAATATATGATTATCTTTAACTTTGCTCATAGGGGAACATTAGTATAATTCTAATAGAAAGGATAAAATCTGATGAGAGTTAATGTTGTAGATGAAACTACACGATCAAATAACCCAACTATAAATACTAATAATCCTGCAAATAAAGTTTTAAATCAGCAAACCGCAGAAAGTAGT
>JAEEGL015239308.1_pt1 | contig 11555 bp, 10 predicted proteins | sample 9134231 | NCBI WGS metagenome assembly JAEEGL01 (sample SAMN16246548, study PRJNA631951) | gut metagenome | biome: gut microbiome; feature: rumen; material: fiber-attached | host: Bos | place: Iran: Karaj | collected 2018-10 | reverse complement strand
TCGTTGTCCCGCGAAAAGACGTTCAGGATGTACATGAGGCAGTCCCGTACCGTCATAATGTCGTAGATGGAATAGTCAATGCCACGCCTCACGCCGAAGCACGACGAGAAGTCCGTGCCGCCGACGCGGATGTTCAGAATCAGATCCCTGTAGGCGTCCACGATCTTGCGGATGCAGAGAAGCTCCTGCCTCCTGGTCTCCTTGAAGGCGACGCGACGGTCCTCTATGATGGGCATGCCGTACAGGATCTCTCCATGTTCGTCGTTCATGTCCTGGAGATGCGTGAGATAGGCTCCGGCATTCGACGTGTTGAACTTCGGGAAGTTGAAGCCCGTTATAAGCTTTAAATGCTCCGGCTTCAGCATGGAACCGAAATGCCTGAACTGCTCTACATTGCGAACGCGGAAGAAAATGAGCGGCAGTTCGTCGTCGGAAAAGTTTCCTTTTCCGATTTCATCGCCGATTACATCCAGAAGATGCAGTGAATTCAGTTCGGCTGCGGGGACGTCCTCCTCCCGGCAGGCGTCCTCGAAACAGAGGACCATGGACGTCAGCCCCTTGTACTTCTGCGTCAGGATCGCCTGGGCGAAGTCCTTCGTGCCGGGCATGTACATGGTGGCGCCAAGGCAATACTGGAGAAGCGAACGGTCGGTATGCTTGTCGAAATGCTCAGGCTCCTTGAAAAAACGGTAGCCGGGATTGTACAGATGGTGCCTCATACGTGTTTGCCTTTCTATATTCTCTATGGTTTGAAATACAAGTCATGGCGCATCATGGGCCTGCCCTCTACCGAGAAAGCCTCAAGACGTTCCATTGCAGCGGCTACTTTTTCGCCGACTTCCTCACGCGATTTTCCGCTGACGATGAATGCCCCTATCCGCCCCGCGCTGGCACGTTCGTTTGAAACCTCCATGCCTTTTGTCTTGTGATAGTGGAAGCTTTCGATCACCCCGTCACTGACAAGTCCCTCAACTCCGGTCACATGGTCAAAAACGTCCGGCGTCCCGTAGATGATATCGACACACTGGCATCGTGTCACCTCATGGAATGACAGGACGACCCGTTTCTGGAGATACGAGTCTATGGTCGCGGAGATGATATCGAAGCCCGTGTTCTCCCTGATGGTGCGGTAGCTGACGCCGCCGCCGACACGCGGGGCGAATTCGATGATGCTGATGTCATCCCCGTTGATGATCGCCTGGACATGGAGCGGCGTATTGTCCAGATTGAATGCTTTTGCTATGTCTGTTGCAGCTTGCCTGAGTTTTGCCGTCGCGATGTCTGAAATGGCGGGAGGCGTGACGGTCGCATAGCATTTCAGAACCTGATTCCCGCCTTCTATGACACTGAGCCTCTCGGATGCCATGATGACATTCGCCACGCCATCTTGTACGAAGCAGTAGGCGCTGACCTCCGTGCCTGCAAAAAATTCCTCGACGACCGTCCTCCCCGTCCTGCTTATCTTCCTTGCTTCATCAAGAAAAGCACCAAGTTCCTCCGCATTGGCGGCTTTCTTTACGCCGGAAGCCGCGCAGCTGTCCGCCGGTTTCACCATCACGGGATAGCGCAATGAGAAATTGGAAAGGCTTTCACCCTTTTCCAGATAACAGTATTTTGTCGTGGGGATGCCATGCTCAACCATTGTCTTTTTCATGACCCCCTTGTTTGTGATGTTCAGTGCCGTCTTGTAGCTGTATGGTCTGGTCAGGCCCAATTGCTCGGCGACATAGCACGCGGTGATGTTCGCCTGGTCCACGCAGGCGCTGATGACCAGTTTTGCATCCTTCTCCTTCGCGAGATCAAGCACCGCCTTCTGGTCCATCGTGCTTGCCCGGACGTGCAGATCGGCCGCCATGCGGGCGGGCGGATTTTCGAGATAATCAGCCAGAATGACAAAGTAACCGCGTTTCTTCAGTTGGTCGATTAATTCTATATGGGGTGTTGTGCCGCCAAGGACAATCGCCACGGGTGATTTGGCGTCTTTCATAAACGTTCCTTTTCTATCTGATGCCGCCTTTTGGGGATTGAATCGCCTCAGGATAATATGCGTCGATCACGCGTTTGACCAGCGAGACCTGCTTTGCGCGTTTCTTCGCGTCGTCAACGGTGCTTTCCCAGCTGTGCGTCTGGGCGACGGAGCCGCCGGTCTTCAGGTAGATGGGGGCCGCGACACGGATCATCTCGGGGACTTCATAATGGCGGATGAATCCACCTGTTGATTGCGGGTTTTCCGTATGGATGTCGATCGGTATGTCGATGGCTTGACGCATGGCTGCGAGCATCTGGAGCTGGATGTCCCTTACGGGATTGATGGAATTCGCGCCAATGCTCTCCAACAGCTTCGCGGAACACGGATTGCCGTGGCCCGCATGGGCCGAGACCTTGAACTTGCAGTCTGTCGGAATCTCACCCGCCTTGCGCATCTCGTTGAGCAGCCACAGGCAGCCTTCGTCATAGACCAGGAACGAACAGCAGCCGAGTGAGGCGGCCCGCTTCACGTCCTCCACGGCGCGGACGACCTGCTCCTGCCCGCGGAGGCGGTAGCCCATTCGGACGCCCTCCGGCGTGTTCACGGAGGCGCTCGTGTCCGTCGTGGCGCGCGGCCCGACGGCGAGAATCAGATCCGTCTTCGCGTCCTTCGCCATCTTCACCATTCTGGATATGTCCGAATCCGCCAGAAGCATGATGCCCTTCGTCTGCGTCACGCGGTGGAGATAGAGGCCGTATTTGTCAATGGCCTCCAGAAGCGCCTCCATGACGGCAGGCCCTTGGATTCCAGGAACTTCGAAACGATACTGGCCTCCGTCAGGAAATCTCTTTTCGGAAGTCGGCAGGTCGTAGGCGTCGCCGCCCGGCAAGCCGATGGATTTAAGGAATTCTCGTGTCTTCTCCATGCTGTTCATTCGCAAGTCTCCATTCTTGGCTATTTCATCCTAATGTTCATCATAACAAGGCCAACAGGCGGTTCATGTCCACGGACTTGTCAAGCAACGTGAGGCATGCGTCCATGAGTTTTTCACCTGCATTTGCATAAACTAGAAGCGACTGGATCTTGTCCGCCATCTCTTCATGAGACATGGGATTTTCCGGATCGCCTTTTGCATAATCGACGGAATGGGAGAATTCCATGCCGTCCTTTCCGGTGACGACGACTGTCGCGTAGCGGGCATCCGAAGGAAGGGCGGCGGGTCGAGCGGCCTCCTCTACGACGATTTTGGAAGCTAGTTCAAGAATGTCATGACGGATGACCGTCTTTTCGTCGAAGGCTTCGAGGCCCGCCTGGCCTAGAATCAAAGACGCCGCGACGCTGTAGGGGATGCTGAGTTTCGCGGACGGTGAACTTGTGACAACCGTGTGGTCGTGCCCCTTGATGGCCAATTTGTAAGTTTTCACAAGAATCCTCGAGATGTCCTGTGGATTGATTTTGTCCCGCAAGGCGAGCGTAGCCTCGATGGCGGAATGGCAGTGGCGGCAGGCTGCGTAGGGCTTCACGTAGATGCGCTCCATTTCAAAATAACCAGTCTGCGCGGTCAGTTTTTCCAGGCTGTATTCGTCCGTGAACAGCTTGAAGAAGCCACGGTCACCATCCAGCATATCGTCCGGCCCGCACATGGGCGTGAAACCCATCATGGCCGCAGATAGGCCGTCCATGGCCGCGCGGCCAAGATTGTACGGTTTCAATTGCGAGTCCTGTTCCTGTATCTCCAGCATACCCGCTGCGCTCGCGACTGCCGCCGACATGACGGTTTTCAACGGTGCCACGTTCATCTTCAGAGCGAATGCGACGGCGACGGCAGAGCCGACCGTCCCGCATGTTGCCGCCGCATGGAAGCCTTTCTTCTTGTGTCCGGGCTGGATGGCGATGGCGAGGCGGCAGGCCGCCTCGTAGCCCATGACCGCGCCGCGGAGGAAATCGTCTGTCGAAATATCGTTGACGGAAGCAGCTGAAATCAAGGCGGTCATGACGGACGCCCCCAGATGGATCATGGCGAAGCGTTGTCCGTCGTCAAGTTCGAGACAATGAGCATTGTAGCCGTTGATGAGACAGGCCGTGCGCGCGTCCGTCTTCATGCCGTAGCCAATCAATGGTGCTCTTCCTGTTTCCGCGTGGATGAGAAAATCGGCCCATGCATTCTTCATGGCATGGGCACCGGCCTCCGTGACGGCAATGGTGTCTGCCAGGCAGGCCTGCGCCTTGGCGAGAACGGCGGGCGTGATGGTTGCATGCTTTCGGAAGAGATATTCTATAAACTGATCCGTGGCGTTTTTCATGAAGGATTCAATTGAATTGATATCTGGCGTGTTCGATTTCGGACAGCCGCCCGAGATCGAACAGTTCGATGTTGCGCATGGCGTCGGTCATCATGGCGCGGAAAGAGTCCGCCGTGACGCCCGCAATGTGCGGCGTGAGGATGACATTTGGCAACGATTTCAGCGGATAATCTGCCGGAAGCGGTTCCGTCTCATGGACATCCAGACCCGCGAACGACAGCCTGTCTTCCTGCAGGGCGGCGTGGAGCGCGAATGAATCGACCAGCCCTCCGCGGGCTGTGTTGACCAAGATGGCGCCGTGCTTCATCAGGCGGATTGTGTCGCCGTTGATCATTTGGGCGTTTGCATCCGTCATCGGGCAGTGGAGTGAGACAATGTCCGATTTGATAAGAAGCGTGTTGAAATCCGTGTATTCGACGGACAGTTCATGTTCTGTTTTTTCGTCCAACTTGTACGGGTCGAAATAGAGAATGCGGACGCCGAACGGCTTCAGCAGTCCCGCGACTTTCCGGGCAATGCTGCCCATGCCGACGAGACCGACGGTCTTCCCATGCAGTTCAAAGGTCCGGACGCCTTGCTCCTGCTTTTTCCAAATGCCTGCGACCGTGTTGTTGTGGATTTCCGTCAGGCGGCGGAGGCACGCCAGCATCAGAAGCAGGGAGTGCTCCGCAACGCTTTGCGAATTGACGCCGCGGTTGACATACAACGGGATGCCATGTCGTTTCAGCGCCTCCAGATCGATGGAGTCCAAGCCCACGCCAGACCGCTGGATCATCTTCAATTTTGCTGCATGCTGGAGTGCGTTTTCATCGATTCGGACACGCCCACCCGCGAGAAGATAGTCCGCTTCGGCGACTGATTGCGCAAGGCATTCAGCCGTCGGTTGTTCCAACATGGAAAAACTGAAAAATTCAGGCAATGCGCTTTTGACGATGTTAAGCGGCAAGCCTGAATATTTATTTGTCAGCAGGATTTTTTTCATTTGTCTCTTGAATGAATTTAAAACAAATCAGAAAATTACAATTTTGTATCTGTTAATAATCCATCATCTGGCATATTATTAGTTTTATGTTTGAGTTGTCCCTCACAAAAAAAGTTATTGTTTTCTGTTTTTTTTGTTATATTATAAGAATTACTAGTATTTTCAATAGTATATGGTTTATATTCATTATAAATAATTAAAAGAACATCATCATTTTTATTTATCTTAGTCATTTAAATATCCTTATTTAGTTGCCCAACCATTTGAAATACATGTAATATTATATTCTAAGTTTGCATTTATGCCTCTCCAATATGATATTTTTAAATGATTACGAAATTCTTCTGCCCTGTTTATACTTTCAATGGATGCAATAAGAAAATCCAAATCTAATGGGGGGATTTCTTGAATTTTCAATTGGGGAATTAAAAATTGTATAATATTTTGTTGTGCTTCTTGAGGAATATTCACTGGAAATTGAATAGTTGAAACTGAATTTAAAATATTTGAAGTACTAGGATTTTTCATTAGTTCCTTTATAGGATCAAATGTTTCATTACACTTCATTTCATTCTCATAATCCAACCATATGTTCCAAAGTAATTCTTCTATTTCTTTTTTGGGAAATAAGACAGGAAGTCCCATCTTTTTCGCCTCTGTTCTCCCTACCGCATACCCATGATGATAATAAGAAGAATTCAGAGCCCTTGAAATCGTCTTTACTTTATTAGAATCTGCAATATGTGAACTAAGCATTCTTTCACTTAATGACAAAGATAACATTTGTCCACGTTTTGCACTTCCTATAGCCAAAGCACCAACATTCTCTATTAATGGTTGTATGGATTCTGTGAGATGTAGTTGATCTGTTATACCAATATCTTTTTTTATAAAATCAATGTAGTTTACTAAATCTTCTGAACTAAACTGGAACTTTTCTTGTTTTCCATTGTTACCTTTATGTGAAACAGTTAACTGTGGATCAATCGGACCAAGATTTGAATATGGATGCATTAAAATTTCATCTGCACCCAAAGCTAATGTTGTCGCAGCACTATAGGCAACATAAGGGATTAATACAGATATCTTTTTAAACCGTTCTCTTAATAAACTCATTATTCTTAAGGATGTTATAGGATCTCCACCATTACTAACTATAATAAAATCAATTTCGTTTTCATTTGTAGGAATTGCATTCAACTGATTAATGAATGGTCTAATAGCATCACCAGCCATGCAACCTCCCATGTTGGATCTTAATGATGTCACATAAGTGATTAAAGGCCTTTGTCTTTGTTCAATTAATTGCTTATAAAGTTCTTTTCTATTTTCGTAACTCATAATTGTTTAATACCGTGAAGTAGATAGTTTTTTTCATAATATAATAAGCTAACATTGCATCATTTTATACTTATTATTCTCATATAATACTTAACAGGTACTGTCCATACGCCGTCATCTTTAGGGATTCGCCAAGCTGCTTCAGCTGATTCTTGTCAATGAATCCACGCCGCCAGGCGATCTCCTCAATACAGGAGACATAGAAGCCTTGAAGACTCTGCACAGTTTCGACAAATTGAGAAGCGCGAAGCATCCCCTCCGGCGAGCCCGTGTCCAGCCATGCCATGCCACGTCCCATAAGCTGTACTTTCAATTTTCCCATTGCGAGATAGGCATTGTTGACAGATGTAATCTCAATTTCCCCTCGAGCGGACGGCTTAACATTCCTCGCAATCTCTACAACTTGGTTGTCATAGAAGTACAGTCCGGGCACGGCATAGTTCGATTTCGGATGTGCCGGTTTCTCTTCGATGGATATGACATTATTTTTTTGATCAAATTCAACAACACCGAATGAGCGAGGATCTTTCACCGGATAGCCGAAAATGGTGGCTCCGTCCAGTCTCTCGATGGCGGCTTTGAGGATATGGGTCATGTCCTTTCCATAGAAGACATTGTCACCAAGGATGAGGCAGACGCTGTCGCTTCCAATAAAATCCGCACCGAGAATGAACGCGTCCGCCAAACCGCGAGGCGTTTCCTGCACTTTGTATGAAAGAGAGATCCCAATCTGTGAACCATCGCTGAGCAATCGTTCATAGACTGCCGTGTCTTCAGGTGTTGAGATGATGAGAATCTCCCGTATGCCTGCCAAAAGCAATATGGACAATGGGTAGTAGATGAGCGGTTTGTCATAGATGGGCAGAAGCTGCTTTGAGACCGCCTTTGTCATTGGATAGAGCCGTGTACCTTTTCCCCCAGCTAAGATGATGCCTTTCATTGTAATAATCCTAAATATGTTAATTCTGCATATTCAGTGTAGTATTTAGATCATGATAGAATGATATCACAGATTCTATCCACATCATTTAATGACAAGTCTGCATACAAAGGTAATGTGAGAACTCGTTCAGATATATACCTTGCAACAGGCGTTTTTTCAGCTCCCGCTGTGGGATAGTATTTGTAGCAGGCGAAAGAATTCGTCAGTGGGTAGAAGTATTTCCGTGCAATGATATCATGTTGCTTCAGCATGTCAAAGATTTCATTGCGGGAGTATTTATATCCATCGAATACAACAGGAAAATAGGAATAGTTTGAAACAACGCCTCGCTGTTCTTGACACAGTTTGATGCCTTTGACATTGGACAGCCTTTCACGGTAGTGCTCCACTACCTTCTTACGTTTGGCTATCTCTTCTGAAAGATGTCTTAAGTTGCATATGCCCATGGCCGCCTGGAATTCGTTCATTTTGGCGTTACCGCCAATGTATGAACACTCTTCAGGTCCACGTATGCCGAAGTTCTTCAAATCATTTAGAGGCTGTACAAGACTATTATTATGGTAACATACTGCCCCACCTTCGATTGTATTAAAGACCTTTGTCGCATGGAAGCTAAACATGGATGCATCACCGAAATTGGCGACATTTACGCCATTATAAGTTGCTCCAAAGGCGTGGGCCGCATCGTAGATGACCTTAAGACCATGACGCCGCGCGATGTCTGCGATAGCATCGACATCGCAGATATTCCCATAGACATGCACTGGAATGATGGCGCATGTGCGGTCTGTGATAAGGGATTCAATCTTGCTGACATCCAGCGTATAGTCTTGGTCGTTGATATCGCAAAAGATAGGAACTAAACCATTTCGGACGATGGCATGTGTTGTTGAGGCGAATGTGAACGGCGTTGTGATGACTTCACCTCCTTGTACGAAGTTCATGGAGGCAATGATATTCTCCAATGCAAGATGCCCATTCGTGTAGAGCGAAACATGCGTAACTTGAAGATATTCTTCCAATTGTTTCTGGAACAATTTATGTTTTGCCCCCATATTTGTAAGCCAATGGGAATCCCAAAGAACTTTTATTTCTTCACAATACTCCTCATATGAAGGCATTGAAGAAGATGTGACATTAATAATCATTATTGATGCAATCAAAAATAAATTAGATTTTTATTAATTTCCATGCAAATCCGCTAAGTGGTAAAATCCAATCATTATAACTATACAATAATGTATTATTTGTAATTCTCATATCTTCTGATTTTTTATTTAATGAAAAACTTTTAAAATCAATTTTATATCCATTCGGGATAAATATAGTCATTTTCAATTTCTTAGTTAAATGAGACATTTGCCAAACATTTATTTGATCTTTTGATATTATATAAGTCGAATTGTTTATTATTGTTAATTTATCACACGTTATATAATTCTTTAAATTTACATCTAAACTTTTAATATGAATGGTATCTTTCATAATTATGTTAACTTGGGTTGTATCGTTAATATCAATCTCTTCTTCAACTTCATTATATTTTTTCAAAGAAATTTTAATATCATTTTTAGAAATTATTTCATCATCATAATCAAAATGTGCTACTTCTGATATTTGTTTTTTATTTGTTCGAAATTGATATTTTACTTGATCATCAACAATTAATATATTATTAATATGGTCATGTATATTAATTATTTGTTCGACATTTTCTCTATAAGGTTTTATTAATAATGGCTCTATTAGCTGTTGTTGAAAATCTAAAAAAGTGTCATCTTTTCCTATATCTTCATTTTTATATCTTATTCTAAGAACATTTTTATGAAAATTACTTAATGTATCTGTATCAATTTGTGATAAATATTCATGTTCTACTATTATTTTCTTTAAGTTTTCTGCAAAATAATCATTCCAAGATTTTGTCTCAATTAAAATTGATATTATACCAGAGCAAAATAACCCAGTTCCTAAAGTATTAATAATTGGGAGAATCCACTTAGACCAAAAATTCAACTTTTCTCCCAGTGAAAAATCATCAGATAACCATATAGTGCCCAATACACACAAAACGCCTATTACACATAATGATAAACCTGTTGCACGCTTTGTAATTATATTAGTTGACATATGTGAGTATAATCAATGGAGAGATTATCCATTTTTACGAACTAGTTTATGTAAGACTATGCTAAATTTTCCTTTCAAATAAGCATATTGTTCAGTGTTATGATAAATCACCCATAAAACTGTATTCGGTATAAAGGTACATACAATCATCTTCAGCAGTATATTCAACCAAAGGGCAAATTGTATTGACTGACAGATGAGATAACATATTCCCCCCATAATTAGAATAATTACCAGATAACCTGCAAAAATACGAAAATAATGCCATGGACGCTCATTGAAGCAGTAGCGGAACATGGCGTAAGGCACAAACCAGACACTGGTCAATATGCGTGCCAACGCAGTTGCAATCAACACACCAAAAACTCCCCACATCATGCCAAACCAAATAGAAAAGACAACATTGAGTATTGCAGTGGAGACATTCATATAACGGATGGGATGGAATATACCTTGTGTCATTAGAAATGGCCTGGGAGAATTGGTCATCGTAACCAAATAGAAGTTTGTAGCCATCGCGAACGGAATGCTTGAAGAGAGAACAAACTTCTCACCAAACACTAGATGCACAAGATCGCTGGAACAAAGGAAAATACCAATGGCCCCCCAGCCAAATATCCAGAAATTAGCAAGATTCAATGCATAAAACAATTTCTTTTGGCGTTCTTTGCTTTCAATCGCATTGAAATTCCCAATGCTTGCATGAAGATTATTAAACAGGATTTTCGGCAATGCCTCTACAATACTTACCAAATGACTATAGTTAGAAGTCAAGCCAGTTGAAAACAACCCAGAAAAATGCGTGATGGTAATATTGTCAATCCCACGCACAAATACATCGGAAATTTTCAGGACAACCAAATCACGAATATTCTTGGATAAAGTCTTTTTTGTTTCTGGTTCAATCACACATTGCTTCTTTGTATGCAGGAAATCAAATTCCTTGAAAGCGAAATAATTTATAACCCAGATACCACATACCGTTCCCACAAGACTCGTTATAGCATGAAATAAATAATCATGTGTAAGCAACAACACAGTAATATTTGCCAAGATAGTCAAAAGTCCCTGGACATAACTGATGCCTTGGACAATGTAGTGTTTCTGAGCCGCTGTCAGAATCGTCGAGCGATATCCCCACAAATAAGTTGCCACAGTAGTGACAAGAGATAATGTATACAACAGATACAAATTTTCCTTGATATTCGGTGGTGTCTTGATGATGAACCGAAGAAATGGCATCAAGCAAAGTCCAATGACTCCGACAAATAATCCAATGCGACGATAGCATTTTCCGTAGAATTGCACCAAGGCGGTAATCTGTTCTTCATTGTGTTCGGCCAACGGTTTATAGAGTGCATAAACAATGGCCGTACCAATTCCCAGCTCCGCCAATGAGAGCATCTTGAAAATATTACCGAACAAGCCACGTAATCCCAAATAGTCAAGAGGAAGCGTCTTGACAAAGACATACCGATGGACAAACCCCAGCACTGTCGATAAAAAATAACCTCCAATGCCGGTTGTCACATTCAGGAATGAATAATGTGTCCGTGAACGTTCAGGCATGCTATGATCTTACCGCCTCAACTACTTGTAAAAACGCTGCAAACTCTTCAGCAAACGACACACGGCATATTTAGTTCCATAATGAAGGCTTGCCATCCATTCAACAACCTGTTTTTTCACAGGTTTTCTGAGCACTTTTGCCACAGTCCGTCGTACCCCATGGCTTTGATATTGCTGCCAAAATATTTTCCGTCCTGCCGGACATGGCGATGAAAAGACCGCAGATGGATTACCTACCATAGCCAACTCATAGTCGCATGTTTGCCAAATACATTGCTCTTGAATAACATTAAACGCATCTCTGCCTTTGTTAGTATT
>JAEEGL014895038.1_pt1 | contig 11555 bp, 10 predicted proteins | sample 9134231 | NCBI WGS metagenome assembly JAEEGL01 (sample SAMN16246548, study PRJNA631951) | gut metagenome | biome: gut microbiome; feature: rumen; material: fiber-attached | host: Bos | place: Iran: Karaj | collected 2018-10 | reverse complement strand
ATGGATGAGATGGAAGCAGTCATATCCGATATGGAAGGCTTCAGATATTCCGATTTCTGGCAGGATAAATTTAACAGGCTTAAAAACGCCGTCAACTATATGGATGTGGACAGCGTAATAGATATACTAGACGATTGGAAGTGAGAGGTAAAACGCAAAATGTCTGAGATCTATAATCACAAAACAGTAGAGAAAAAATGGCAGAAGATCTGGGAGGAGAATAAGTCATTTAAGACCGACAACGATTACAGCAAGCCCAAGTTCTATGCGCTTGTTGAGTTCCCTTATCCCTCGGGACAGGGACTTCACGTAGGTCATCCGAGACCTTATACGGCTATGGATATCGTATCCCGCAAGCGCCGAATGCAGGGCTACAATGTTCTTTTTCCCATGGGCTGGGACGCATTCGGTCTGCCCACAGAGAACTATGCCATAGCCAATAAGATCCATCCCAAGATCGTTACCAAAAACAATGTTTCACGATTCAAGGGACAGCTTCAGTCGATCGGATACTCTTTTGACTGGGACAGAGAGATCAATACCACAGATCCCGATTATTATCACTGGACACAGTGGATCTTCCTGCAGTTATTCAACCAGGGCCTTGCATATAAAGCAGAGATGCCCATCAACTGGTGTACGGGCTGCAAGGTAGGTCTTGCAAATGAGGAAGTCGTAAACGGCGTATGCGAACGCTGCGGTTCAGAAGTAGTCCGCAAAGTCAAGAGCCAGTGGATGCTCAAGATCACAGAGTATGCGCAGAAACTCATAGACGGCCTTGATGAAGTAGATTATATCGAGCGTATAGCAGTTTCACAGCGCAACTGGATCGGCCGGAGCACAGGCGCAGAGGTTGATTTCCAGATCAGCGGAAAAGACGATAAACTCACAGTCTACACGACCAGATGCGATACGCTGTTCGGCGCAACCTACATGGTAGTAAGCCCCGAGCATCCCATCCTTGATAAGTATAAAGACGATATCATGAACTGGGCGGCTGTGGAAGACTACCGCGTACAGGCTGCAAGAAAGTCCGATTTTGAGCGAAGCGAGCTCAATAAAGAAAAGACCGGTGTGGTCCTGGACGGACTTAAGGCTGTAAATCCCGTAAACGAACAGGAAATCCCGATCTTCGTATCGGATTATGTACTCATGAGCTACGGTACCGGCGCTATAATGGCGGTTCCCGCGCATGACGAAAGAGACTGGGATTTTGCCAAGGCATTTAATCTTCCCATCGTTGAAGTCGTTGCTGGCGGCGAGAACGTACAGGAAAAGGTTTATACCGACGTTGCGACCGGAACGCTCGTAAATTCCGGATTCATAAACGGATTATCTGTAGCCGATGCACAGGCCAAGATGATCGAATTCCTTGAATCCAAGGGAATAGGCCATGCAAAAGTAAATTACAAGCTCCGCGACTGGGTATTCTCAAGACAGCGTTACTGGGGCGAGCCCATTCCGATCGTTCACTGCGATAAATGCGGTTATGTGGCGATACCCGAGAGCGAACTTCCGCTTCAGCTTCCCGAAGTTGACAGCTACATGCCCACGGATACAGGTGAATCACCGTTATCAGCCATGACAGACTGGGTAAACACAACCTGTCCCAAGTGCGGCGGCGCTGCAAAGCGTGAAACAGATACGATGCCCCAGTGGGCGGGATCATCATGGTATTTCTTAAGATATACCGATCCACATAACAAAGAAGCGCTCGCAAGCCCCGAAGCACTTAAATACTGGCTTCCCGTTGACTGGTACAACGGCGGTATGGAGCATACGACACTCCACCTTCTGTATTCGAGATTCTGGCACAGATTCTTGTACGATCAGGGTGTAGTACCTACCAAAGAGCCTTATCAGAAACGTACATCACACGGAATGATCCTTGGATCAAACGGTGAGAAGATGTCCAAATCACGCGGAAACGTCGTTAATCCCGATGAGATAATCGACGAGTTCGGCGCAGATACCTTAAGAACCTATGAGATGTTCATAGGAGCATTCGATCTGGCCGCTTCATGGCAGGACGAAGGTGTAAGAGGCTGCCGCAGATTCCTTGAGCGTGTATGGAAGCTGCAGGATATCGTAACCGACGAAACGGGATATTCAAGCGATCTTGAAGCGACCATGCATAAGACCATCAAGAAAGTAAGCTCCGATTTTGAGTCGCTTAAGTTCAATACCGCAATAGCTGCGCTCATGAGTCTGATCAACGACTTTAACAAAAAGGGCAGTGTAACCAAAGATGAGCTTAAGACATTCCTGATCCTGTTAAATCCCGTCGCTCCGCATATCACAGAAGAGATATGGGATACGATGAAGTACGGCGGATATGTATACGAGCAGACATGGCCCGAATATGATGAAGCCAAGACAGTAGAGAGCACGATCGAGATAGCAGTTCAGATAAACGGCAAGGTACGTTCTACCATAGCGGTTCCTGCCGACGGCGCAAAAGACGATATCATAGCGCAGGCAAAAGAGGAATTGGGTGACCGTATCGCAGGCAAGGAGATAATCAAAGAGATTTATGTTCCGGGCCGAATAGTGAATATAGTTATCAAAGGTTGATCCAAAATCAAGTATAAGCCCCGGATTACCGGGGCTTAAAACATTAAACGGTATGTGTATGAAAAAGAAATCATTAAAAATCTTTACATCCATATGTATGACCGCTTTACTTACAGGTTTTCTGATGTCAGGGTGCGGAAAAGATAATGATTCAGCTTCCGCTTTGGACTCTGCGCAGTCCAAACTTGAACAGATGTCTGAAGCAGATTCGGGTACGGAAGAAACAGCTACGGAAACCGAAGATGAAGATATCACATCAAAACTCGAGTCATCAGGTCCCGGCTTTAAGACTCCCTCAGATGATGAGGCTGAAGACACAGAATCCGACGCAAGCCTGATCGAGGGAAACGGCGGCTATTTTGTTAAGCTTGAAGACGGCGGAATTTATTTCCATAAATATGATGCGGAAGCTTTTGAAGAAACCGCTTTTGATGCCGATTTCCTGTCATATACATATAACGACTGCGATGCAACCGTACTGTGCAGATATGACGAGACCACAGACAAAGTGACCGAGATAGTCAAAGACGGTTATACCGGAAAACTTTACTGGCTCGGCGACAGATTCTACTGTGATCATAATCTTGACGGCGGAACCACCGTCGGATGGATAAAACCGGACGGTCAGACAGACATATTCTTACACGCAATGATCGCAGGTGAATCAAGCAGCAATAAATACCTTGCGATGTGGGATTATACCAAAAAAAAGCGCAGTCTTCTGATAATCAACGAAACAGGCGAAGAAGAGTACAATATAGAGATCCCTGACGGATATAATTATGATTTCTGCGGTCTTGCCGATGATACGAGCATCATTTTTACCGTAGACCAGGATGATTTCAGCGTTACAATGCACAGTCTTAACGCTTCTGAGTCCGTAAGGCTCGGTGACCTGTCCATGACGGGCGGATACGGAAGCCCTGTATGCGATGAATTCTTTTTTGACGGGGAATATGTATACTGCATGCTCGGCTGGTACGGCGGACCCGTCAATTCACTTGAAGACTACATGTTTATCAGATGCATCCCCGGAAAAGAGGATTCTGTTGAGGAACTCTATCACGGATACGATCCGGCTGTAATGCCTGAAAAAGCGCAGTGGAGCTACGAACCTGCTTTTGAAGTGACAGACGGCAAGGTCACATTTGATAATTATCATAAAGACGACGTATTTTTGACCAATTACAACCGTACCGGAACACTCGCTCTTTATGAGGGAAACGATGAATATCTTCCAATCCGGAACAATCTGATCCAATACGATACAAGAGAAAATCTAAGGCTCCAGACTGCCGTCAAACTCGGTGATTACGTGTATGCAATGATCGCATCATGCCACAGGGATACGGATAACGATTACAGCGTGTACCGCGCATATGCTTTTAATGATATGTATTATCTTCAGATTCCCGCAGACGGCTCAGATGTGACCAAAAGCCTGTTTTCATCAGACTGGGATAAATATGACACATTCAGATATGAAGACTATGAGCCATTCTGCGGCACATGGCAGATGATAGCCGAATCGCCCGAAGGATCAAGCGAACGAACTATGTCTGATTTCGGATACAAGATAATCTTTAAAGAGGATCTGACTGCCGATTTCACGGGTGCCGACAATCTCGGACACGGATACAAGATCTCCGTATATAAAGACGGACAGACTGCTTATGCAGGCGGTTCGGGGCCTGAAGGCAATGAAAACCAGCAGTTTTCTTCACATATCGATGAAAACGGAGAGCTTATCCTTACCATAAACCAGATCATGTGGCACGATGACGGCACATTTGATGCATTGACATGGACAGGATACTTTATGAAGCTTAACTAACGCATTAACGGTATAAATGAAAGCCGTTTTATAGTATCATAGATAGGTAAAACCCAATCTCAAATCCCAAGGAGGTATCATGAAAAAGCAAAAGACTAAAATGATCGCATGCATCCTGATCACAGTTCTTTTGACCGGGGTATTGACTGCCTGCGGATCTTCGTCAGGAAGCGGCAGTTCAAGTTCGGCTGAGGGAATGTATCAGGGAGTCAGTATGTCTTACGGCGGATTCGATATGGAACTTGAAGACGGAGAAGAGACATATATCGAGCTTAAATCCGGCGGAAAAGGCAAGATAAGCTTCGAAGGTACCACAAGTTCTCTTAAATGGAAACTGGATGATGACGGAACACTCACGACAACTATCGAAGGGGACGATTATTACGGGAGCATAAATGACGGTACCATGACCCTTGATATCATGGATATCATCTATACTTTTGAAGGCGTGGACGGTGCCGGCAAAGGAATCGGCGGAAGCGGCAGCGGAAGTTCATCTTCATCTCAGGGGCTTTCGGGAAGCGTTCTTGACAGATTAAGATCCCTTGAAAAAGGTGAAGAGCCTTATGGTATAGAAGACGGCTACTATGAATATGAGTGAGGATACAGATATGAAAGCAGGATATGACCGTATAAAACGAATAATGAGAAATACCGCACTTGTATCCGCTGCAGCGCTCATGCTCACCGGATGCGGCAAATCGGTTCCTGACGGATATTATGTTCTTGATTCCGTTACGGAAGGAGATAAGACAGTCAAAGCTGATGAACTCAGTAAATACGGCCTTGACGGAAGCTATGTTGTTTTTGACGAGGGAGACGGATATGTCTGCCTGATGGATACACCCGAAGATGCCACATATGATTCCGAAAAGGGAGTTATAAAGACATCTTTCGGTAATATATCTGCCACGGCAAGCGGCAAGAACCTGACACTTGCTGACGGCAATCTCAGCATGAAATTCGTTCAAAGCAAAGAAGATGCACCGAGTAAGCCCGGTTATCCCCTGGTAAAGCTGCATCTTGATTATGATGACGATGAGTGGGATTACGACACGGACGATTACGATGATGAGTGGGATTATGATACGGACGATCTTAATGCATTAAGCTACTATTATGATGCACTTAAAAACTACAATCCCGATGTTGACTGGGATAGCGTGGATCTGTATGAATACGACTGGGTGGAAGATCCTTATAATCTCGTATATTTCTTTAATAATCTTGAAGAATACGGTTATGCCGATGCGGCTGCCGATTCCAAAGATGCCATGTCGGATTTCTGGAACAGCTACTGGTTCGGTTACTGGACGCTTGATGCAATGGACGATTACTACAAGAATATGGAAGGTTATAAATTCTGGGTTCTTGGTAAGTCATCCATGGATGAGAACGGCAATACCGAGTTCTATCTGTGGGACAATGATTACGATGTCGCTGAAGTGAGCGGGACCAATAACGGATACGGACTGACTGATTACGGAACATTCATATCCGAATCAGGATACTTCTGGGATGGCGATGACCTCGGTCATGCAGACTGGAACGTGGATCCGGGTCTTGATTCTCACGCAGATTCGATAACCATAGAAGGAAAGAGCATTTATGATGGCGAAACATCATTTTACTACACAATCCATCTTGTCCATTGGGGATCGGATTGGGGAGACTATGACAAAGATGACCTGCCTGATGAATATGACTGGTATATGACACAGATCAAAAACGGCATAACAGATCCGAGCAATCTGGAAGTGGAGGATTAAATTATGGCTTTTTGCAGAAATTGTGGAAATCCCGTTCCTGACGGAACAAAGTTCTGCCCTGCATGCGGAACTCCTATAGATAATACAGCTCCGGCACCCGTATCATCGAGTCTTAAAGTCATTGGTCTTGACGCTGATTTCGGCGACATGGAAAACGGAGAAGAAGCTGCCCCCATCGTCGGAACATATACGATGCCGGGTATGTCACCTGCGCCGGCTCCCCAGCCCATACCGCAGCCCGCGCCTGCACCCGTACCGCAGCCTGTTCTTCAGCCGGTACCCGTTGCAGCACCCGTTGCTGCGCCCGAACCTGTAGTTATGGCAGAGCCCGAACCGGTCGCAGAACCTGAACCTGTTGTTGCAGCTGAACCTGAGCCTGTTGCAGAGCCTGAGCCTGTAGTTGCAGCTGAACCTGAGCCTGTAGTTACGGCTGAACCTGAGCCTGTTGCTGCAGCTGAACCTGAGCCTGTTGCAGAGCCCGAGCCTGTAGTAGCAGCTGAACCCGAACCGGTCGCAGAACCTGAACCTGTAGTTACGCCTGAACCCGTTCCGGTTGTTGCACCCGTTCCTCAGCCTGCACCGCAGCCTGTTCCTATGCAGCAGCCCGTTCAGCAGCCTTATAATGCACCTCAGCAGCCTTACGGTATGCCCGGTCAGCCCGTACCTCCTCAGGGTGGATACGGACAGCCGATGCCTCCCCAGGGACCTGCTTACAGTCCTTTTGACAAGCCGAAGAAGAGCAAACTCCCTCTTATACTTGGCATCGTAGGCGGAATAATCGTACTCGCGCTTTTGGTTATTGCAGTTCTCTGGTTCTTAAATAACCGAAGCGGTGGCAGCAGTGCATCGGGAACGGCTCTTACACAGATGCTCGATCAGGCTGCGTATAACAGACAGTTCTCTGACGGCACTGTAGTCGATAACTATGAGATCGATCCTCCCGATGAACCCGGTACCGATCCCTCTATCAAAGATACGGATGATACTGACTCGGAAGGCAGCAATGATTCAGGATCTTCAGGAGATATAAAGATAGCAGATTATTCATCCGTATCAGGTGATACTTTTGATGCAGGCGATATAACAGTGCTTGTTCCCGACGGATGGAGCGCATATCCCGTTAAGGATCTGTGGAGCGATGACGGTGCAATGGATCCCAGGAAAGTAAGACTCATCAAGGGCGGAACCGATCCCGATGACTTCCTTACCAAGAATTATATACAGATAGAGTATAATCCCAATGCAAGTAACAGCCTCTATACCGATAACTTTGAAGATCTGGTGGAGATAGAAGGTCTTAAGATCGGCGATTATACATTTGACGGTGCTATGGGAACCATACCCGGTGATTATGGACTTTGCATGATCGATACCGACTACGAAGAAGGTTACATCATGGCAACGATCTACCTAAAATCCAACGGAAATGAGATCTCAATGAACGATGCTGATGTTCAGGCCATTTTGGCAAGCATCAAGGTTAAATAAACACAAAGGAGGACTTAAACATGCAATATTCAATCGAAGGCGGAAGTTTACCTGCAGTCATCATTTCACTTGATCCCGGTGAGAAACTCATAAGTGAAGTAGGCGGAAGAACTTGGAGCAGAGGAAATGTGGTCACCGAAACCACATCTAACGGCGGGGCAGGCAAGGCTCTCGGACGTCTTATGACAGGCGAAAGCCTCTTCATGAGCACATATACTGCACAGAGTCCTGCTGAAATAGCTTTTACTTCCTCATTCCCCTGAAGGATCATAGCAATGGAACTCCAGCCCGGACAGACCGTTATCGCTCAGAAATCAGCTTTCCTGTGCGCATCTTTCGGTGTTGATCTCGGCGTTCATGTTAACAAGAAAGCCGGCGCAGGTTTTGTCGGCGGTGAAGGTTTCCTGATGCAGCGCATCACAGGTCCCGGCCTTGCTTTCTTTGAGATCGACGGATACTGCAAGGAATACAACCTCCAGCCCGGTGAGAGCATCGTATGCGATACCGGTGTTCTTGCGCTCATGGAATCAACCGTAACTTATGATGTACAGACTGTTAAAGGTCTTAAGAATAAGCTTCTCGGCGGAGAAGGTCTGTTCGATACAGTACTTACAGGCCCCGGCAAAGTTTATCTCCAGACCATGACGGTTTCCAAACTTGCAGGACTTCTTGCTCCGTTTATAGCTCCCGGCAAGTAAACCGAATCAGATTAAGGGGATATTATGAAGAAAAAATCTCCGGCATTTGCTCTTTTGTGGCTTCTGCTCATACCCGGACAAATGATGTTAGCAGGTGCATTGTTTTCACTGGCAGCATCATTGGATGCAGCATCTGCTTCGAATAGGCCTGATGATGTCATAGGTCATCCCGTGCCTGTTTTTTCAATGATGATGGCCGGGATCATAATACTTGTAACGGTGGTCGTTATACTTGTTTCTATCATAGTTACCATCGTAAGATTTATTGCGATAAGCAGACAGAACAAAGCCATCGATCAGTACATGCAGATGCAGCAGTACTACGGACAGATGTATCCGGGGGCACCGTATGCCCAAGGTCAATATATCCCCCAGCAGCCATATTACGGGAATCCTCCCGATAGTGGCTTAAAATGATATGACCGGAAAAATATATACACTTCACAAAACATTACCATATCCATTAGGTGCCGCTTATACGGCTGAGGGCGTCAGATTCGTAGGAGAGTTTGACCCCTTGGCCGATTGCGGCGTTTTACTGTACCCTGAAAACACGAGTGCGCCTATCAAGATCAAGTTCCCGAGCTGGGCGCGTGAGGGCAGGATATGCGCGATGGAAGTGCGTTTTGACGGTCACGATTCAGTATCCAGATTCCTTACGGATCACGACGGAAGAGGATTAAAATACCTTTTCTTCAGCGGTGATGAAGTATTCCCGGATCCCAGAATGGAAGATTCCGAAGGCTTCGGTGATTTCGGTACCGTGACATCGCCTTTTTCAAGAGTCAGCACGGATGACCATGTCGAACATATGGATCATGCCGTATATGATCATGCGCCCGTACCGTATTCCGAGAGCATATTCTATATGCTGCATGTCAGAGGCTACACGGCTCATAATTCTTCCAAGGTAAAAGACAAAGGTACATTCAAAGGCATCATCCAGAAGCTTCCCTATATCAAATCGTTAGGCGTTACTTCGCTCATTTTCATGCCTGTTTATGAGTTTAACGAAGTGATAACCCTTCCGGACATGATCAAAAAGGGTGATGAACCTTCGGGAATGGTCAATTTCTGGGGTTATACCGACGGATATTACTTCGTTCCCAAATATTCATATTCAGCCACAGGCGATCCTGTACGAGAAATGCATGAGATGATAAACGCCATACATGCGCAGGGGCTTGAAGTTCTGCTTCAGTTTAAGTTCCCCGAGAAATTCTCGTCACGTGATATCACCGATCTGTTAAGATTCTGGCGGACGATATACCATGTGGACGGATTCCAGCTTATCGGCGGAGGACTTCCGATAAATGACATTATGTCGGATCCTCTTTTGTACGGATGTAAGATCTTATGTGATGAGCCCATCAACACCTCAGATGATCATCACAATCCCGAACACGGACATATGGATCTAGGGTTCATGACGTCCATACGCAAGTTCTTAAAGGGCGATCCGAACACCGCCCAGGAAGCTGCATTCCAGTTAAGAGATTCAGATCCCGTATCACATCCCGTTGTCTTTATCGCCAGACAGGATACGATGCGTGCGATGGATATCGTTTCCTATAACGAAAAACATAATCTTGATAACGGTGAAAACGGAATCGACGGCGCTGACTATAACTTCAGCTGGAACTGCGGTGTAGAAGGTGTTACACGCAAGAAGAGTGTGCTTGAGCTTAGGAAAAAGCAGTTCAAGAATGCATTTGCTTTGACGATCATGTCACAGGGCACACCGCTCATATACGGCGGTGACGAGTTCGGAAATACACAGTTCGGAAACAACAATCCTTACAACCAGGATAATGCCACAGGCTATATCAAATGGACAACCGGAGCTTTTTCAAAGGAGCTTCTTGAATTCGTCAAAGAACTTATTAAGCTTCGCAAATCACATCCTTCGATAGGAAGCGATCATGCCTTTACGGGCCGTGACTTCTTATCCTACGGATATCCCGATATATCGATGCACGGAGAAGAGCTTTGGAGAGCCGATATCGGCCCTACATCGCACAGCTTCGGCATACTGTACTACGACAAATACTCGGATGATAAAGATGATCGCCTGATCTATCTTATCTATAACATGCATTGGGAGCCTAAGCCCATAGCCGTTCCTAAGTTAAAGAACAAGATGCAGTGGAAGATGAGTCTGACCACTGATGAGAACAATAAGTTAGACGGCAACAGGATCAAGGTCATGCCCAGGAGCTTCGTTCTTCTTGAAACATACGTCTGATAATCGTATAAAGCATGATCTCATCCTACTTGCAGTGTGCCTGATCACAGCGCTGCTTTTAGGTCTGTTTCTTTTTGTCTTTATGAAAAAAGGAACTTCGATAGAGATCCGGATCCGGAATGACAGTGATAACCGTGATGTAACATATACATACCCGCTTGCAGAGGACGGATATATTGTTATTTCGTTTAATGAAACCGGGAATCCTTCAGTCAGTTTTGAATCAGAACAGCCTGATATCGATTCAATCAAAGGTTCAGAAGGAATATCTGACCTTAATATTGTACAGATAAAAGATTATACTGCGGATATGATATATGCCGATTGTCCCGATCTGATCTGTGTTAATTCACGAAGCATATCCAGAGTCGGCGAATCGATCATATGTCTCCCGCACAGACTGACAGTGACCGTTACAGGGACTGATAGAAGTCAGGCAGGACCGGACGATACGGATGCAGTAACTTGGTAAGATGAGAGCAGACAGCACTAAAACCGCAAATATCGCATATATGGGGTTATGTCTTGCTCTTGCACTCATCCTTTCTTATGTGGAGAGTCTGATCCCTTTTAATTTCGGGATTCCGGGTGTAAAGCTGGGACTCGCAAACCTGTGTGTTGTAGTGCTTTTTTACATATGCGGTCCGAAAGAAGCGCTTGTTACAGACATACTTAGGGTTATATTATCGGGATTCATCTTCGGCAATATGTCGATGATTATATATTCGCTTGCAGGCGCTGCAGTCAGTTATATATGCATGTATCTGGCATTTAAAACCGATAGGTTTTCACAGATCGGGGTAAGCCTGACAGGCGGTGTGACGCACAATATAGGGCAGCTTATAGTTGCGGTGTTTGCTTTGGGAACCGCAAGGATCGTGTATTATGTACCGGTGTTGATCATATCGGGAGCGCTTACGGGGGGATTGCTCGGGTTTATAGCGCAT
>JAEEGL010038566.1_pt1 | contig 11555 bp, 17 predicted proteins | sample 9134231 | NCBI WGS metagenome assembly JAEEGL01 (sample SAMN16246548, study PRJNA631951) | gut metagenome | biome: gut microbiome; feature: rumen; material: fiber-attached | host: Bos | place: Iran: Karaj | collected 2018-10 | reverse complement strand
CGCGCGCCTAAACGAAAAGCCGGAGAAGCGCCCCGCCCGTCCCTTCCCTCTCCGGCGGCTGATCGTCCCCGTCGCCGCCGCGCTCGCCCTTGCGTTCCTCTTCATCGTTCCCGTCTCCGCGGACGGCAAAACGCTCGCCGGGGTGGTGAAGGATCTGTTCGTTTCTTCCTCCCCTTCCCCCGGCTCTATCACGACCGATTATACTTTGGATATCCCAAACAAAGATCACCTCGTAAAGAAAAATTTCACCCCCACTTCGCACTCTTGGGTCTGGAAAACGACGGAGGGAAAGACCGTCTCCTTCACACAGACGCGCTCCCGCTCCGCCTCGTTCTATGAACGCCGGAAAAAGGAAGGCGAGGAGATCGTCCGGGACGGCCTCTCCTACTACTTTGTTCAAAAGGAGAACGAAAGCGGCTATCACGTCTTTTGGGATACGGGAGAGTACGGCTTTGAGCTTTTCCTGGAAGGTGAGACCGACAGAGAGGCGTATTTCGCGATCATTCAGACGCTCCATATAGACGTGCCGCCTCCGCAAGAAGAGTCCACCCTTTTCCGCTTCACTCTACCGAATGGCAACTATTACATCGCTCAATACATCGGGAGCGAAGACGATCCGAAGATCCCCGCCTTCTACCGCGGATTCCCGGTCTGGCTGATCGACGTCCGCAGTTTCCAAAATTGCACCTTTTTGACTACGATCCACATTCCTGCCAACATCCAACAGATCCAGTTCGTGGCGTTTGAGGGCTGCGTGAATCTGAAAACCGTTACGCTCGAAAAACACGCCATGATCGCAAACAACGCCTTCCGCGGGTGTAACGCGATCGAAAATCTCACCTGTTCGCAACAAGATCTCAGTTCTTTTCCAAAGGAAAATCTTAAAACCCTCAAACTTCTGCCTGATCGCCCGAACGATTTCGTTTCGGACACCTTCGTTTCCTTCCGGGACTGCCCCAATCTGCGGAGCCTGGAGATCGGTGAAGGCTTCACTTCGATCCCCTCCTATTCCGGGATCCGTGGATATCCGCTGCTGGAGGAGATCAAACTGCCGCAAAGCTTGAAAAAGATCGACCAATCCGCGCTCAAATCCTGCAAAAACCTGAAGGAGATCATCCTGCAGGACGGGCTGGAGGAGATCGGCAGCCACGCCTTTCAAAACTGCGAAAAACTGGAAACGGTCACGATCCCGAAAAGCGTGACCAAGATCGGCTCCGGGGTATTCGCCGGTTGTATCTCCCTGCGGGAGATCAACGTAGACCCGGAGAACCCCGCCTACTCGTCGGTCGACGGCGTGCTGTTTACCAAAGACGGGAAAGAGCTTGTGCAATACCCGGGCGGGAAGACCGGCGCCTACCGGATCCCCGACGGGACGGAAAAGGTCTCGCCCTCCGCCTTCCGGTCCTGCCCCGGGCTGACCGAGATCACCCTCCCCGCCGGGGGGGAATGGCTGGCAACAAAGGGAAAGGAATACGTTTTTACCCTCTTCCACGATTGCTCCGCCCTGCGCGCCGTGTGGATCGACGGGGACGATCCCCAGATCCGCTCGGTCGACGGCGTCCTCTTCACAAAAGACGGGACCACGCTCCTCTGCTATCCTGCCGGACGGGAGGGAGCGTACGAGATCCCGGACGGCGTAACGGCGATCGCGTTCGGCGCTTTTATGGGCTCCCGCGCTCTCACCGCGGTCACGATCCCCGGGACCGTGACCGAGATCCGCATTTTCGCATTCCAAAAATGCACCTCTCTGACGAGTCTCCATATCCCCTACAGCGTGACCCGGATCTCCGGCACCGCCTTTTACGACTGCGACAATCTGACCGCCTTCTCCTACGACGGCACGCTCGCCGAATGGGATGCGATCCAGGTGAACATGGACGGGATCCCCGCCCAGTATATCCTGACCGCCGCCGACGGGACCAAGGACTTCCGGCGGCCGCGGCCGGGACAAACGACAACCGCCGCGGGTCTTTAGACGCGCGGCATCAAATACCGCCGCGGGTCTTTAGACGCGCGGCATCAAATACCGCCGCGGTACCGGAGACCGACGCCGGAACCGCCGCGGGTCTTTAGACGCGCGGCATCAAATACCGCCGCGCCCTGACAGGTGGACCGCGCCGGGAGAAAAGAACGCGCCCGCATACAAGACACGCCGCTCCTCTCTGCGGTCAAGGAACACAAAAAAGTCCGGTCGGACACGGTCCGACCGGACTTTTTTTAACGGATCTTGCAGGAGATCACTCCGCCTTTTCTTCGGCGGGGGCTTCGGTCTTCGGCTCTTCCTTCGGCTCTTCGGCCTTCGGCTCCTCCTTGACCTCTTCCTTTGCCTCTTCCGCCTTGGGAGCCGCCTTCTTTCTCGGGGCGGACTTCTTCTTGGCGGGGGCCTTTTTCTCTTCCTTCACCGGCTCCTCAAAGAGCTTGAGCAGCGCCATCTCGGCAGCGTCGCCGCGGCGGGCGCCCAGACGGTAAAGCTGGGTATAGCCGCCGTTGCGGTTCGCGTACTTCGCGGCGATCTCGCCGAACACCTTGGAGACGACGTCCTCTTCGGTGATGAACGCCATCGCGGCGCGGCGGGCTGCCAGCGTGTTCTTTTTGCCGAGGGTGATCATCTTTTCCGCCAGGGGAGCGATCTCTTTTGCTCTCGTGACGGTCGTTTTAATGCTTCCGTTCTTCAGCAGCAGGGTGACCTGGCCTCTGAGCATCGCTCTTCTGTGGTCGGTCTTTCTGCCGAGTTTCCTGGTACCGGGCATGTTCGGTATCCCTCCTAATCGTTAAATTGTGTCGCCTCACTCTTCCTCGCGCTTCAGTTCAAGGCCGAGGGAGTGGAGCTTCTGGATCACTTCTTCCAGAGATTTTTTGCCGAGGTTGCGGACTTTGATCATATCCTCCTCGGTCCGGTTGGTCAGATCTTCGACCGTGTCGATGCCGGCGCGCTTCAGACAGTTGAAGCTGCGGACCGACATATCAAGGTCCTCAATGGTCATCTCAAGGACTTTTTCCTTCTTGGTCTCTTCGCGCTCGACCATGATCTCCGTACCCTTCGCCGTATCGGACATATCGACGAACAGGTTGAGATGCTCGTTGAGGATCTTGGCTGCGAGAGATACCGCTTCCTTTGCCGTGATCGTACCGTTGGTCGTCACGTTGACCGTGAGCTTGTCATAGTCGGTGATGTTGCCGACACGGGTGTTCTCCACCTCGTAGCTGGCGGCGTACACGGGCGTGAAGATCGAATCGGTGAAGATCATCCCGAGCGGGATCCCGGCGCCCTGTCCGGCGTTTGCCAGATAGGTCTGCTTGTTCTTCTCGCCGGAGACGTATCCTCTGCCGTGGTCGAAGGTCAGCTCCATGTAGAAATGCGCGTTTTCGCACACGCTGGCCAGATGCTGCTCAGGGTTCAGGATCTCGATATCCGAGTCGCACAGGATATCCCCCGCTTTGACGTCCATCGGACCGTTCACGTCGATGTAGACGGTCTTCGGCGCCTGGGAGTAGAGCTTGGCGACGATCCCTTTTACGTTGAGGACGATCTCGGTGACGTCCTCCTTGACGCCGGGGATCGTGGAGATCTCGTGGAGTATGCCGTCGATCTTGATGGACGTGACGGCAACACCGGGCAGAGAGCTGAGCAGTACCCGGCGCAGAGAGTTGCCGAGAGTCGTGCCGTAGCCGCGTTCCAGCGGCTCGACCACGAATTTCCCGACCTTGCCCTCTTCTCCGATATCCTCGGACGAAATGTTCGGCTTCTCTATTTCTATCATAATATCCTCCATATTCTTTCAGTTCGCCGGCAGCAGCGTAAGCTGCCGGAGTCCGCGGCGCGCGGAACTCCTCTTCTCGACGTCCGCCGGAAGGATCCGGCAACAAGGGGCATTACTTGGAATAGAGCTCGACGATCAGCTGCTCGTTGAACGGGAAGTCCACGTCCTCACGGGTCGGGACCGCGTTCACCTTGCAGGAGACGTTCTCCACGTTGATATCAAGCCACTTCGGCGCGTTTTTGCCGTCGAAGCCTTCGAGAAGCGCTTTGAATTTTTCCTTGCCGCGGCTGGACTCGCGGAGAGCCACCACGTCGCCGGGACGGACGAGGATGGACGCAACGTCCGCTCTCTTGCCGTTGAGCGTGAAGTGGCCGTGGTTGATCAGCTGACGCGCTTCCTTGCGGCTGGAGGCGACGCCCATCTTGTAGACGACGTTGTCCAGACGGGTCTCGAGGATGGTCAGGAGGTTTTCACCGGTCATGCCTTCCTTCTTGGTCGCCATCTCGTAATAGTTCCGGAACTGACGCTCCAGAACGCCGTAGTATCTCTTGGCTTTCTGCTTTTCGCGGAGCTGGAGGCCGTACTCGCCGACCTTTTTACGGGCGGTGCCGTGCGGGCCGGGCGTGCCGGACTTCTCCCTGACGATCAGGGGGCAATGCGCGGAAGTGCAGCGCTCGCCCTTGAGGAAGAGCTTCGTCCCCTCTCTGCGGCAGAGTCTGCAAGCAGGTCCTGTATATCTTGCCATTGTTTTCGTTCCTCCGTTTCATTAAACACGTCTGCGCTTGGGCGGACGGCAGCCGTTGTGCGGGATGGGAGTGACGTCCTTGATCATCACGACCTGGAGACCGACGTTCTCCAGCGCGCGGATCGCGGACTCGCGTCCGGAGCCGGGGCCCTTGACGTAGACCTCGACCGTCTTCATGCCGTTGTCAACGGCGATCTTGCCCGCGGTCTCCGCCGCCATCTGAGCGGCGTAGGGGGTGGACTTCCTCGATCCCTTGAAACCGAGCTCGCCGGCGGACGCCCAGGATACGGCGTTGCCGAAGGTGTCGGTCACGGTGACGATGGTGTTGTTGAAAGAAGCCTGGATGTGGACCGCGCCCTTTTCGATATTCTTGCGGTCGCGGCGTTTTTTGATCACTCTTTTCGCGGTGCTTGTCGTTTTAGCCATTTTGCGCGTCCCCCCTTACTTCTTCTTGTTGGCGATGGTCTTCGCCGGGCCTTTTCTGGTCCTCGCGTTGGTCTTGGTGCGCTGCCCTCTGACCGGCAGACCGCGTCTGTGCATCATGCCGCGATAGCAGTTGATCTCAACAAGACGCTTGATGTTCAGCGCAACGTCACGGCGGAGATCGCCCTCCACAACGTAGGATTCGATCTCGTCACGGAGCTTCGCGACCTCGTCCTCGGTCAGATCCTTTGCGCGGGTGTCGGGGTTGACGCCCGTCTTCGCCAGGATGTCCTTCGAGCTCTTCGGCCCGATCCCGTAGATATAGGTAAGTGCTGCTTCCACTCTCTTGTTGTTGGGAAGGTCTACACCGGCAATACGTGCCATATTCTTACTCTTCCTTTCTTTCGATTAGCCCTGTCTTTGTTTGTGCTTGGGGTTTTCGCAAATGCACATCACCTTGCCGTGGCGCTTGATGATCTTGCATTTTTCGCAGATTTTCTTGACGGACGGTCTTACTTTCATTTCGTTTTTCCTTTCCGTTTTCCGTTATTTCATGCGCCAGGTGATGCGCCCTTTGGTGAGGTCGTAAACGGAGACCTCCACCGTGACGCGGTCGCCCGGCAAAATCCTGATATAGTTCATGCGCAGCTTCCCGGAGATATGGGCGTTGACCATATGCCCGTTCGGCAGTTTCACCTTGAAGGTCGCGTTCGGGAGCGCTTCCGTCACAACGCCTTCAAATTCGATCACATCATCTTTCGGCAGAATGATCCCTCCTTTATGACACCAGGGTCGTTACGACGGAGCCTTCCTCCGTCAGTATGACCGTGTTTTCGTAATGCGCGGAAAGCGAGCCGTCCGCGGTCTTGACCGTCCAGCCGTCCCCCATCCGTTTGACCTGCCAGGTGCCTATGTTGATCATAGGCTCGATGGCGATCGCCATACCGGGGAACAGGCGGACGCCGTGTCCCGCGTGACCGAAGTTGGGAACCTCCGGTTCCTCGTGCATCTCTTCTCCGATCCCGTGCCCGACGTATTCGCGCACCACGCCGTATCCGTTTGCCTCCGCATAACTCTGCACCGCGTGTCCGATGTCTCCGATGCGGTTGCCTTCTCTGACCTCGTTCAGGGCGAGGAAAAAGCATTGCTCTGTGACGTCGATCAACTTCCGTGCTTCGGGCGAGACCGTCCCCACCGCAAAGGTGCGGGCGCTGTCCCCCTGGTAGCCGCGGTACGCGACTCCCACGTCCAGTTTGACGATGTCTCCTTCCTGCAGGATCCGCTTTTCCGACGGGATCCCGTGGATCACCTCGTCGTTTATGCTGATGCAGGCGGATGCGGGGAATCCGCCGTACCCGAGGAAGGACGGCTTGCCGCCGTGCCTCTCGATGTACTCGCGGATCACCGTGTCAAGGAATTTTGTGCTGACCCCGGGGCGGATATGCTCCGCCGCCGCGAGGATCGCCTCGCCGGTCATCCGTCCGGCTTCCTTCATGATCCCGATCTGAGCAGAATTCTTGAGCTTGATCATATTATGCCTTTTTTGCGCCGAGCGCCCGCAGGATCTCGTCCGTGATCGTGTCAAGCGGCGCGTCCGCGTCGACGGTCACGACTTTCTTTTTGTAATACTCCTTGAGCGGCTCGCTCTGTGCGTGGTAGACCTCCAGGCGCGAGAGTACGACCTCCGGCGCATCGTCCCGGCGGACGGTGAGCGCGGCGCCGCATTTGCCGCACCGGTCCCCCGCGGGGGACGGGTTGCTCGTGACGTGGTAGGTCTCGCCGCACTCCGGGCAGACGCGTCTGCCGGTCATACGGTCCACGATCTTTTCGTCCGCGATCTCCAGGCTGACGACAGCGTCCACCCGGATCCGCATCTTTTTCAGAGCTTCCGCCTGGGGAAGCGTGCGGGGAAAGCCGTCGAGGATCCAGCCCTTCCGGCAGTCCGCCTGCGAGAGTCTTTCCTTCACGATGCCGTTGACGACCTCGTCCGGGACCAGGGCGCCGCGCTCGGTATACGCCGAGGCCTGCCGGCCCATCTCCGTCCCGTTTTTGATCGCCTCGCGGATCATGGCGCCTGTGGACACGGTCGGGATCCCGAGCAGAGCGGAGATCCGCTCTGCCTGGGTTCCTTTTCCCGCTCCCGGCGCACCGAGAAAAATCACATTCATTCGCTTCACCGGAGCTTATTCCAAAAAGCCCTTGTAGTGGCGCATCGTCATCTGCGCCTCGATCTCTCTTGCCGTCTCAAGCGCAACGCCGACGACGATGAGCAGCGACGAGCCGCTGAACGCGATGCTCCCGAGGCCGCCCTTTGTCACGATGTTCAGCACCAGAGGCAGCACGGCGATCAGGCTGAGGAAGAGAGCGCCGAGCAGGGTGATCCTGTTGAGGATCTTGTGGATATAGTCCGCCGTCGGCTTGCCGGGGCGGATGCCCATGATCGAGCCGCCGTTCTTCTGCAGGTTGTTCGCCACTTCAACGGGGTTGAAGGAGATGGCGATGTAGAAGTAGGCGAAGAGGATGATCAGGACGAAGAAGACCACCACATACAGCCAGGAATCGGACGCGAAGATCCGGGACAGGGTGTAAAGGAAGGTCCCCTCTTTCGGGTTGCTGTCGATGAACTGGATGATCGTAGGCGGCAACGAGCAGATCGAGCTGGCAAAGATGATCGGCATAACGCCGGACATATTCAGCTTGATCGGCAGGTTGCTGTTCTGCCCGCCGTACATCTTGCGTCCCACGACGCGCTTTGCGTACTGGACGGGGAGTCTGCGTTCGCTCTCCGTGATGAAGACGACGAACGCCACGACCGCGATGATCGCCACGGCGGCGATCAGGACCAGGACGATCGAGAGGATGCCGGAGCCGACAGAGCCGGAGGCGATCGCGTCGATCCCGTCCCGGAACCGGGCGATGCCCGCCTGGACCAGCCGCGGCAGAGAGGAAACGATACCGGCGAAGAGGATGATGGAAATGCCGTTGCCGATGCCGTTTTCATTGACCTTTTCCGCCAGCCACATGATCAGCGCGGCGCCCGCGCAGTAGCAGGAGATCATCACGACCGCGCCGAAGAAGGTCTTGCCCCCGTCGGTCACAACGCTGTAAGCGTTGCGCATCAGGAAGTAGTAGCCGATACTCGTGAGCAGCGCAAGACCGACCGTGACGTACCGGGTGATCTTGTCGATCTTTCTCCGGCCTTCCTCCCCCTGCTTGGAGAGACGCTCCAGCGGGGGGATCGCGACGGTCAGCAGCTGGATCACGATCTGCGCCGTGATATACGGGGAGATCGAAAGCGCGAAAAGGGTCGCCTTGTTGAAGGCGTCGCCGGACAGGATGTTCAGATACTCGAAGATCGAGCCTGCCGACGCTTTCACGGACTCGAGCGCGCTATGGTCGATGTAAGGTATTTGAATGGCGGCTCCGAGCCGGTAGATGACCACGATGAACAGAGTAAAAAGGATCTTTCTCCTGAGTTCGGGGATCTTCCAGGCGTTTCTGAGCGTGGTAAACACCTTACACCACCTCTGTCTTTCCGCCCGCCGCTTCTATCTTTTCCTTTGCGCTTGCGGAAAAGACCGCTGCCTTTACGGTTATTTTTTTGGTGATCTCACCGTTGCCGAGGACTTTCAGCTTCTTTTCGTTGCTCTTCACGAGACCCGCGTCGCGCAGGATCCCGAGATCGACGACGGCGCCGTCCTCAAACCGGGAAAGCCCGGCGAGGTTGATCACGGCGTACTCGGTCGAAAACCGGTTGTGAAAGCCTCTCTTCGGCAGTTTTCTGTAAAGCGGGAGCTGCCCGCCTTCAAACCCGGGTCTGACGCCGCCGCCGGAGCGCGCGTTCTGACCCTTGTGTCCTTTTCCGGCCGTTTTTCCGTTTCCGGAACCGGGACCCCTGCCCTTGCGGTAGGCTTTCGTCACCGAGCCGGGCGCGGGTGAAAGTTCATGGAGCTTCATCTGTTTTCCTCCTTTGTCCGAATTCCGTTAAACGTTCTCGACCTTGACGAGGTGCGAGAGGATCTTGATCTTGCCGGCGAGGACCGCGTTGTCCTCGTGCTCGACCGAGTCCCCGATCCTGCGCAGACCGAGAGAATCCGCCGTCACCTTCTGCTTCGGCTTGCAGGCGATCAGGCTTTTTGTCAGCGTCACTTTGACTTTTTTCATCGTTATGCCTCCTTACGCCTTCACCTGCGCCGCGTCGAGACCGCGGACAGCCGCGACCTCCTCGGCGGTGCGCAGCTCTTTGAGCGCGGCGAACGCCGCCTTGACGACGTTGGTCGGATTGGTGGAACGCAGGCATTTTGCGCGGATATTGGTGATACCCGCCATCTCAAGCACCGCGCGGACGGTGCCGCCCGCGATGATACCGGTACCGGAGGGAGCGGGCTTCAGCAGTACGCGCCCCGCGCCGTAGTGACCGATGATCTCGTGCGGGATCGTGGTGCCGACGACGGCGACCTCGACCATATTCTTCTTCGCGTCCTCCACCGCTTTGCGGATCGCGTCCGGGACCTCGGCGGATTTGCCGAGACCGTACCCGACGTGACCGTTCCGGTCGCCGACGACCATCAGCGCGGTGAAACGCGCCACGCGCCCGCCCTTGACGGTCTTGGAAACGCGGTTCAGTGTGACAAGCTTTTCCTCAAGGTCAAGCGTTGCCGGATCAAATCTTTTTGCCATTGGAAATCTCCTTAAATTTGTTCAAAATCAGTTCTTGAACAGCGTACAAACCGGAGTCAGAACTTGAGTCCGCCTTCGCGGGCTCCTGCTGCAAGCTCCGATACGCGTCCGTGGTATACATAACCGCCGCGGTCGAATACTACTTCGCTGATCCCTTTTTCAAGCGCTCTCTGCGCGATCAGCTTTCCGATTTCCTTTGCTGCCGTTTTGTTCCCGCCGTACTCGGTAAAGGTCTTTTCGGTCGTGGAGGCGGAAACGAGGGTGACGCCCTTTACGTCGTCGATGATCTGCGCGTAGATGTGCGCGTGCGACCGGTAGACCGCAAGGCGCGGACGCTGTGCGGTACCGGAGATGTGAGCGCGGACTCTCGCGTGTCTCTTCAGACGCTTGACGTTTTTATCCTGTCTGGTAATCATCTTATTCCGCTCCTCTCTTACTTACCGGTCTTTCCGGCCTTGCGGCGGATGTGCTCGCCCGCGTACCGGATCCCCTTGCCCTTGTAGGGTTCGGGCGGTCTCTTCCCGCGCACCTGCGCGGCGATCTCGCCGACCTTCTGCTTGTCGATGCCCTTGACGACGATCTGCGTCGCCGACGGGCACTCGAATTTGTAGTCGTCGGTCTCGGGGATGACGACGTCGTGGCTGTAGCCGAGCTTCATCACAAGCTTGCTGCCCTGCTTTTCCGCTTTGTAGCCGACGCCCTCGATCTCGAGGTTCTTCTGATAGCCGTTGACCACGCCCTCGACCATGTTGTGGATGATCGCGCGGGTCAGGCCGTGGAGCGCCTTGACCTCCTGCTCCTCGCTGTCACGGCTGAGCGTGACGACGCCGGGCTGGACGTCGATGGCGATGTGCCCGCTGAAGCTCTGTTCAAGCGTCCCGAGAGGACCCTTGACGGTAACGTGATTGCCTTCTCCCACCGTGACGGTAACGCCGGCAGGGACGACGATCGGTTTAAGTCCGATTCTTGACATGATTCGTTCCTTCCTTTCGCATTACCAGACAAAGGCAAGCACTTCGCCGCCGAGCTTGGCGGCGCGGGCCGCCTTGTCGGTCATGATGCCTTTGGAGGTGGAGATGACGGCGATGCCGAGGCCGTTCATGACCTTCGGCATATCCTCGTAACCGCTGTAGATACGCAGACCGGGCTTGGAGACTCTGCGCAGGCCGCGGATCGCGGACTGCTTGCCGGTCAGGTACTTGAGCGTGATGCGGATCACGCCCTGCTTGCCGTCCTCGATCAGCTGCCAGCCCTTGATGTAGCCTTCCGTCGCGAGGATATCGGCGATCGCTTTTTTGACGTTCGAAGCGGGAACGTCGACCGTTTCGTGTTTTGCGTCGCCCGCGTTCCTGATCCGCGTCAGCATATCCGCAATAACGTCTGAGATTTGCATGGATATTTCCTCCTTCATGCAAGTTGTTTTCTTGCTGCCGGACTCCCGGCGGCGAGCCGGCGGTTAAAGCGCTCTCTTCGCGCTTTCCTTCCGGCTGCGGGGATGGGTTCGTTACCAGCTTGCCTTCCGGACGCCGGGGATCTCCCCGCGGTAGGCGAGCTCGCGGAAGCAGATACGGCAGACGCCGTACTTACGGAGATAAGCGTGGGGACGGCCGCAGATCTTGCAGCGGTTGTGCTGACGGGTGGAGAACTTCTGCGGTCTCGCACCCTTGAGGATCATCGATTTTTTAGCCATTCTTCTTACCTCTTACTTTGAGAAGGGAGCGCCCAGCAGAGTGAGCAGCTCTTTTGCTTCTTCATCGGTGTTTGCCGTGGTAACGAACACGACGTCCATACCGCGGATCTTGTCGACCTTGTCGTAGTCGATCTCGGGGAACATCAGCTGCTCCTTGAGGCCGAGGGAGTAGTTGCCTCTGCCGTCAAAGGCGTTCGGGTTGATGCCCTTGAAGTCGCGCACGCGGGGCAGAGCCAGGTTGAAGAGACGGTCGAGG
>JAEEGL016852941.1_pt1 | contig 11556 bp, 13 predicted proteins | sample 9134231 | NCBI WGS metagenome assembly JAEEGL01 (sample SAMN16246548, study PRJNA631951) | gut metagenome | biome: gut microbiome; feature: rumen; material: fiber-attached | host: Bos | place: Iran: Karaj | collected 2018-10 | reverse complement strand
ACCTTGTCTATGACTTCGGTGGCGCTGTTCGGCAGAGGTTTTCCGAGGAACTTATGAACTAGCGTGTAGTAGCGGTAGTAAGCGATTATCTTCTCGCCCGCGTTCCTGACCGAGAACTTGATGCGCCAGTAGTAAACGTAGCCGAATCTCACGAGTGCAAAGAAGACTGCAACTGCTGCGAGTATTCCGATGAATTTCAGCACTGCAAATGCGCTCGCACGGAATGCTTCCATATCGAAAACATTCTCTCCGCCGGAAGAACCATTGTCGCCCTGGCCGCTGCCTGAAGGATCAGTTACCGAATGAGGTGAAGGAGTGACCGTGGGAGTTGCGGTAGGCGTTATGGCGGCAGACTCATCTGAAGATTCCGATGTTTCCGTTGTTTCATCAGATTCGGAGGTCTCTTCAGAAGTCTCGCCGGTTTCGGCTGTCTCATCTGCAGGAGTCGGTGTCGGAGTTGAGTTGCCGCCCGTGATATCGGAGATGTTGACTCTGGAACGTGAGAATGCGGCATCTTCGATCTCGGGATAAGCAGAAGATACGGCTTCGATGTTGAATGCGTATGCGCGTGCCTCGGCACCGGGTGTCGAGTCGCCCATTATCCAGCCGTATCCGGGAACGAAGAATTCGAACCATGCGTGAGCGTCTTCGTTAAAGACGATACTGTTGGAATTCGGATAGCATCTGTTGTAAGTAAAGCCACAGCAGTATCTGGCGGGGATGCCGATCATGCGCAGGAGGATCATGGTGGTCGTTGCGTAGTGTACGCAGATGCCGCTGTTAGCTTCTGTTACGAACCACGGCACGAAGTCAACGTCATCCGGCGGATAGGGGGTATTCCTGTCGTAGGGGTGAAGATTTCTTACGTAATTTGTGACCGCTCTGACCTTGTCGCAGTCGCTCAGTTCACTCGTTCCGTACAGGCAGTCCATGTACCAGTCGGGGAGCTTCTTGCTCATGGTCAGGGCGTCTCTTGTTCTCTCGGGAACTGCAAGGCATGTGCCGTAAACATATTCTTCGAGATACTCATCCGTGTAGATGTTGCCGGCCTTGTACGGTACCGGCGAAGATGCGTAGAATTCCTGATCGGCATTGGATGTGCCGTAGAGACTTGTCAGAGCATTCTCTGCAACAGGTGTCTCATACATGTCAGTGTAGACGGGCGTGATGTCGGTATATGAAGCGATAAGCGGATTTACGGAGATCGAATACTGTCCGGAGACAGGTTCAACATCGATGTCATCCCTGTAGATCTTCCTGACGGGCATTCTCGCATGCGTCAGTGTATTGTCTTCATACTTGTCCAGAGACTCGATCTTAAGATACATGTCGTAACCGGTGTAGCGCGGAACTACACCGTCGTACTGGCCGTTCATTTTCTTGGTAACGTCGAGCACCTGGCCCTCGCCGGGGTTGAAAGGACCGACCTTCGTGAGGTCCTTGTCCGAAGGATAGAGCTCGACAAACTGTTTTGCCGATATGACGCTGATCATGGCATCGGGATCCTGGATGCCGTTCTCGGCGGTGTCGAGAATGTCGAGAATGGGATTGTCTTCGTGAACCGTGATGGTTATGAGACTCTTGGCCTTCTGGATAATGTCCGTCGCGATGCGGTCTTTCTTGTAATCCTTAAGAGGGAAGACGGCGCCGATAACGAGGGCGAGCATAAAAGCAGGAACCGCGAGAATGAGCGTTAACTTCTCGGCATTATCGCGTCTCTTGTGACGGAGCGCGTGTATGAGCACGAGCAGCAAAACGCCTGTTGCCGCGAAGATGCACGGTGCCTGGTCAGGGATCATGACGACATTTGCGACCGAGAACAGGAATATGGGCGCGTAGAATACGAGCGGCAGGGGAATGAGCTTGCGCCTGATGACGGCAAATGCCGTAAAGCTCGCCGGGATCAGGTTATACATCATCAGGAAAGTGAACACCAGATCCTTTGCCTGGCCGGGTTTGTCGTATTCGCCCGGGAGCGAATAGATGATGTAATTCTGGACGTAGGCCAGGAACGCGATCAGTCCCTGTCTGCACTGGAACACATCGAAAACAGTCATCAGCACTACCGCTGCCGGCGGCAGCGCGAGTGCCACGATAGACACTATTTTGTTATCTATGCAGTGGACGATCGTGATTATGAGCGCGGAGATTCCGGTCCAGAGCAGCACGTTTCCGAGTTCAAAACCGATGTTGAACGATGTGTTCAGCATCATCATGAAGCCGCCGGAGAGCAGCATCGTGACCGTGAATGCTATGAGCCACGAGGAGAATTCCGGAATGGAATGATCTCTTAACGGAGTCACATTCTCAGAGCGCATCCTGAACCTCCTCATCTTCCTTTGGAACGGCTATGTGGAGGATATTGATTATCGCGCGCTCCAGATCTGCCGTTGACTCGACATTAAATGCGATCTCGCTCCTGTTCGGAGGCATGACCCTGATCCTGTGCGCGATCTCGTGATCGAGGAAAAATCGTGACGTAAAGAGGAGCTGGCCTAAGTGCAGATCCATCTTGTCCCTGTCACTCGTGAGCTTGATGATGACGCGCGAATGCCCGCCGTATTCCTCCAGCGGTTCCTTAACGTAGAGCTTGTCTTTCTTTGCAGAGATCTTCCAGTGGATCGACTTGATCGGGTCGCCCTTCTCGTACTCTCTGATATCGTATAGTTCGGTGTTCGACTTGTTGGATTTGCGGAGATTCTTTGCCTTGAATCCGTACATGTTCGGCATGAGGTCGGGCACTGCCGGAACGGGCTTTACGAGTATCTCGTTCGTGGTCCTTGCCCTGAGCGTGAAATGAAAGAATCCGAGCAGATCGTATATCGCGATCTTCGTGATCTGATATGTGTATGCGCCGCAGTGCGACGTGTCGATCGGTATTTCCGTTGCGCCACCGTCGTGGGCGTCGACCGTGATGGTTTTCGAGGTGCCGCCCATATTGTCGGTGATGGTGATATAGATCTTACTGTATGAGAAATTTGCCGCGAGACCTGCAACCGTCAGTGTGAAACGGGCCGGATCATTGATCATTGCGGCAGGAGGAACATCGATCCTGTAGATCAGGTTGTTCGATGCGATCAGGGCCGCAACCAGTGCTATGAGAGGGACCAGAAGGAGCGCGATCAGGCAGTACCACGAGACCCACATCTTGTAGCACAAAAAGAAGATGAAGGCTGATATTAATGTTACTGAGTAGATTATCCAGGTCCTCAGCATAATTGCTCTGCTCAGACCTTGGGAAGAGGAACAGATTTTACGATCTCATTAGCGATGCCGATCGAATCCTTGCCGTTTACTTCGGCCTCAGGCGTGAGGATGAGCCTGTGTGCGATGACCGGCAGGAAGACCTTTTGAACATCGGCGGGAGCGACATAGTTCCTGCCTGACAGATATGCGAATGCCTTTGCCATGGATGTCAGAGCGAGCGTCGCACGGGGGCTGCCGCCGCGTTCAAGATCCGGATGTCCTCTGGTCTTGTTGATGAGGACGACGATGTAGTTGATTATCTTGTCGTGAACGAAGACATTATTTACTTCGTTCTGCATCCTGACGATAGTGTTGATGTCACACACGGTCTGGACATCGTCCAACGGGTTAATGCCGTTCTTACGTGATTCGATCATGGCCTTCTCGGCTGTGACGGAAGGGTAGCCCATTGAGATCCTGATCATGAATCGGTCGATCTGTGAGTCAGGAAGGAGTGACGTACCGGATGATCCTGCAGGGTTCTGCGTGGCGATTACGACGAAAGGCTTCGGCAGCGCATAGGTCTTGCCGTCGACCGTGACGCGGCCCTCTTCCATTGCCTCGAGCAGAGCTGACTGTGTACGTGAAGATGCACGGTTGAGCTCGTCTGCGAGGAAGATGTTGTGGAAAATAGCGCCGGGCTGATACTTCATCGTATCGGTCTTTTTGTCGTAGAGCGAGAAGCCCGTGATGTCCGACGGCAGGACGTCCGGCGTGAACTGGACTCTTCCGTAATCAAGACCCATCGTCTTGGAGAAAGCGAGTGCCAGAGTTGTCTTGCCGACACCCGGAACGTCTTCCATCAGTATATGACCGCCGGCCAGAATACTTGTCAGTGTCTGGCCGATTATATAATCCTTACCGCAGATTGCTTTTTTGACTTCATTAACGATGCTTTCAGCTACATTACCCATTATGATCATCCCCCGAAAATCACTTGCAACATTCAGTATACAATAATTCCGCAGGCATATTTAATCAGAATAAGGCAATTTAGCGCGCATTTACATCAATATACGAGAGGCGGCTGAGTCAGCTGTTCACCGGGGTAGAAGATCTCACCGTTTGAGCCGAATCTTTCGACTGCTTCCATGAGCTCATCTTCGGACTCCGCGATGCCTGAACTTCTGACAATAAAGGCCATGCCGCTGACGTAGTAATCTCTGATGGTAATTTCAACGTTGTAGTATTTATAATTTCCGTCCTCTGTCTCATAGACGTAAGTTCTGTAGTATTTTCCGTCGGCAATATTCTCATATACGCGGATCCAGTCATCAGTAATTTCGTTGTAAAAAGATATCGCTCCTATATAATCGAATTTTTCTCCGGCCTCGTTTACGACCTTAATATTTACGGGAATCGCGGTGAGCCTTACCGTACAGCAGGGATAAGTTATTGCTTCGGTTACCATATCCGTTGCAGCAGGGCAGGTCTCCCTGACCGTTATGATCATCTCATCTCCGTCATATTCGATATTTACGATCTCGATGGAATATCCGCCGGTGGACTGCTCGCCCATTGATATTAAGATCGTGAAAGGATATTCATTCTCGTCAGACAAGTCGGTGCTCCCAAAATAAGAAAAACCTCTGTAAGGGAATGTTCCTCCGGTCAGACCGTTGTCCTCTATCAGATAACCGACACCGCCTGTTTCGCCCTGCTTCACGAAAACATCATCCGCACCTGCCGCATCAGTGCCGGCATCCGCTGCGGTTGTTGATGATGTATCCGCAGCAGTGGTCTCTTCCGAAGTGATGACGGCTGTAACGTTGATCGTTGTTTCAGCCGTGTCAGGCAGCACCTCCGGTGTGGCGCTGCAGCCTGTTACGGCTCCGAAAATGAGCGCTGCGGCCGTGCTGCCGCAAATAATGCTTTTGGTCTTTAAATCCATCCTTATTACCTCCAGAATTTGAGTTGATACCATAGAAACAGGACGCAAAAAGAAAATGTTGCAGACAAGTACGATTATTATTGAAAACCTCAAAGGAACATATATAATAAAGGGACAGGGATAAGAAATCGAATAGAAAAGTGTAATATCTGATATACACAGGAGATGCCGCTGTGGAAGGCGGCAGGAATAAGGGAAATGTGCAATAAGGATTTGAAGGTGTGCCTGGTGGGATCATCAGGGGGACACCTGTGTTTTCTGTACCAGTTGAAGCCTTTCTGGGAAGACAAGGAGCATTTTTGGGTGACCTTCGATAAGGAGGACTCCAGAAGTCTGTTGGCAGGTGAACAGATGTATCCTGCTTACTATCCGTCGAACAGAAGTCTTAAGGCGCTCGTCATCAACACTTACCGTGCGTTGAAGATCCTGAAGAAGGAGAAGCCCGACCTGATCATTTCTGCAGGCGCTGCTCCTGCTGTCCCGTTCTTCTTCCTCGCTAAGTGCAAGGGTATAAAGACGATCTACATCGAGCCTTTTGACAGAGTTCAGAAGCCTTCTCTTACGGGCAAGCTCTGCTACAAGGTTGCAGACGTATTTATCGTTCAGTGGGAGCAGATGAAAAAGATCTTCCCCAAGGCAGTCTGTCTCGGGAGCATCTTCTGATCATGATCTTCGTAACTGTCGGTACACATGAGCAGCCTTTTGACCGTTTGATCAAGTATATGGACAAATGGGCCCTTGATCATGACGAAGAGGTCATCATGCAGACCGGCTATACGAATGCTCCTAAGAACTGCAAGTCAGGAAAGATTTTCGAGCAGGAAGAGTTCCTTGATCTGATCTCAAGAGCCAGGATAGTCATTACCCACGGCGGTCCGTGCTGTTTTACCAAGGTCTTGAAATACGGCAAGATTCCTATTGTCGTGCCACGCCGTCACAAGCTCGGTGAGCACGTTGACGATCATCAGGTGGACATCGCCCATGAAGTCGAGAAACGGTATGATAACATTATCGTAGTGGACGATATCAACGAACTTGGTAAGGTCATTGACGATTATGACAGGCTCACGGAGAACATGAGCAGGACCAGTATCGAGTTTAATAACGGGAAATTCTGCAAGGCTTTATCCGGAATCGTTGACGATTTGTTCGATTAAGATAAAAGGAGCCGTAATGCCCGGTATGATCGATCTGTCAGTTGTCGTTCCGGTTTATAACGTGGAAAAGTATCTTCCGCTGTGTCTTAATTCGCTCCTTAAGACCGTGGGGATCGAAGATGCTGAGATAATCCTGGTCGATGACGGGTCGACTGATAAATCCGGTGAGATCTGTGACAGATACGCGAACGAATACAGCAACATCAGGGTGTTCCACAAAGAGAACGAAGGTCCGTCCGCAGCCCGCAATCTGGGCATTAAGGAAGCGAACGGAACATACATAAGCTTCATTGATTCGGACGATGAGATCGTTCCCGGTCTCTACAAAAAGGTCATCGAACTTGCCGGCATTTCCAAAAGCGACATGCTCCTTTGGGATGCCGAACTCATCGTCGAGAACGGCGGTTCACTCGCAACCAAAAACGAAGGTTATTTCTCGCACTACGGTCTCGAGAAGGTCGAGAGGACATATACCGGCAAGGAGATAATCGGCACGCTCCTTCGTAACAGCGGCGATTTTGTCGCGACCGTCTGGCTCGGCGCATATCGAAAGAGCTTCCTTTTAGACAACGGTCTTCTTTTTGAAAAGGACCTCATACACGAAGACGAATTCTGGGTTCCGAAGGCCATGATCAGTGCCGGAAGAGTCCACTATATTCCACAAAAGATATACCGCTACAGGCAGCGCAATGGGTCGATCATGAACCCTGACAGCAAAGACCGTTCGCAGCATGTTGCGTCGCTCATGAAGATATATCCGTCACTCTACGACTACTACGACGAAGTGCTCGCGGGTGACCCTCTGTTAGAGCTCGTAGAAGGCAATCTCACCAAGAGATATCTTCACATGATCTACCGCTTCAATATCGTAAAATACGGTTACGGCAAAAAGATCGACAAGAAGCGCCTGTGGCGGACCTCAAGACGCATTCAGGATAAGATCATGGTGATGTGCCTCTATGTCTACGCACACTGATCAGGATAAAAATGAAGGCAACGACGAAGTACAGACTTAAGAGTAAATGCCCGCACGGGTTATGGAAAGCGATGGTGTCGTGCTACCGCTTTTTCGAGCGTACGGGATATAAGTGTGCCATGATCTTCGGTTCGAAGAACATGGAATATTCATGTCCGTGCTGCGGCTATAAACTCAAAAGATTTGTGGAAGGCGAATACAGGGAACTCCCTGATTTTTACGATATATCCCTCTTCGAGAATATCCGTCAGGATGTGCAGTGTCCCGTTTGCGGATCGCTCCCGAGGCACAGGATCCTCGCTTCATGGTGTGAAGATAACAAGGGCCTTCTCGAGGGCAAAAAGATACTGTATTTCGCACCCGAGAGGAGCATGACCAGGTGGCTCAAAAAGCACGGGATCGCATATACCACAGCGGATCTTTTTAATGTTGATACCGATCTGCGGCTCGACATTCAGAAGACAGGTCTGCCGGACGGTTCCTATGACGTGATCATCTGCAATCATGTGTTAGAGCACGTTGACGATTACATGACTGCTTTAAGGGAAGTAAGGCGGGTGCTCACTCCTGATGGCATCCTCATCTGTTCGTTTCCCGTAAGTCCCGACGTGGAATTCGTTGACGAGGACAAGTCTGTTACGACTGACGCAGAGCGCCTTAAGCGTTACGGCCAGGCCGACCATGTAAGGCTCTTCGGAATGAAGGCGGATAAGTTCATGACTGATGCCGGATTCGATGTAAGCTTCATCGACGGCAAAGATTATCCGTCAGACATCGTTCCCGTAACGGGTCCGTGCAGGTACGACATCGACCGTCTGTATCTGTGCAGGGTAAGGGGTGTCTGACATGGCAGAAGAGAAAAGCGGAATCTGCCTCTCGATAATTGTCCCTGTCTATAACGTCAGCGGATATCTTTCCCGTTGCCTGGATTCGCTGCTATTGGCTGCGAATACCGGGATGACAGAGATCATCCTGGTCGACGACGGTTCGACCGATGACTCCGGAAATATCTGCGATTCGTATGCTGACAGATATGATCTTATTTCCTGTTACCACAAGGAGAACGGCGGCCTGTCCGATGCCAGAAATTACGGCCTTGAGTATGCGAAGGGGAAGTATGTTTTCTTCTGCGATTCTGATGACATGGTGATCCCCGGCGGGCTCGACAAAGCGTTGGATACGTTGTCTCGCAGCGACGTTGATGTGCTGCTCTGGGACGGCATTTCGATTGATGATAATGATGAAGTAATTGATCACGGTCTGGACAGTATCCTTACTCATAAGGGCATTGCAGCAGGCGGGGTCTTTACCGGTGCCCAGGCGATGACTGCGCAGATCCTTGACCACAACAAGGTGGCCATGACCGCATGGCTCAGTGTGTGCAGGCGCGAATTTTTGTTGAGCAACGGGCTGGTTTTCGAGAAGGGGCTGATACATGAAGACGAGCTATGGACGCCCATGGTGATGATGCGCGCGGCCACCGTCATGTATCTGCCGGAGAAGGTTTACTGCTACCGCATGAGGGAGGATTCGATAATGGGTTCGCACCGCGAGACGCAGGAAAAGCATGCGAAAGCATTCGTTCACATCCTTAACGGTCTTTACGATATTTATTCGGAGAACATAGCTGACAATGCTCAACGGAAAGTGATCCTCGCGAACTGGGCTGACACTTATCTGTGGATCATTGCGTGCTATGAGGTCTATAAATTTGACTGCGCCGCGGACATTCCGCGTGGAAAGATACGTTCCTGTGCAGGAAGATTTAAGTCTAAGGTGAAGGCAATTATCCTGTCTGTTCTCGGCGCGAAAACATACGCCGGAATGTTTTGATTCGCGCCGTCATTTAGTTGGTATAATTGTTCTTATCAATAACTTAAATGAATGGTGACTTTATGATCGATTACGAAACAATAGCAAGAAGAAATCACAGCAGCGGAATGAATTGCGCTTCCGCAGTTTACGATGCGCTCGGAATGAATAATCCCAACCAGACCACACCGCCGCGCCCGAGAGATGAAGGCGGAAAATGCGGAGCTGTTCTCGCGGCGGAACAGACCATCCGCGAGATGGGCGGCACGGAAGAAGACGTGGCCGAATTTGATAAAAGATTTACCGATAAATACCAGTATCTTAAGTGCGGCGAACTCCGCGGATTCCTGAGCGGCAAGTGCAACGATTATGTCGGCAATGCCGCTGCCATCGTCGCGCAGATGGGGATAATGAGAGATAAGGAATAAACGGGGCGTCATTATGGATTACAGAAAATATTCAGACACATACTACATCCGGATGGATAAGGGCGATGAAGTCATATCGAAGATCCTTGAAGTATGCAAAAAAGAAAGAATAAGTTCATGTATCTACAGCGGAATCGGCGGTCTGTCACAGGCTGAGATCCAGACGTTCATTCCTGATAAAAAATCATTTGAGACAGAAACCATCAACGGGATGCTCGAACTCGCATCTCTGAACGGCAACGTCATAACCGATGATGATAATAATCTGTGTCAGCACACGCATGCAGTTGTTGCATATAAAGATGATGACGGACACCATGTCCGCGGAGGACACATTAAATCGTTAACAGTTCTCTATACAGCCGAGATCGAATTACGACCAGTAATCGGTGGCGTGATTAACAAGAGATTTGATGCTGAGACCGGAACAGGATTCTGGAGTTTTGACTGATTCTTATTCTGTTAATAGGACAGTTTTGAATTGCGGTAAGAATGGCCGCATAATCCTCAATTAATCATAGTAAGATTTCTATGGGTGTTGCCCACACGGCTTAGGCGGTTACCTCCTTTACTTCTTGGAGAGAGGAGGTGGTGTGATATGGCTCCATATGAGATCCTAATTGTGGTTTTTACCGTAATAGCGATTATCGTAGGATTGCTCGTTGAACTCATAAAAAAAATGACCGCCCCTCTGGTAAAGTTGCGGTCATTTGTGACTAATCTTTTGAGGTAACCGTCTAGTGGGTAACACCTCTTATAAAACTATTATACTATTCGCCGGGTGTTTATCAAGCAATCGTTGCCGGAGCTTGAGAATGGTGCGGATTGGTATAATGAAGAAAAATAGCAGGAGTTTTTATGAGACTTGACGGCTTTGGTTTATTGGTTGAAGACATGACCACAATGGTCCGCTTTTACAGAGATGTATTAGGGTTTGAGATCAAAGAGGCAGAGGATACCTCCAACGTGTATCTGGTAAAAGACGGCACGCTGTTTCTGTTGTACGGACGCAAGGATTTTGAGTCCATGACAAACCGTAAGTATGAGTATCTTAAGGGCCCTAACGGACACTTTGAACTGGCACTTTATGTAGATGCTTTCGATGAGGTTGATGAGACATTTAAGCGTGTTACTGCTCAGGGCGCGACACCGATCCTTGAGCCGGTTACAGAGCCCTGGGGTCAGAGAACATGTTACATTGCAGATCCCGAAGGCAATCTGATCGAGATCGGATCATGGGATAAGCCGTACGAAGAAAAGGACAAGGGACACTGATATGGCTTCGAGCAAAGAATATCTGGAATTCGTCCTGGAACAGTTATCGCTTCTTGAAGAGATAACTACTAAGTCCATGATGGGTGAATACATCATCTACTATAAGGGCAAGATAATCGGCGGGATCTACGATGACCGCTTCCTTGTAAAACAGACGAAGTCTTCTCTTAAACTGATGCCTGATGCGGATCTCGAGCTCCCTTATGATGGTGCTAAAGAGATGATCATGGTCGATGATGTGGATAACAAAGAATTTCTGAAAAAACTTTTCGACGCGATGTATCCTGAGCTCCCGCAGCCGAAGAAAAGATCATGATAGTACATAGATGTTGTTTTTGTAGCGGAAACGGTGAATTAATAAATTAACGTTGCATTTCGTTTGCCGGCAATCTATACTTCCGCTGATTTATTTGTTTTATAATATTTAGTTAGCAAGAGATTATTTTTCCGAAATATAGATAAAGGCAGGTTGGCTCCACATGCGTGAATTCGAAGGTTATAAGAACGGTGTAAATGTCGGTGGCTGGATCTCACAGTTCGGCACATACGATGAGAACCATTTCGATACATACATTCTTGAAGAAGACATTAGGGAGATCTCCGAATTCGGTTTTGATCACGTCCGCGTACCGGTTGATTACATGGTCTTAGAGGACGAGGACGGCAACATTAAGGAGAGAGGCTTTGCTCATCTTACTGACTGTTATAAGTGGTGCGTTAAGTACGGCCTTAAGATGCTTATCGACCTTCACGAAGCATACGGATATACTT
>JAEEGL016779640.1_pt1 | contig 11556 bp, 10 predicted proteins | sample 9134231 | NCBI WGS metagenome assembly JAEEGL01 (sample SAMN16246548, study PRJNA631951) | gut metagenome | biome: gut microbiome; feature: rumen; material: fiber-attached | host: Bos | place: Iran: Karaj | collected 2018-10 | reverse complement strand
GCGATGAAACGGGTCATCTGCTCGTCGGTCAGGTCCTGATTCTCGATGTTGGTGCTGGTCAGGAAAGGATGACTGGCGGCTGCCTTCTCCTGTTCCGCTGCCTTGGCCTTCTTCAGCAGAAAGATGCGATAGGTGCTGATCACCCAGGCGAAGAAGGCGTTCCGATCTCTGATTCCGGATAGGATGGAGAAAGGTTTCTGAAGGAGGTCGGCATCGAGGCCATGGAGGTAGAGGAAAAAGTCGTCGATGGTGTCGTTGTAGTCGTCGATTAGGCCGAAGCCATAGGCGTCGAAGATCTTGGCGAGACGCTTCGAGAGTCGGTGTCTCAGGAGGAAATAGGCTGCTTCGGCGGAGGTGGCGTCGCCGTGGGTGAGGATGTCGTAGTAGGCGGCGGGTGGGCAGGTGAGCCAGGTGTTGGGGATGGGCGTGGGCATTGTGATAAAATAATACCACAAAGATAATAAAATATTATTTATGGAATAATAATATTCTATTAAATTTTAGACAGAGGTAGCATCCCTTCGGGATGCGATGTTCTATTTGCGGTAGACGGTGACCTTCTTGGTGGTCTTGTTACCGACGGCGTCCTTGACGACGATCTTCACCTCGTTCTTGCCGGCCTTCATGTAAGAATCCACTTCGTAATACAACAGATTGTTCTTAGCATCGTACTGCCCGAGCAACCAATTGTCGTTGGCGTACATGTTGTAGCTGTCTATTCCGGTCATGTCATCTGCAATCTTACAACTTAAAGTCTTGCTTGAAGTGATTGTATCATTCTCCTTGAAATTCAATGATTTGATTGTTGGAGCAATGGAGTCAATCTTCAGGGCGTACTGACCGAGGTTGCGGGTCTTGGCCTCGAAATAGCCATCCTCCGTCATCTTGCCGCCCAAGGACGATACCTTGCCATCACCATCGAAATAGGCGATGTACATCTTCTTGTTGTCGACCCATCGTTCATCGGGTTTAATGCGGATCTTGACGAGTTTAAAGACGGTCTGGGTGAACTCGCCGAAACGGTAGCAGCGGGAGCAGCATCCTTCGGGATCGGTGGCGCCTGTCTTCATCCAAGTATCTCTGAAGAGGGTACCTTTCTCGGTGACGACCTGGAAGTTGTCGATCATGATATTGCTGTTGAGGCTTCCGTCGGCCTTGACGAAATACTGGCTTCGGGAGAGCGGTTCCTTCTCGACCATGACGGGAGCGGTGCCCACCAGCTTGAAGGCGACCTTGGAGGTATTGCCGGCATAGTCCACGATGTTGAATCGTACCTTGACGGTATCCCCTTCCTCGACATGGACCACGCCTTTCTTCACCTCATACATGGAGAGTTTGTTGAAGGGATCCACCTCGGTACGGACATAGCGATTGCCTTTCTCCTTGTAGCGTTTGTAGTCGATGAGGCTGTTGATGTATTTCGGCTCGCTGTAGGAGAAGCTGTCGCATTCGAATCGGAAACTCAACTCATCGTCGAGGTAAAGCTCATAGGCGTATGGCCCGTTCTTGTTGGGTGATGTCCCCACTTGGTCATCCGTGCTGACGCCAAAGGCGATGTTGCCGTTGGCATAGACATAGGCTTTGTTGTCCTTGAGGACGTAGCCCGACTTCTTGCCTTCGAGAGAGAAATAGGACGGCTTGTCGCTGCCTTCCACGGTGGATTCATCATCTATCGGATAGACCGAGACCCCTTTGATGTTCGGCCTCACATCGTCACTGATCTTCAGCCCGAAATACAGCGGATTTACTGGTTTCTCGCTTTTCGTATGACGCAGTTCGAAATGCAAGTGAGGGCCGCCGGAACCGCCCGAGTTGCCCGTCAAGCCAAGGAAGTCACCCGCCTTGATGGGGAAGGTCTCCTTGGAGAGATAGATCGTGGCAGAGAATGTCTTGTTGCGGTATTGGTAATCCGTCACATATTTGGCGATGGCCTTGTTGAAGCGCTGCAAGTGTGCGTAGACGGAGGTATAGCCGTCGTTATGCGTGATATAGACCACATTGCCATAGCCGAATGGCGACACCCCGATACGACTCACATAGCCGTCGGCCACCGCATATACCCTCTTCCCTTCCACGCCTTGGGTCTTGATGTCAATACCCGCATGGAAGCTGTTGTTACGCAGTTCGCCGAAGGTCGCGCTCAAGTACAGCGGGATATCGAGGGGCGAACGGTACTGAGGAAAGGAGTTTTGGGCATGGCTTGTCATAGCCAACGCAAGAAGCAAAAGGAAGACGAGGTGTTTTTTCATGACGCTGTGTTTTGAAGAGCAAATATACCACTTTTGTTGGATTGGGGTTGTCCATTCAAGATAAATCTTTATATTTGCAACATTCATAGAAAGAAGATGAGCTACTATTCGAACCGTAAAAAAAGACAGAGACTGAGCTTGCCCATGATCAAACTGGTTATGAGGCTGTTGATTATCTTGGTCTTGTTCTCTCTTAGCCGCTGGCTGATCTATATCTTCAACCTTGACTTCTTCAATCATCTGGGCTTAGGCGAATCATTGCGTCTGTTCTTTTCCGGAATGCGTTTCGACCTGGTGGTGATCGGCTACGCCAACATCCCGATCATCCTTCTCTTCTGCCTGCCCTTCAAGTTCATCTATAACAAGGTGGTACAGACCATTGGCAATATCTACTATGTGTTGGTCAACTCGGTCATCATCCTCTTCAACATCATCGACGTGATCTACTTCAGGTTCATCGGTAAGCGCATGACCTCGGAGTTCTTCCAGTTCTTCGGCAACTCCGATGAGAACATCGGCCCCATCGTCGGCCAGATCTTTGTTGACTATTGGTACATGCTCTTCCTGGCGGTCTTGTTCATCCTGTTGCTCGTGGTGGTGGCCAACCAGACCAAACTCAAGAAGGAGGAGGTCGTCATCACCAACCGCTGGTATTTCCTGCAGTGGATGTCCCTGATTATCTTTGCCGCCCTGACGCCCATCGCCTGCCGCGGCGGCCTCCAGGCGAAGCCGGTCAACATGATGACCGCCTTGAAATATGCCGATTCCCACAACGTCCCCATCGTGTTGAACACCCCGTTCACCATCGTGAAGAGTTCCACGAGCAAGACCTTGCCGGAGGTCCATCTCTTCGAGGAAGACGAGATGGAGTTCTCCCCCATCCATAAATCTTTGGAAGCCAATCGTTTTGTGAGCGACAGCCTGGGCTATTCGCCAAACTTGGTCTTCATCATCCTGGAGAGCTTCGGTCAGGAGATGATCACCTATTATAATCCCGAGCGTCGTTATCCTCTCACCCCCTTCCTGGACTCGTTGCTGGAGCGGAGTCTCACCTTCGACGGCCGTGCCAACGGCCGTCGGTCCATCGAGTCCCTGCCCTCCCTGCTCTCCGGCATCCCCTCACTGATGGATGTCGACCTGACCTCATCCCCTTACTTCAGCAACAAAGTCGACGGCCTCGGCCAGACCCTGAAGGCTCATGGCTATAACACCTCCATGTTCCACGGCGGCAACAACGGAACGATGAACTTCGACATCTACGCCATCAATGCTGGGTTTGACAACTACTACGGTCGTGACGAATATGGCAACGACGATGACTACGACGGCCGTTGGGGCATCTTCGACGGTCCTTTCATGCAGTATTCCCTCCAGACGATCGACAGCTTCCCGCAGCCCTTCGCCGCCTTGATCTACACCCTCTCCTCCCATCATCCCTATCTCCTTCCCAAGGGCTTCGAGATACCCGAGGAAGCCTATCTCTGGAACGGCTTCGAGAAGACGGTCTACTATTCTGACTGTGCCCTGCGCGACTTCTTCGAGAAAGCCGCTGAACAGCCTTGGTACGACAGCACCCTGTTCGTCATCACCGCCGATCATGCCAACACCGAGCATTACCTTGCGAAGTACAGCAACCTCTGGGGCATGTACTCTATCCCCATCGCCTTCTATATGCCTTCACGGATGCCTGCCTTGAAGAGCGACGAGATGGTCCAGCAGACCGACCTGAACGTCTCCATCCTCTCCGCCTTGGGCATCAACGACACGGTGTTCTCCTTCGGGCGTAACGTCTTCGATTCCCTCACGGAGCCGGCCTTCATCTCCTACCTCAACCAGACCTACCAATATAGCGATGGGCATTACCTGATCCAGTCCGACGGCGACAATACCATCGGCGTCTTCAACATCCAGACCGACCCGGGACTGAATGAGAACCTCGTGAGTCATATCCAATGCTCCGACCTCGCCGTGAAACTCAAGCAAAGGATTCAGGAATACAACAACAGACACATTTTCAACCAACTCTATATCGACAAGGATTCTTTTCATGAGCAAGAAGAAGATACGATTCATCATCAACCCGATCTCGGGCAAGACCCACAGGAAAAACCTTCCCGAGCAGATTAAGCAGGTCCTTGACACGAGCCGGTTCGACTATGACATCGCCATCACGGAATATGCCGGGCATGCTATCCAGTTGGCCAAGGAAGCCGTTGACAGCCATTACGATATCGTGGCGGTGGCGGGTGGCGACGGCTCCATCAACGAGGTCGGCACCCAACTGATCGGTACGGATCTTGCACTCGCCGTCATCCCCTGTGGCTCAGGCAACGGCCTCTCCCGCTGTCTCCACATCCCCCGACAACCCCTTCAGGCCTTGGAACTGATCAACAGGAAGGCTATATGCCAGATCGACACCGTGATGGTCAATGACGTCCCTTTCATCAGCATCGCCGGCACCGGTTACGACGCCCAGGTGGCCGAGGACTATAGCAAAGACCAAGGTCGAGGCTTCGACACTTACTTTCGGTATATCATCCGGGATTACTTCAAGCTACGGGAACAGGAATACACCATCATCCTTCCCGACCAGACCCTCAAGACGAAAGCCTTCTTCATCTCCTTCGCCAATTCCAACCAGATGGGATATGACGTGCCGATCTCGCCTAAGGCCTCGCTATGGGACGGGAAGGTCGACCTCTGTATCGTCAGGAAACCCAACGCGTTGGAACTGCCTATCGTCGGCGGCTATTTCCTGAGCAAGAACATGGACAAGGCCCCAAAGGTGGAGATCATCCAAGCCGAGTCGGCCGACATCCTGCGACCGGAACCTGCTGTGGTGAACATCGACGGAGAATCGAAGTTGATGGAGAAAGACCTCCACATCCGGATGAATCCTTTGTCGTTGAATGTCATCGTTTAACCTTTTTACATCGCATATCATGATTGCCAAATACCTGGAACTGCTCAAAAACGCCTGTCGGGGATTACGCTTCGGCGAGTATGCCACCAGCATCATCTCCAACGGCACCGCTTTTCTTACCCTGTTGGTGGCAAGCATCATCCTGGTGTGGTTGGCGCGACTCATCATCAAACGCACCGTCTATCGTTTCATCCTGAGGACCCCATCCAAGCATGACGACCAGATCATCAACAACAAGGTGCTGATGCGCCTGTGCTACCTGATCCCCTCGATCATGGTGAAGGCGTTCACGGCTGCCACGATGCCCGACCTTCCCAACGTGCGGCATACGATCATCGCGGCAAGTTACATCTACGACATCATCGTGATCACCATGGTGCTGTTCTCTGTCGTGAATGCCATCAACGACATGTACAACCTGCACAAGCTCTCGAAGATGAAACCCATCACCGGCGTGGTGCAGAGCATCAAGATCATCCTGATCATCATGTGCGTGTTGCTGATCATCTCCTTCCTGATGGGCAAGAAGCTGAGTTCCGTCCTCATCGGATTGGGCACCCTGTCGGCCGTGCTGATCCTGGTGTTCCAGAACACCATCCTCGGCTTTGTCGGGAGCATCCAGTTGACCATGAACGATATGCTGCGCATCGGTGACTGGATCCAGATGGACCAGGCCGATGGCGACGTGCTGGAGATCAACCTCACCACGGTGAAGGTGCAGAACTTCGACAAGACCATCACCACCATCCCCACCTACAGCCTGGTCACCAACCAGTTCACCAACTGGCGAGGGATGGCGGACAGCGACGGACGACGCATCAAGAGGAGCATCACCATCGACACGAACAGCGTCCGATTCTGCACGCCGGAGATGCTTGAGCGCTTCCGTAAGATCGAGCGGATCCATAAATACATCGAGCAGAAGGAAGAAGACATCGCCGAGTACAACAAAGCCAACAACATCGACACCTCGAATATCATCAACGGGCGCCAGGAGACCAACCTAGGTATCTTCAGGGCCTATATCACGGCATACATCAAAGCCAGTGAAAAGATCAACCACAACATGACCCTGATGGTCCGTCAGTTACAGCCCACGGAGTTCGGTATCCCGTTGGAGATTTACGCCTTCAGCCTTGACAAGGAATGGACGAAGTACGAGGAAGTCCAGAGCGACATCTTCGATCACATCATCGCCGCAGCGCCGTTGTTCGATATCAAGATCTTCCAGCGGAAGGTTTGATCTGACCAGCCGCATTGGAAATGCGGCTGAACACCATAAATACGGCTGAACATCACAGGGCTTCCCTGATCCTGATCAATTGCTGTAACAACCCGTCGACCTTGTCGAGGGGCAGCATGTTGGCCCCATCGGACTTGGCGGCGGCGGGATTGGGATGTGTCTCCATGAAGATGCCGTCCACGCCGGCGGCGATGCCAGCCTTGGCGACCATCCCGATCATCTCGGGCTTGCCGCCGGTGACGCCGGAAGCCTGATTGGGCTGTTGCAGGGAATGCGTCACGTCGAGGACCACCGGGACGCCGAAGCCTTGCATCACGGGGATGTTACGGTAGTCGATGACCAGGTCCTGATAACCGAACATCGACCCGCGTTCCGTGAGCATCACCTTGTCGTTACCGGCATGACGCGCCTTCTCGACGGCGAAGCCCATGCCCTCCCCAGAGACGAACTGACCTTTCTTGATGTTGAGCACCTTTCCGGTCTTGGCTGCGGCCGTGATCAGGTCCGTCTGTCGGCAGAGAAACGCCGGGATCTGCAGGATGTCGGCAACCTCGGCTGCCAGAGCAGCCTCTTCTACCGCATGGATGTCCGTGACCACCGGGATGTCAAGTTCCTCACGAATCTTCCCCAACACCTTCAGCGCCTTCTCGTCACCGATGCCAGTGAAGGAGTCCCAACGCGAGCGGTTGGCTTTACGGTAGGAAGCCTTAAACACAAAGGGGATGTCGAGTCGTTGACAGATCTCCGCCAGGGTCTCGGCGATGCGTATGGGCGACTGTTCGTCCTCGATCACACAGGGACCCGCCAAAAGGAAGAAACGTCGGTCTTTATGGAATGGATAGGCTATCATCATCATATTTTTTGCAAAACTAACAATAATTTTATTATTTTTGAAAGCTCAATCAGTAAATTGCAAAAAGGAACAGTCCTATGAAATCATTGAAAAGCCTTTTGTTCATCGTTGTCCTGATGGCCCTTGGCCTCGGAAACATTCACGCCCAATATGTCACCACCCATGCCAAGGCAGCCATCCCCGGTCAGCAGAACGGAATCTTCTATTCCCTGCCTCGCACGGTGATCCAGCTTCATTTCATCATTGAAGAGACACAACTGAAAGAGGGTCCATACAGCAACTATGTGAGCCTCATCGGCGCCGATGATTATATCATGGAAGACGAGACGGTGTACCACATCAAGGACGTGAAGGTGGAAGCCAGCGCTGAGTCCGATCCCAACGCCACCTTCTTTGTTGCGATCTCTCCCAAGAAAGGTGAGGCTGCCTCATTCTGTCTCAACGGCCAGGGCATCCTGAGGGGTGTGGGCGTCGAGTGCGTCGAAGATCCCAAGAAGGAGTGCTGTGCCAAGACTTGCGAAGATGACAACAACGCTCAGGACGGTGATTTCAAATACCAATACAGCAACGCCAGCATCAGAGGCTCGGATCAGATGGCGCGTTCTGCCGCGGAGATGATCAACAAGATCCGTGACGAGAAACTCAAACTGATGACCGGCTTCCAGGAGACGGCCTTCAACCTCGACACCTACAGGCAGATGTACGCCGACCTCGAGACCATGGAAAACGACTACCTCAGCCTTTTCGTCGGAAAAAGAGTCGTCAAGACCTATGTCAAGACGGTCTATGTCATCCCGAACAAGGAAGTGAACACTATGAGTGTGGCCAAGTTCTCCCCTGAGGAAGGCTTGAGCGTCGGTCTGGGTGGCAACGGCAGCGTCATCACCGTCCAGACCCAGTCCTTGCAGACCACAGCCACGTTGAACGCCCCGAGCCAGTCCGCCGTGGAATCTCTGAACCTGGATAACAAGCTGTTCTATCGCATCCCCGAGATGGCCAACGTCAGAGTGAACATGGATGATAAACTGCTGGCAGAGAAACGCATGTCCGTCGCTCAGTTAGGCGTGTTCATGTTGGCTCCGCTGGGCGGCACGAAATTGACGCTGGATCCCATGACGGGACAAGTCGTCAGCATGGGGATGCAGTGATCTTCTTGCTGCATGCCAGCAAGCCCAGGAAAGTTAGCAACCCATTGACAATCAGGATCTCGAATCCGAACTGATAGCCCCATAGCAACTCCTTGGAATAAATCTTCAGCAGGTAGCTGATGATGGGAGACGCTATGGCGATAAACGGCACCGCCTTGTCGATGACGGTCCTTTTCTTCACAAACAATCCGAAGGTATACAATCCCAGCAGCGGCCCATAAGTGAAGCCGGCGATGTCGAACACCTTGTCGATGAGCGACTCGTTGTGGAAAGGCCTGAACAGGATGATGACCAAGAGGTAAAGGATGGCGAAACCCAAGTGGATCCACTTGCGATAGCGGGTGATCTGCTGTTCGCTATAGCCCCGTTTCTCAAAATGCAGGAAGTCGAAGCAGAACGTTGTTGTCAAGGCCGTCAGGGTGCCGTCGGCACTGGAGTAGCCGGCAGCGACGAGGCCCAGGACAAACACGATGGCGGTGAAGGTACTCAACGAGAAAGCGACCGAGGGGAAGATCTTATCGTTGACCACCACCCCACTCTCATTCATCGGCAAGGCGAAACCCGTCTGTTGCGCATAGTAGATCAGCGCCGCACCCAGACTCAAGAAGATGATGTTGACGAGGATGAACAATCCCGAGGAGGTAAGAACATTCTTCTGGGCGTCACGTAAGTTCTTGCACGTCAGGTTCTTCTGCATCATATCCTGATCCAGTCCCGTCATGGTGATCGTGATGAAGGCGCCGCTAAGGATCTGTTTCAACCAGAACTTGTTATGGGTCCAATCCGTCTCAAACAACTTGGTATAACCCTCCTCATGAGAGGCTTTGAGGATGTCGCCAATTCCGATGCCGAGGTTCTTGGTGATATAGACCACGGTAAGCACGGCAGCCAGGATCAGGAAGGTCGTCTGCAAGGTGTCGGTCCACACTACTGTCTTGATGCCTCCCTTGAAGGTATAGAGCAGGATGATGACGATGAACACCACAGCAGGGACCCAAAACGGGATGTTCCAGGCCTTGAAGACATATTCGTAAAGCACGAAGACGACGAGATACATCCTCAACGCAGAGCCCAAGAGCCGTGAGAGGACAAAGAACGCTGCTCCCGTCCGCTCGGAATGGATGCCAAAGCGCATCTCCAGATAGGAATAGATCGACGTGAGGTTGAGCCTGTAGTAGAGTGGCAGCAACACCAGGGCAATCACCGCATAGCCGATGACGTAGCCCAAGACGATGCCGAAATAGGTGAAGTGCCCTGTATATACCCCTCCAGGGACCGACATGAAGGTGACGCCGGAGAGCGAGGCGCCGATCATACCGTAGGCCACCACAAACCACGGGGACTTACGGTTGCCCTTGAAGAAGGTGTCGTTGTTGGATTTCCTGGAGGTGAAATGCGCGATGACGAACAGCAACGCGGTGTAGATGACAAATACGGTGAATATGATGGCAGGGGTCATGATTGAAAGGCTTGGGAAAAGAGATACAATGAGGCAAAGCTGTCGTCGGCGCTGTCGTTATCCTCACCGATGAATACGGTTTTCGTTCCAGCATTGCGACCGAACTCGACATCCGACTGTCCATCGCCGACCATGATGCATTTGTTCAGGTCGAGGTCCGGGACGATTTCCTGGGCCATGAAGGCCATCTGCGGATTCGGCTTGCGATAGTTGTCCGGGTCCGTGGCCAGTTGCGGGCAGACGAGGATGCCGTCGATGCGACCGCCATGTTCCTCGATGACTTCGCACATCCGGTCATGGATGGCGTCGACCTGTTCCATGGTCATCAGCCCCTTCCCTACGCCTTGCTGGTTGGTGATGATAAAGATATACTTGAACTGTCTTGAGAGGATGCTTAGGGCATCCAGCACGCCTGGAAGGAACTCGAACTCCGACCAAGAGGTGACGTAGCCGTCGATGATACGGCGGTTGATGACCCCGTCCCGATCCAGCATCAGGGACCAGTCAGGTTGGACGATATGCTTCCAGTCGGGTCTCATCCGAAAAGTTCTTTTTCGATGTTCTCGCAGAGGATGTGACCGATCATGATATGGCATTCCTGGATCCTCGGGGTGTCGTTGCTGGGCACGTTCAGCAGCAGGTCGCAGTGGTCGCGCAAAAGGCCTCCCGACTCACCGGTGAGGGCGATGACAAAGACGCCGAGTTTCTTGGCTGCCATGGCCGCCTCGATGATGTTCGCCGAGTTCCCGGAGGTGCTGATGGCGACCAACACATCTCCCGGATGGGCACAGCCCTCAATGAGACGGGCATACACCTGATCATAGCCATAGTCGTTGGCGGCGGCGGTGAGGAAGCTGGAGTTGACATGAAGCGCCTCGGCGGGAAGCGGCTTGCGGTCGAGATAGAAGCGTCCGCTGAGTTCAGCGGCGAGATGCTGCGCGTCGGCGGCACTGCCTCCGTTGCCGGCAAACCAGATCTTGCCACCCTTACGAAGCGAGGCCACACACCGGTCGATGCCCTCATCCATCCGCTCCAGAAGCGTTTGATCCTTGAGTATGAGCTGCTTTACCTTGACGGAATCGTCGATGACACGCTGGATGTCAAAAAAGTGTTTTTTCATCATTGAAATTTTAGGCAAAGATATTAAAAATAGAATTATATTTGCGGCGTTTTTATGTTTAGGAACTATGAAATTCTATGATCTTGATTCCGTCTTCACCTTCGGCAAGTACGAAGGCATGACCATCGCCGAGGTTTATCAGAAAGACCCAAAATACATCAAATACTGCGAGGAGAACATCGATGAGTTCTACGTCTCCCCCTCCGTGAAACGCGAACTTAAGTCTTTGGGCAGGGCAGTGAGTGACTCCGCCTTGCTCGATATGGATTTCGACAAGATGAGTGACGATGAGATCGACGAGTTCATGCAGAACATGGATGAGGAGGACGAGTTCAGCGAGGACAAGCTGGAGGAGGATTTCGACTGGGAGAACAGCGACATCCCCGATGACAGGCCCTTCGATGAGTTCGAGGATGGTCTCGACGACGAGTTCGACGATGAATTCGATGAGTTCGGTGATTCCTTCGGTGGCGACAGCTACGATGGGAACATCGACGATCTCCTATAAATAGTTTGGAGTTTGAAGTTGTTCGCCAACTCCAAACTCAAAACTTCAAACTG
>JAEEGL016341197.1_pt1 | contig 11556 bp, 8 predicted proteins | sample 9134231 | NCBI WGS metagenome assembly JAEEGL01 (sample SAMN16246548, study PRJNA631951) | gut metagenome | biome: gut microbiome; feature: rumen; material: fiber-attached | host: Bos | place: Iran: Karaj | collected 2018-10 | reverse complement strand
CATTCGCAGACTGATCACCAATGGCGGCACCATCATAACCGATACCGAGATCCTTGCGCAGTCCATTGACGCTTCCCTGCTCGAGGGTTCCCCCGCAAAGCTGAAGTGCTTTATCGACGATCCGGAGGTGCTGCTCAGGGCGCAGGCCAAGGGGACCACCCGTGCGGAGGTCGCTTTGGACGTGGGCCTTACGCAGCCCGGCAACAAGCTGTTCGTCATCGGCTCGGCGCCCAGCGCGCTCAACCGCCTGATCGCGCACAGGCAGTGCGAACCGCTGATCGACGTAAGCCTCCTGTGCACCATCAGCGGCTACGCCGCGGCGGTGCAGCTCAAGGAGCGCCTGCGCGAAAGTGACATGGCCTTCGCGGTGACCCGCGGCAAGAGCGGCGGCACCCAGGCTGCGCAGTTTTTGTTCGAAGCGATCCTCGAAACCATCCGCGAAAAGCAAACGACACCGTAAAAACGCCTTCGGGCGTTTTTTTGTACCGTTAAAACACGGGATTTGTCCAAAACAAGACGGAGGGATGATTATGAAGCTCAGCGTTCAAAGGCTGCTTAAGCCGGACAGCGAGTTTTCGCCGTTCCCGTTCTGGTTTCTGAACGGCGATCTCGAGGAAAAGGAAATCGACAGGCAGCTCAAGGATTTTGCGGACAAGGGCATAAACGGCGTCGTGCTGCATCCGAGGATCGGCCTGAGCCGGGAAACGGGCTACATGACCCCGCGCTACCTTGAACTGATCCGCCACGCGGTCTTAAGCTGCCGCCGCCTCGGCATCCGCGTGATGCTCTACGACGAGGGCATGTATCCCTCCGGCAGCGCGCACGGCGAGGTGGTGAAGCTCGATCCCGCCTTCGCCGCGCGGGGCATACGGGCGCTTCGCCCAAACGAAAAGCCGCTTGACGACGAAAGCCTTTATAAGATTTTTGCAGTAAAGCGCGGCCCGGACGGCACAATAAGTGAAGCAAGCGAGCTTAGCAGCGCGGACGGCGGCGATGGGGAAGTCATGCGCTTATTCACCGGTTTTACGCACGGCACGATCCGCGGCGTGCACGAGGGAGAGGACGACGGCGAACCCGGCGCGCCCAAAGCGGCGGATCTTTTGAACGCCGGGGCGATGCGCGCCTTTATCGCCCTGACGCACGAAAAGTACTATGAAGCCGTGGGCGACGAATTCGGCAGCACCGTCATCGGCTTTTTCACCGACGAACCCAGCCCCGTCGGCAGGAACGTGAAAAAGGGCGTATTGCCCTGGAGCGACGGATTCGAAGACGACCTCAAGCGAAGCGGCTTCGAAAACGGCATGCTGCCCTACCTTTTCGACGAGGCCTCCGCAGGTACCCCTCAAGCCGCATCGGCAAAACAGATCTTCAGCCGCGCGCTGTGCGCAAGGCTCAAAAAAACCTACTACGGCCCCATTTCCGCCTGGTGTTCTTCGCACGGCGTCGCCCTTTGCGGCCATCCGCACAGCCCCATGGATTCGGCGGTGCTCAGCGAATTCGGCATCCCCGGGCAGGACATCGTCTGGCGCTGGGTCGCGCCGGAAAACGGGCTTTCGCTTTTGGGCGACGAGAGCGCGCAGGCCAAGTGCGCAAGCGACGCGGCGCGCCACAGCCTGAAGCGCAGAAACCTCAACGAATGCTTCGGCTGCTGCGGTCCGGACGGGCACATGTGGGCGTTCAACGTGGACGACATGAAATGGTACATCGACTGGCTGTGCGTTCGCGGCTGCAACCTCCTCGTTCCGCACGCGTTTTACTACAGCACGGATGCGCCGCTCAAGCTCGACCGCCCGCCGGACAACGGCCCGAACAACATCTGGTGGGACGAATACGCGGTGATCTCCGCCTACATAAAGCGCCTGTGCATGCTCAACACGGACTGCGTAAACCGCGCAAAGATCGCGGTGCTGGGCACCTGCGACCGCCTGCCCGTAGGCACCGTAAAACCCCTGTACGAAAACCAGATCGAATTCAACTACCTGACCGAGGACGACCTGCTTGCGTGTTCGCATATGGACAAGGGCAGGCTGTGCGTCGGCAAAAACGGTTACGAAGCGCTCATGATCGATCCCGGCATCCGCTTTAGCGCGGAAGCGCTCGAAAAAGCGAAACGCTGCGAAAGAGAGGGGCTTACGCTCCTGTCGCCCGGGCAGGCGACGGACGATACGTACAAGACGGCGCGCTTTTCCGGCGACGCAAGAAACATAAGAGTGACCCACACCGTCCACGAAAACGTCGAGGCGCTTTTGATCGTAAACGAAGGGGACGAGGGGTACTCCGGAAAGCTCCGGCCGCCGTTCGAGGGGAAACTTACGCTGTTTGACGCGTGGAACGGAAAATTCTTTTCGGTGCGCACCGAAGACGGGGCGTTTTGCCTCCGTCTCGGCCCGCGGGAGAGCCTGCTCGTCCTGAAGGGGATAGACGGCAGCAGCTTTGAGGCATACGAGGAGACACTGAAGACCGTGCGGCGCAGCATGAGCCTCGATTCGCTTTGGAAGCTTACCCTGCCGGACGGGGAAACCGTCTCGGGCGTGGGTTCGTGGGCCGACATGGAAAAGTTAAAGCTCTTCAGCGGCACGCTGGACTATGAATGCTGCGTAGAACTTGACGAAAAGCCCGAATGCCTCGAGCTTCACCTGGGCTCGGTCAGGGACAAGGCGGCCGTCTTCGTAAACGGAAAGCACGCTTCCACGCTCCTCAGGCCTCCTTACACCGTCGACATCACGGATTTTGTGACACCGGGGAAAAACCGCTTCACCGTCCGCGTCACGAACGCGCTCGAGCCGCATTACGCCAAAAAGCCCTGGATCAGCGGCCTGCTCGGCCCGAGCATGCTGGCGTTCTGTGAAAAAACACAGACAAAAACCCACACAAAACCACAAAACAACAAAACTTAACACGTTTTATCTGTTGGAGTTATGGCTTTTTGCTTCCGTTTATGTTAGAATACCCATAAGCGGAGGTGGGTGCGATGTTGGCCGAAGAGAGAAGGCAGCAGATTGCCGTGCTGCTGAAAGACGAAAAGCGCGTGAGCGTCAGTGAGCTCGCGCAGACCTACAGCGTATCCGAAGAAACCATCCGCCGCGACCTGGAGCGGCTTGAAAACAACGGCGTCGCCCGCCGGACCTACGGCGGCGCGCTGTACAACGAGGACGAGCGCAAGGAAACGCCCTACGATGTGCGCAAACGCTCCGATGTGAACGCCAAATACGCGATCGCGCGTCAGGCGGCCAAGCTCATATCGGACGGCGAATACATCATGCTGGACGAAAGCTCGACCTCGTTTTTTGTTGCCTGCCAGCTCAAGCACTTGCACGACCTCACGGTCATCACAAACTCCATGGAGATCATCTCCGAGATCAGCACGGTCCCCGGCTGGACGGTATTGTGTACGGGCGGCGTCAAGCGCCTAAACGCCCCGTCCTTTGCGGGCCATCAGGCCGAGAGCATGGTGCGTTCCTACCACGTGGACAAGGCGATCATTTCCTGCAGCTGCCTGGACATCGCCGTGGGCTTTACCGACAGGCACGAGGACACGGCACTGCTCAAAAAGGCGATGATGGCCTCTTCCAAGCAGGTGATCCTGGCGGCGGACATAAGCAAGTTCGACAAGGTCGCCTTTGCCGGCATAGGAACGCTGCACGACATCAACTACATCGTCACCGACGAAATGCCAAACGAGCGCTGGCTGGAAGCGTTCGAGTTAAACGGCGTAAAGCTGCTTTGCGAGAACAGGAGGGAAGAAAATTGAACCTTTCGTCACTGATTTACTTTTCCAGGCTCTACGGAGCCAACACGGAGCTCGTGACCTGCGGAGGCGGCAACACCTCCATGAAGGAAAACGGCGTCATGTACGTCAAGGGCTCCGGCACCGCCCTGAAGGACGCGGTCACCGAGACCTTCGTGGCGATGGACTTACAGAAGCTGCTCGGCATCTTTGACGAGGAATATCCGCAGGACGACGCGGCCAGAGAGGCCAAATTCGTCGCGGACTGCGCCAAAGCCAAACTCCCCGGCGAAGAGAACAAGCGCCCGAGCGTGGAAGCGCTTTTGCACGCGCTGTTTCCCCAGAAGTACGTTCTGCACCTGCATCCCGCGCTGGTAAACGGGCTGACCTGCTCTGTAAACGGCAGAGAGGAGTGCGAAAAGCTCTTCGGCGACAGCGTGCTCTGGGTGCCCGCGTGCCGCCCCGGCTACACCCTCGCCAAAATCATGAAGGACATCTTCGACAAGAGCGACAAGCCGATCAAAACCGTGCTGCTCGAAAACCACGGCGTGTTCTTCGGCGCCAACACCGTGGACGATCTGGGCATACACCTAAACGGCATGATGAACGTGCTCAACTCCAAAGTGATCGAGTATCCCCTCGTGGACAGCGACAAGCCCGAGCCCGGCTTTGCGGACAAGATCAGGCAGGTAAGCGGCAAACAGTACGTCGAATTCAACGCAAGCCCCACCGCGCTCAAATTCGCAAAGAGCCCTGAAAGCGCAAAGCCCCTCATGAAGCCCTTCAATCCCGATCAGATCGTGTACTGCGGTCCGCGGGTCAAATTCGCAAACTGCGAGAACTGCTTAAACGAGATCGACGCCAACGTAATCATTATGAAGGGTAAGGGCATCTACGCCCTGGGCGACAGCGCGAAGGCCGCTGCGAACTGCATGACACTGGTCAAGGACGCGATGAAGATCGCGACCTACGCCGAAGCCTTCGGCGGCGCAAAGCCCATGGCAGAGGATTTGGTCAACTTCATCGTGGGCTGGGAAGTGGAAAGCTACAGAAAGAGCGTAAGCAAATAAGACGGAGGAATGAGCAATGACGCTTGAGGAAGCAAAACAATTCGCGCGTGAAAACGTGCACGTCCGTCCCCAAACGCAGGGGAGACTCGCCGGCAAGATCGCAATCGTCACCGGCGCCGCGCAGGGTTTCGGCTACGGCATCGCAAAGGAAATGCTGAAGCAGGGCGCGTCCATCGTGGTGGCCGACTTAAACGACGAACTGGCAAAGCAGGTCGCCGAAGAATTCGGTTCTCACGCATCCTACGTGAAGGTGGACGTGAGCGACCCCGCCTCGGTCGAGAACATGGTCGTAAGCACCGTGGAGAAGTTCGGCGGGCTGGACATCTTCGTGGCCAATGCCGGCGTCGCCATCGCGGGCAGCCTGGACGAAATGATCCCCGGTAAATTCGACTTCGTGACGAAGATCAACTACAACGGCTACTTCCTTTGTGCAAAGTACGCCTCCGCGATCATGAAGGCGCAGTTCGAGGCGGACAACAGCCTGTTTTTCGACATCGTACAGATCAACTCCAAATCCGGCCTCGAGGGCAGCAAGAACAACTTTGCCTACGCAGGCAGTAAGTTCGGCGGCATCGGCCTTACCCAGTCCTTCGCCCTTGAGCTTGCGCCGTACAACATCAAGGTCAACTCCATCTGCCCCGGCAACTACTACGACGGGCCGCTGTGGAGCGATCCGGTCAAGGGCCTGTTCGTCCAGTACCTGAACGCGGGCAAGGTGCCCGGCGCGAAGAACGTTGAAGACGTAAAGGCCTATTACCTGAGCAAGAGCCTGATCAAGCGCGGCTGCCTGCCCAGCGACGTGGCGCTTGCGCTGTGCTACTGCGTGGAGCAGAAGTACGAGACGGGCCAGGCCATCCCCGTAACCGGCGGACAGGTCATGCTGTCGTAAGAGGTGCGCATGACCAAATTAGAAATACTCGATCTTCTCAACGCAAAGAGCGCCGAAGAGCGGCTCGAAAATTTAAGGCGCCTGATCGCGTCCGAAACGAGCGCGCCCGAAGTAAAGAGCGAATACGCGAACAACCACATCCACACGAAGTATTCCTTCTCGCCCTATTCGCCGACGGCCGCTGTTTATTTCGCACGCAGCGAGGGCCTCGGCACCTGCGGCATCATGGACCACGATTCCATTGCCGGCGCGCGGGAATTCCGCGAAGCGGGCAAAATCGCCCGTATGGGCACGACCTGCGGCTTCGAAGCGCGCGTTTCTCTCAAGGGCACGCCGTTTGAGAACAGGCGTACCAACCACCCGGATCAGAAGGGCGCAGCCTACATGGCGTTTCATTCGGTGCCCTGCGAAAGCTTCGACAAGGCGCAGAAAAAGCTGCACGAGCTCGCCGCGCTGAGAAACGTAAGAAACCGCAAAATGACCGATAAGGTCAACGAAATCATGCGCCCCTACGGCATAAGCATCGATTTCGAAAAGGACGTCCTGCCCCTTTCCTGGTACGAACAGGGCGGCAGCGTGACCGAAAGGCATCTGCTCTACGCGCTGAGCCTTAAGATCATTGACAGCGTCGGCCGCGAAAACGTGCTTGCCTTTTTGAAGGAAAAGCTCGGCATCGCCCCCTCCGAAAAGATACAGGCGCGCCTTAGGGACACGCATTCGGAGCACTTCACCTACGACCTATTGGGCGTCATGAAGAGCGAACTGAACGAGCGCGTATACATCCCGGCGGACGAAGAAATGCTTACGCTCAAACAGGCCGTGGCCTTCGCCGGCGAGATCGGCGCCACGCTTTGCTACGCGTATCTGGGCGACATCGGCGACAGCGTGACCGGCGACAAGAAATCGCAGAAATTTGAGGACGATTTCCTGGAAGAATTGCTTGAGTACCTGCGCGCCGAGGGCGTAAAGGGCGTCACCTTCATGCCCAGCCGAAACACCGTCGCCCAGCTGGACAGGCTCATGGGCCTGTGCGACAAATACGGCTTTACGCAGATCTCCGGCGAGGACATCAATTCCTCGCGGCAGAGCTTCATCTGCAAGGAATTGGCCGATCCCCGGTTCCGCCACCTGGTTGACGCGGCGTGGCGGCTGGTAAAGAGCGAGATAAGGGAGGACTGAAAATGAAAACCAGAGCGGTGAGACTTTACGGAAAAGAAGACCTGAGACTGGAAACCTTCGATCTGCCCGAGATCGCCGACGGCGAGATCCTGGCCAAGGTCGTGTGCGACTCCATTTGCATGTCCACGTACAAGTGCGCAGAGCAAGGCGCGGACCACAAGCGCGTGCCCAAGGACGTGGCCAACAACCCCACGATCATGGGCCACGAGTTCTGCGGAGAGATTCTGGAAGTCGGCAAGGAGTGGCAGGATCAGTACAAGCCCGGCATGCGCTTTGCCATCCAGCCCAACATCAACTATAAGGGCACCATGTGGGCGCCCGGCTACAGCTACCGCACCATCGGCGGCGACGCGACCTACATCGTCATCCCGCGCGAATTCATGGAGTGCGGCTGCCTTCTGCCCTACAACGGCGACAACTATTTCGGCGCGGCGCTTTCCGAGCCGCTCTCCTGCGTCGCCGGCACCTTCAAAGCGATGTACCACACGAAAAACGGCGTGTACGAGCACTTCATGGGCATTAAGGAAAAGGGCAAAATGGCGATGCTGGCCTCCGTCGGCCCGATGGGCATGGCGGCCATCGACTACATTCTGCACACCGACCGGCGGCCCTCGCTCCTGGTACTGACAGACATCGACCAGTCCCGTCTGGACCGCGCGGCCTCGATCCACACGGTCGAGGAAGCGGCCAGGCAGGGCGTGGAGCTTCACTACGTGAACACCGGCAAATTCGAAGACCCGGTCGCCGAGCTCATCAAATACACCGGCGGCACGGGCTATGACGACGTCGTGTGCTTTGCGCCGGTCACGCCCGTCGTGGAGCAGGCAGACGCGATCTTAGGCACGGACGGCTGCCTCAACTTCTTCGCGGGTCCCGCGCGCAAGGACTTCTATGCGAAGGTCAACTTCTACAACGTCCACTACGCCTCCACCCACATCAGCGCGACCTCAGGCGGCAACACCGAGGACATGGCCGAGTGTCTGGACATGATGAGCAGGGGAAAGCTGACCCCTGCGGCGCTGATCACCCACATCGGCGGCATCGACGCGGTCATCGACACGACGCTGAACCTGCCCAAGATCCCCGGCGCCAAGAAGCTCATTTACACGCACATCGAAATGCCCCTGACCGCGATCAGCGATTTTGAGGAAAAGGGCAAGACCGACCCGATGTTTGCGCGTTTGTACGAGCTCACGCAGAAAACGAACGGGCTTTGGAACCGCGAAGCGGAAGAATATCTGTTGAAAACACTCTCAAAGGAGGAAGCATAAATGGCAAAAGCTGTCATCATGCCCAAGGCGGGCATAACCGTTGAAAGCTGCCTGATCGGCAAATGGCTCAAGAACGTGGGCGACCAGGTGAAGGTAGGCGACGTGCTCTACACCTACGAAACCGACAAGGCAAGCTTCGAGTGCGAAAGCACCGAGGAAGGCGAGATCCTTGCCATCTTCTTTAACGACGGCGACGAGGTACCCTGCTTTACCAACGTCTGCGCGATCGGCAAAAAGGGCGAAAGCTACGACGAGCTGATCCCCGGCGGCGCGAAGGCCGATTCTCCCAAGGCCGAGGAAGCCCCGAAGGCGGAAGAAGCCAAGCCCGAAGCGGCGCAGGCCGAAGTCACCCGCAGCCAGGACGGCAGCGTAAAAATCTCTCCCCGCGCGCGCACGCTGGCCGAAAAGGCGGGCGTGGACGCGGCCTTTGCCCAGCCCACCGGCCCGGACGGCAGGATCATCGAGCGCGACGTAAGAAAGCTGATGGAGACCGGCATGCCCGCGCCCAAGGCCCCCGAAGCCGCCGCGCCCAAGGCCTCGGAAGCGCCCGCCGTGCCCGCCGCCGAATACGAGGACGTCAAGTTCTCCGGCATCCGCAAGGCCATCGCCAAATCCATGATGAACAGTCTGCACGGCATGGCGCAGCTGACCAACCACCACTCCTTCGACGCCAGCGCGATCCAGGCCTTCCGCAAGGAATGCAAGGCCGCGGGCGGAGACGTGGGCGGCATCACGCTGGGCGACATGGTGCTCTACGCCGTTTCCAGGATACTGCTGAACTACCCCGACCTCAACGCCAACATGATCGACGATACGACCATCCGCCGCTTCAAACACGTGAATCTCGGCGTCGCCGTCGATACGCCCAGAGGCCTCATGGTGCCCACGATCTTTAACGCCGACACCAAGAGCCTGCTGGAGATCAGCAAGGAAGTCAAGACGCTGGCCGAGGCCGCGCGCAGCGGCGCGATCAGCCCCGATCTGCTCTCGGGCGGTTCCTTCACCGTATCCAACCTGGGCTCCACGGGCGTCGAAATGTTCACTCCCGTCATCAATCCCCCGCAGACCGCCATCCTCGGCGTGTGCGGCATTACCCAGCGGGTCAGGGAAGAGAACGGCCAGATCAAGCTCTATCCCGCCATGGGCTTGAGCCTCACCTACGACCACAGAGCTGTGGACGGTTCGCCCGCCAGCAAATTCGTAAGCGAGCTGGGCAAGAGCCTTGAAAAGTTTACGCTCTTGCTCGCAAAATAAAGGAGAAAATGCGTATGGATAGCTTTGATCTTATCGTCATCGGCGGCGGCCCGGGCGGATATCTCGCCGCGGAACGCGCCTCTCAGGGCGGTTTGAAGGTTTGCCTGTTTGAAAAGAGGGCCCTTGGCGGCGTGTGCCTGAACGAGGGCTGCATCCCCACCAAGACGCTGCTCAATTCCGCGAAGCTCTACCGCCACGCGACCGAGAGTGAAAACTTCGGCGTTAAGAGCGAAAACGTGACCTTCGATCACGCGCAGGTCATAAAGCGCAAGGCCAAGGTCGTAAAGACGCTGGTCAGCGGCGTGGGCATGACGATGAGCGCCAACAAGGTCAGCGTCGTTACTTCCGCCGCGGTGATCGAAGGAAAGCAGGACGGCAAATTCAAGGTCGTCTCGGAGGGCAAGGAATACTTTGCCGACAGACTGATCGTAGCCTGCGGCTCCGAAGCGGTCGTCCCGCCGATCCCCGGCGTAAAGGAAGGCGTGGAGAGCGGCTTCGTGATGACCAACCGCGAGATCCTGGACGAGACCCAACTGCCCAAGGAGCTCGCCGTCATCGGCGGCGGCGTCATCGGCCTCGAAATGGCCTGCTACTTCGCCTCCGTCGGCGTAAAGGTCACCGTGATCGAAATGATGAACAAGATCGCGGGCCCGACCGACAGCGACATCTGCAAGGTGCTGATGGACGCCTACGCAAAGCGCGGCATGGTCTTCAAGCTCTCCGCGAAAGTGCTCTCGGTCAAGAGCGGCGCGGTCGTCTACGAAGACAGCGAAGGCACGCACGAGTGCCCCTGCGACAAGGTGCTCCTGTCCGTTGGCCGCAGGGCCGCGACGAAGGGCGTGGGGCTCGAAAGCCTGAACATTGAAATGAACCGCGGCGCGATCGTGACCGACGATACGCTTGCCACCAGCGTACCCAACGTCTGGGCAGTCGGCGACTGCAACGGCAAGATCATGCTGGCGCACACCGCCTACCGCGAGGCCGAGGTCGCCGTAAACAACATCCTCGGCAAGAAGGACAGGATCAACTACAATTCCATCCCGTCCGTCATCTACACCGACCCCGAGGTCGCAAGCGTCGGCTACACCAAAGAGGCGGCCGAAAAGGCAGGCCTCAAGGTCAAAGAGGTCAACGTGCCCATGATGTACGCGGGCAGGTACGTGGCCGAAGTCGACGGCGGCAAGGGCTTTTGCAAGATCGTGCTGGATCAGGACAAAAACAGGGTCGTGGGCGTGCACATCGTGGGCTCCTACGCCTCCGAGATGATCCTCTCCGCGGCCATGATGGTGGACACCGAACTGCCGCCCGAGCGCCTCAAGAAATTCGTGTTCCCGCATCCCACGGTCTGCGAGGTCATCCGCGAAGCCATTTTCAAACTGTAATACAATAAGGGGGAAAACGTCATGCCTAAATCGTTATACTACGGCCCGAACGAGATCAGAGCCAAGAGCATCATCCACTTTGAGGACATTCCGGTAAACGCTTACGACAAGACCGTCGCCGAGGAGCGCAAAAACTTCGCCGACGAGGACCTGATCCGCATCTACCGCGACATCACCATCCTGCGCGAGTTCGAAAGCATGCTCACGCAGATCAAGACCCAGAAGGTATACAACGGCGTGGAGACCACCTATCCCGGCCCCGCGCACCTGTCCGTCGGCCAGGAAGCCGCCTGCGTCGGTCAGGCCTACCTGATGACGCCCGACGATTATCAGTTCGGTTCCCACAGGAGCCACTCCGAGATCCTCGCCAAGGCGCTGTCCTCCATCCAAAAGCTCAGCGACGAGGAGCTGCTCAAGATCATGGAAGGCTTCCTTGGCGGCGCGACGCTCAGGGCCGTCGAAAAGATGGGCCCCACGCAAAGCGTGAAGGAGCTGGCCATCCGCTTCATCCTCTACGGAACACTGTCTGAGATATTCGCCCGCAAGACCGGCTTCCACATGGGTCTGGGCGGCAGCATGCACGCGTTCTTCCTGCCCTTCGGCGTCTATCCCAACAACGCGATCGTCGGCGGCTCTGCCCCCATCGCGACGGGCGCGGCGCTGTACAAGAAGTGCAACGACAAGAAGGGCTTCGTCGTGTGCAACATCGGCGACGGTTCTCTTGGCTGCGGCCCCGTGCTGGAAGCGCTGAACTTCGCCTGCATGGATCAGTTCCACACCCTCT
>JAEEGL015912423.1_pt1 | contig 11556 bp, 12 predicted proteins | sample 9134231 | NCBI WGS metagenome assembly JAEEGL01 (sample SAMN16246548, study PRJNA631951) | gut metagenome | biome: gut microbiome; feature: rumen; material: fiber-attached | host: Bos | place: Iran: Karaj | collected 2018-10 | reverse complement strand
TGAATTTTCCGGCTTCGGGAATGTCCTTCAAATACCGATGTAAAAACGGATAGCGCTTTTCTTCCTTCGTCGGCGGATCCATGGTCCGGACCCGGAAAAACCGAGGGTCGATGTTTTTGATGATCCGCCCTAAAACCGAGCCTTTGCCTGCCGCGCCGAAGCCCTCTAAGATCACCATCACCGGAAGACCGGCTTCCTTGATCCGCGTCTGATACCCGGCCAGCTTCGCCCGTTCTTCCTTCAGTTCCGCGCGGAGCGCTTCTTCGTCCGGCTCCCCCATGCGCTCGTATTCATCCAGTAATGAAATTCTCTCTGCCTGATTTTCCATGTTCTTTTCCCCCATACCATTTGTTTATTGTCTACTCAGCAGAGTCCCAGGCATAAGCGCCAAAGGCGCGATGTACGCCGCAGGCGGATGGCCTGGGACCTGTACTGCTGCGTCACTGGTTATTCCTTTACGCATACTTATTATAGCCGTCCTCAGAAAAAGGGGCAACAAAAAAGTGCAGCGTGTATACGCTGCACTTTTTTCCTGGAGCATAGGGGACTTGAACCCCTGGCCTCCACACTGCCAGTGTGGCGCGCTCCCAACTGCGCTAATGCCCCGTTCGGAAGTAGGCTTCCTACTTCGTCTTTAATAAATTCTGAGCTTCCATAATGGTGCTTGCTTCGCCATTTTCCAGGAACTCGATCATCTTGTCGATTTTCTCCTCCTGCTGAAAAGCTCTGTCAATAAGGGTACCATACTTTTCGGAAAAATCAAGTTCTAATTTCCGTACATTCTCATTCATTCCGGAAAATTCGCTGGTCTTCTCCGCCAGGACTGCCTCCAGCTCGTCGATCTGGCCCTGCTTCTGCGTCTGGACGTCGCTCATGATGCTGGTCTTGGTCACGCGGTCAAACTCATCTAACGCAGCCTTCTTGCTCTCGTTCGCATAGGACAGCTTATCCAGCAGTTCCTGCAGCGCTACGTTGTACTCGTCCAGCTGATAGTAGCTGTCGTCATCATCCCGGGCAATGTTCTCTTCGATCGCGCGGATCTTTCTCTTCTTATCCGCAATCTGATCCAGGTAGACGCGGCCTCTCTGGATGACATCCCAGTGGGACGCGCGCAGCAGACGGTTGACAAAGATGTAGGCCGCTGCAAACAGACCGATGAAGATCACAAAAATCAGGATCGTCGGGATAATCCCCTTCCAGGGCAGGATCTTCGTGAAAAGGAACGGAAGCAGCACGCACCATGCCAGCACGATGAGCACTAAAATGCCATACTCAAAAATGCCCTTCGGGGAGACAAGGCTGTAAAACGCCCGGGTGCCACAGACGGCGGGCAGCTTGTCCTTCTGCATCAGAACCCGCAGCTCCTGACTGGCCTGCAGAACCTGATTGCGCAGCTCTTCGGTCTCCTGCTTCATGCGCACCTTTTTTCCGGTGGCGATAGCCTTGTCGCGGCGCGTATTTTCCCTTTTGATCTCTTCATTCAGGCTGCCGATTTCACTGTCGTAGGAAGCGGTCAGCTCTCCCTGGCGTTTTTTGATCGTAGCCTTCACCAGATCATTAGCCGCCTTCTTCTCTTCCTTCAGCGTCTTCTCCAGCTTCTTGACTTCCGCGCCCAGTAAGCTGCATTCTTCTCTTTTCTCGTTTAACGTATGAAGAGCTTCTTTCGCGCTGCGAAGAAGCATACTGTTTTCGTTCGTTGCCATCTTAGGGTACCCCCTGCATTTCTTTACAAAACAATTTTTTTCGATATAATAGACAATGTATGTGCGTCTTTTAAACGCACATATTTTACACCACTTTTCGCCGGGGGGCAAGCTATGTTTCGAATTTGGGGCAAGATATTTTTACAGAACCATCTGTTAAAGGACACAGTCGTGGAAAACGCGAGCGACCAAACCCGTACCCGCAAGGTATTTGACGGGCTCGAGGAAATCTGTCATCGCTTTGACTTAAGCGTTCCCATCTGGTTAGATTCCAACATCCGGGATTTCAAACGCATCTCCAAGACACGGTTCACGAAGGACAGTTTCATCGAGCCCATTGAATTCGATTTCCTGGAGATCCAGGTGATCGAGGAAGATGTCTGAAAACGATTTCTACACAGTCTCAGACGAACGGCCTTAAGACCTATTTTTGCAAAAGCTCAGACAAGTGGCCTTAAGGCCTGTGCAAAGCCCTCTTACCCGGCCACGTACTCCTTCATCAGGCGCACGGTATGCTGAATCGCCTTCGCCTCAAACTCCGGATAGTCCACATGCGCGCTGTTGTCCGCCTTGTCGGAAATCGCGCGGACAATCAGGAAGGGGATGCCGTTTAAATAAGCGGTGTGCGCAATGGCCGCGCCTTCCATTTCCGTGCAGCAGCCGTGGAAGTTCTGATAAATCCAGTCCTTCTTCTCCTGCGAGGAGACAAACTGATCGCCGCTCACCACGCGTCCTTCAAACACGTGAATGTCCGGGTTGACCTTCTCACAGGCGCGCTTTGCCTTCTCCCGCATCGCGGCGGAAGCCTCAAACGACAGCGTGTCCATGCGCGGAACCTGTCCTAAGGGGTAGCCAAATCCCGTGGCATCCATATCGTGATGAAGCACATCGGTGGATAAGACGATGTCCCCGATGTCAATCTTCGCATCGAGCGATCCGGCGATTCCTGTGTTGATCACCTCGCTCACCTGGAAAAGGTCCGCCAGGATCTGCGTGCACACCGCCGCGTTCACCTTGCCGATGCCGCTGCGCACGACCACCACATCCTTGCCGCACAGGCGTCCTTTTACGAAGGACATGCCGGCCTTTTCCACAACTTCTTTATTCTCCATGCTCTCCTTGAGAGCCGCCACTTCCTCATCCATGGCGCCGATAATTCCAATCATGTTTCTCTCCTGCTTCCTCATTTTTGTACTTCTTCAATCACCCGGATCACGGCGGACGCCGCATCCGAAGCGCTGCTTGTCTCCATGGCCTTCACCTGCTTTTCACGGTCTGCGTACGTTTTCCGAATCAGATCCAAAAGTGCCGTACCCTGGATTTCCTCTTCCTCGATCACCGCGGAAAAGCCCTGCCGCTTAAATGACCCTGCGTTTAAAAGCTGGTCTCCCCGGCTGGAGGCAGCGGGAAGCGGAATCAGCACGTTCGGCTTGTGAAGGGCCAAAAGCTCACAAATGGCGTTCGCGCCGGCACGGGACACAACGAGATCCGCGCAGGCCAGAAGATCCTTTAACTCCTCGCGGATGTAATCAAACTGCACGTAGTCCGGCGTTCCCTGTAACGTCTCATCCACATGGCCTTTTCCGCACAGGTGGATCACCTGGAAGTCCTTCGTCAGTTCCGGCAAAATCGCGCGGATGGCTTCGTTGACCGCGACAGACCCGGAGCTTCCTCCCACCACGAGGAGAATGGGCTTGCCTTCCCGGCAGCCGGCAAAATCGCGCCCTGCCTCCGCAGATCCGGTGAGCAGCTCCGACCGGATCGGAATGCCGGTATAGACGGCCTTCTCCTTCGGCAGGTACTGCATGGTGTCCGGAAAGTTGCAGCAGACCTTATTCGCCCGCGGGATGCAGAGCTTGTTCGCCAGCCCCGGCGTCATGTCAGACTCATGCACCACCGTAGGGATATGCATCTGCTCGGCCGCTAAGACCACGGGAACCGCCACGAAGCCGCCCTTGGAGAACACCACGTCCGGCTGATACTCTTTCAGAATCTTGTGCGCCTCCGCAAAGCCCTTGATCACGCGGAACGGATCGGACAGATTTTTTAAATCCAGGTAACGACGGAGCTTTCCGGAGGAGATACCGATGTAACGAATGCCCTCCTTCTCGATCAGTTCCTTTTCCATTCCCTCGTAGGAGCCAATGTACAAAATGTCGTACCCCAGGGCCTTTAAGCCCGGGAGCAACGCAATGTTAGGGGTTACATGACCGGCGGTTCCCCCGCCGGTCAGTACGATTTTTTTCATAGGGATAACCTTCCCGATTCTTTTTTCTGTGTTGGATACATTTACTATCGAGCAGGGAGGATATCCATCCACCCTACTCGCATGCGCGGGCCTAAGACCCTCCCCACGCCGAGTATTGACTTTACATCTTCTGAATGCGCTCGATGGCAGCCAGCGTATTTTTGTAGGTTCCAAAGCCGGTCAGGCGGAAGAACCCTTCCCCGTGAGGGCCGAAACCGGAGCCGGGCGTTCCCACCACGGCCGCTTCGGTCAGCAGCTTGTCAAAGAACTGCCAGGACGTCATGCCCGCCGGCACCTTTAACCACGCGTACGGGCTGTTCTCCGCGCCGTACACCGTGTAGCCTGCTGCCTCTAAGCCTTCCTTGATGGCCTTCGCGTTCTTTAAATAATACGCGACCTGCGCCGCCGTCTGTTCCTTTCCTTCCGGAGAGTATACGGCCGCGCCGGCTCTCTGCACCGGATAGGAAACGCCGTTGAAGGTGAATTCCTGATGCTTCATCCACAGCGTGTTTAAGGAAACGTCTCCGCACTTTAATTCCTTCGGAACCACGGAGTATCCCAGACGGACGCCGGTGAAGCCGGCATTCTTGGAAAAGCTGCGCAGCTCGATCGCGCACTCCTTGGCCCCCTCACACTCGTAGATGGTATGCGGCAGGGACGGATCGGTGATATAGGCCTCATAGGCCGCATCGTACAGGATGCAGGCTTTGTTCTTTAAGGCATAGTCCACCCAGCGCTGCAGCGCTTCGCGGGTGATGGCGCCGCCGGTGGGATTGTTCGGATAGCACAGATAAATCAGATCCGGCGTCTCCCCCGGAAGATCCGGAACAAATCCGTTGGCCTCGGTGCAGGGCATGTAGATCAGGTTGCTCCACTCACCCTTTTCCGGCAGATAGTCCCCGGCCCGGCCCGCCAGCGCGTGGCTGTTTACATACACGGGATACACCGGATCGCAGACCGCAACCTTGCAGTCCTTGCTGAAGATCTCGCCCAGGTCGGCAGAATCGCTCTTGGCGCCGTCGTTCACAAAGATTTCATCCAGGCCAACCTCTACGCCGCGGGGATCAAAATCATTTTCCTTGATGGCCCGGCGAAGGAACTCGTAGCCTTCATAGTCCGGGTAACCCTTAAAGCCTTCGGGCGTTCCCATGTCTTCCGCCGCCTGGCTCATTTCCTTTACCACCGCCGGCGCAAGCGGAAGCGTGACGTCTCCGATGCCCAGTCTGATGACTTCCTTATCCGGGTTGGCAGCGGAAAACTCCCGTACCTTCCGTCCGATGTCCGCAAACAGATAACTTCCCGGCATTTTCTGATAATTTTCGTTGATATGAAACATGCTGTCCTCCTGTAATCAAGCGTTTGTTTATGGATTACTCCATGGCGCCTGTAAGTGCTGCCGCAATCTCCTGTCTCTCTTCATCCGTGTTCTTTCCCACAATCCAACCGACCATCTCAGGGCCGCCCTCGTAGCGGGGAATCACATGCATATGGAAATGATGTACCGTCTGTCCGGCTGCCTCTCCATTGTTCTGCACCAGGTTAAATCCGGCGCATCCCAGGCCCTTTTTCATGGCGCGGCCGATTTTGGCCGCGACGGGCAGTACGCGTGCTGCCTCTTCCGGGCCCAGATCGCACAGATCCTCGTAATGGTTCTTGGGAAGAATAATGGTATGCCCCTTAGACGCAGGGCCCAGATCCAGGATCGCGCGGAAATACTCATCCTCATAAACCGTAGAGGACGGGATCTCGCCCGCCGCGATCTTGCAGAAAATGCAATCGTCTTTCTTCATAATAAACCTCCTTGCGGCCTTTTTAGCCGCGTCACATGCCATCATGGCATCTTTGTTTGTTACTATTCACGGGTCACCTTTGTTTTACGTCTCTGACTGCGTCAGCACGACGCCCAGCAAAAAGCCGGAAACCAGTCCGCCGACATGCGCGGCGTTGTTGATGCCGCTTTGCACCACAAACCCATTATACAGGTTCACGGCGATCATCAGGACCAGCCGGCGGATATCGATCCCTCTGTAATATCCCTTGTGTTTGATGACCAGGTAGAGCGCTGCCCCCACCAGGCCGAAGATGGCTCCGGACGCGCCGGCGGAAACCGACATGCGGTCAATCTGGGTGTACCAGATGAGGGAGGCAACATTTCCGATCAGACCGCTGATGAAATACAAAAGCAGAAAGCGGATCTCCCCGAGTCCCTTCTCCAGAACCGTCCCCATATAATACAACAGAATCATGTTAAAAAACAAGTGCTCAAATCCAAAATGCATGAACATGGAGGTGATCATGCGGTAGTACTCGTGATCCTCCAGCACAGCCGGGGCATACAGGGCACCGTTTTCGAGCATCACCATCGTGTTCGTTGTGCCCCCTTTGAACGTCAGATACAGGTGTACAATGACGTTCAGAATAATCAGAAATATGGACGCTATGGGGATTGTCCGGTACCGGTTCATCGTTTTTCTCCTTTTGACGGCTCTTATTATACGACCAAGGGAGGCTGTTTTCGCAGCCTCCCTTTCTCTTTCGTGTTCCTTCCGCGCGCTAAACGCCTCTTATTTTCTCACAGATCCTTCGTTTCGTCAATCGGCAAAGCAAAAGCCGTGCCAGTTGCGCCATGCGATGGTTCCTGTTCACGGGCAATGGCAGCAACCGGCTATTCACATTCGGCAGCGTCTTCTCCTATTGTCCAAACCAGTGGTACCAAAGCAGGACCCCGGCGATGGCCGGAAGCACATATCCAAGCACGGCCGGGAGTTTTACCGTCAGAAACTCTCGCGCCTTAGGCGGCAGCAAGCCTTGTTTTGCGCCTGTCTCCCCCGCCTCCTTCAGACGGGATACATTCGAGCGCAAGAGCGCCTCCTGCTCTTTTAGAATCAAAGACGCTTCACTGTTTTCCTCTTCCCGCGTTTCTTCCCAGAAGCGATCCACGCACCCCATAAGACTCGCAAAAGGGATAAACTCCTGGCTGTTCATAAGCTCGTACAATTCATAGGCCATCTGAACCCCTTTTTCTTCCCGGTAATCAATCTTTTCCAGCAGATAGCGGAACAGCTCCTTCATCTGTGCGCGCCAGTTTTCCTGTGGAACCGGCATGCAGACAAGTCCCAGTTCCAGGCGCTCGTCTTCCGCCTTAGACAGATAGATTTCTTTGGAGTTTAACAGGAAACAGTCCGGCTCTAACAGATACTCTTCCGCCTCCTGTAAAATATCGCCGATCCCGTGAACCAGACTGGTCAGTTCCCTGGCCCGCAGCCGATTTGTTTCACAGTACCCGGCAAGCGAAGTCCATCCGGAGATTTCAAATGCCAGGGCAAGCCGCCCGTTCTTTTCCCGCTCCCGCACGGGGAGAATCCCCGGGATGCCATTTTCGAGCAGCATGTCCAGGCGGTAGCCGCCCGTCTCCTTGGGCAGCGCCTTTACCCGGTAACTTCTGGTTCCTTCCGTTTGAATCTCATCGGGCTCCATCACTTGATCACCTCCTTTAGCATACCCATCATCCGCACATAGATCAGGCAGGTATCCACCTGATCCTGCACAAGTAACTGTTCCTCTTCCGCGGCTGCTTCCCTTCCCGCCGTCTGTCCCAGGGCAAAGCCCAGGCGCAGACACAAGCAAAGGGACAAGAGGACAATCGGCAGCACAAACGCCGCCTCCACCGTGTAGCTTCCACTTAAATAATGCCGTTTTCCGGGGCCACCCATCCTTTCCTTCTCCTTATAAAAAGCTGAACGCAATTGTATCTACTCAGCACAGCCGCTTGCACCCCGCTGCAAGCGGCGTAAAACAAGAGTTGGCATGCCAAGCCACAGGCAATTTGGAATGCGCGGAGCGCATTGCCTGTGGCTTCGTAACTGCTCAGGTACTGAGCAGTTACACGCGATTGCTATAGGATTCCTTTCCATGCGCCAAGTTCCATGAGGCAGTATCCAGCCAGGACAAACGGCGCCATCGGCAGCTTTGTCTTTCGGTTTCCTTTTCCCAAGGCCACAAGGATCCCCGCAAACAACAGCGCCAGAACAGAAGCATTCCACCAAAGCAGCAGGTTTTTCTCCCATCCCAGAAACAGTCCGGTGTCCGCCATCAGCCAGGCATCCCCGCTTCCAAAGGACCCCGGGAAAAAACGCCCGGCCAGGTAAAGTCCCAGCCCAAACGAACAGCCGATGGCGGGCGAGAGCCACACCGTCCACCCTTCCGTAAAACTCTTGCCCACAAGGAACGCAACCGGAACGAGGGTTCCAACAAGCAGCAGCCAGACCGGGAAACTCCACTTTTTCACATCCCAGGCCGCGCAGACCACCAGGAATAAAATACAAGCAGCTTTTTCCATGAAGCAGCTCCCTTCCTCTTCTTTGCGCAAGCTCAATGCGCGGCTTCCTTCCTCTTCTTTTGCGCAAGTTCAATGCGCGGCTTCTTTCCTCGTCTTTTGCGTAAGCTCAATGCGCAGCTTCCCTGGCCTTCTTCGCCTTGCACTTCGAGCAGGCGTGGCGCTCTCCGACTTCCGAAAGGGAAATGGCCGTGATATCATGTGTGATATGCCCGCAGCCCAATGTATAGTGATATCGGTCTCCATAATCCGTGATGTACACCTGTGCCCCCACCCCCGTGTCCCGGCAATGCTGGCAAGGATAATAACTGCCTCCCGACTGATTTCGCAGCGAGGAAACCGTAGCTACGCTCACCCGTCTGACGGTGGGCTTTATATAGGTGCAGTCCCGGAAAAAATGGTACGCCGTTCCACTCGGCGTGATGTAAACCGTCTCCTGCTCCTCTTCTTCCTCCGGGGCTTCCACCTTCCACGATGTGCCCTCCGAGCCGGTCCACAGCCGCCTTGCGCCGGTCTGGGAAAACTCCATCCGGTACGTGCCCAGAAGCCCGGTGGGAAAGGAAATCTGATATCGGACCGAAAGTTCCAATCGCTGCGTGCCCTGATCCAGCCGGGAAGGCGAAAAATCCAGGCCGTTTTTTTCTCCGTCCACGAGGGAGGCATCCTGCAGGAAAAACAGCGCCATCTCGCGGGTAAGGAGCACTTGCCATTCCGCTTCGATTTCGGTATTGACACCCGCTGCCCCGGTCGTCATGGCCGTCTGTGAGACTGCTTCTTCCAGCGCTCTCTGCAGCCTCATCTGGAAGATCGTCACCTGGGAGAAGCGGAGAAACACAGTCAGAAACAGCAGTACCAAGGGAAGCGCGAACGCCGCCTCCACGGTCAGACTTCCCCTTCGGGGCAGGGAGGCAGGAAAAAGGGCCGGAAAACGTGCAGGGAAAGCAATCTGTTTGGAAGTTCGTTGGATCATTTTTTCTTTCCTGTTTTTCATCATTTTCATTGTTTTGGCGTTCGGGGCGAATAAATCGGATACCTGGAGAGATTCTGTATTGTAGCCGAACTCCTGCACTCCGACCCTTTTTCCTGCCTCCCTTAGTAATGGCATTCTTCCGACCAGAGAAACGTCTGCCCGGCGGACTGTTCGGAAAAGAAACGGCTTACAAGCGGCAAGGACGCAAACAGCCAGGGCATCTGCCCACCCACCGTCACCCGGACCGAATAGAGCACGCGGGAGACATCAAAATCCGCGTCCTCCTTTCGAATTTCATTCTGGATCAGATCCATCGCCCGCCCGCTTAACGTTTCCATCGGAACAAGGTACATCTCAAGGCGCACATAATCCCGGTAGGAGACCTGCCAGTTTTCCAGTCCGCTTATGGACAGAAACGGTCTTTTTTCGCCTTTCAAGAGCTCCCGCACGTCCACCCAGGCGTCATCCGCCGCCCAAAGCGCCAGGAAAAAAAGCTGCCCCATGTAAATGACTGCCGGATTTCCCGTAAATCCCAGGCAGGATAATGCCATCTGGCTCGCCCGCTCCCGCAGGACCGCGTTCTGCATGTTTTCCAGAAAACGGGTGCCCTCGCGAACCAGGTACAATTCCTTCACCTGTTCGGTCAGATTTTGCACATCCGAGCGCTGTCCAAACAACAGATATTCCCACTCGTACTGCATTTCCCGTTCCTGGTTGCCTGTATAGCCATAAAAATAGGTTGTCAGATAGTCCTGGAACAAGATCCGCCTGGCGACCTGCGAAAAAAAGTCCGCGCCGCCCTGGCTCCCTTGCAACGTCTCCGAAGGGAGATCTTTCATGGTCATCTTATGCTGCGAAAGCTTGTCCGGATTCTCTACAAAAGCGATCAAAAAGCCCTGTGCGAAAATCTCCCGCAGGATGTAGGTAAAGGCATCGGAGAGGCTGAAATCGGACGGAACCCCCATAGGCACAAGCCACTCGGGGATTTGAACATTTTCCGGCTCTTCGGCTTCTTCACACAGCGTTTCCGCCACTTCCTTCACCCTCTCATAATCCTGCTCGTCCGGATTTCTGTGCAGGAAGGCGCGCAGGGTTTCAAGGTCTGTATCCAGCTCCTCCTTTCCCTCCAGAAGCGAAGTCAGCAGGGTGACAAAGGCCTGCCGTTCCCCGGTCTCCTCCGTATATTCCCGGATGTGGGCGATTTCCGCCTCCAAAAGTGCCCAGATTTCCTTGCGAAAGGTCGCTTTCTCTGTCTCCAGGCCTTCCAGCACCTTCGTAAGCGCGTTCCCCAGCTCCTCCGCCTTCGTGGCATAGCCATTCAGCACTTTTCGCATCTCCTTGTAGGTGCCTGTCAGGTCTTGCTGGGCCGTGACCTCCGCCTGCAAGGCGCGGGTGTATTCCGCATACGCCTTTTCGTACTGTTCCGTCACCATCTGCGCGCTGTGGTCTTTTTCCCTGGACATTTTTTCGGCTGCCTGAACAGCCGCTTTCAGCACCCCTGCCTTTTCCGCGCATTCCTCCAGTTTTTCACCGGACTTTTTGACCTCCGTTGCCTCCGTTTGCATGTCTTCGGTCAGACGAAGCAGGCGGGAGAGGCGCTTTTCCAGCTCCACCAGGTCTTCCCCATACGAAAGCAAGGTCTGTAAAAAGGAAGCCGCCGTTTTGATCTGCTTTAACAGCCCGCTGTCACCCAGAAAATCCGTCACGGCCTCTTTGCCTTCCTCAAAGACCATCATGTCAACCGCATTCTGCACCAGATAGCGCCCGCCCTCCTCCGTTACACGGCGGACGGGCCTGACCCGTACACTGCCGTCAGAAAAGCCGATGAGGCCGCCTGCGCCTTCGGAAGCGGAATAGCGCGCAAGGATCTCCCCCGCCTCCGCTTCCAGGTCCTCGTCTTCATACTGAAACAGAAGGCGATAGTTTTCCCACAAATCGCTCCGATAGGAAGCCATGGTCGACTCCGCGGCGGCGACGGCCGCCTGCTTAAAATACAGGCGGCCTGCTGCCGCCCGCGCGCCTTCCACGCTGACAAGCAGCACGGCCGTCACCAAAAGCACGGTCAGAAGAAGAAACACCGTCACAGCTCCCGGCACTTGCCTATTGCTGCTTCTTTTCATGGCTAGAACACTCCCTGGGCTGCCTCCTCGATCTGGCCGAACAAGGCGGTTACGAGTCCCGTAATTTGCGTCCGGAATAAGACCACCAGGCCGATCAGCACCGCAATAATCAACACCATTTCCACGACACCGGCTCCCGCCAGTTCCTTCTTTAATACGTTCTTCATCATTTCCTCCTT
>JAEEGL014521289.1_pt1 | contig 11556 bp, 10 predicted proteins | sample 9134231 | NCBI WGS metagenome assembly JAEEGL01 (sample SAMN16246548, study PRJNA631951) | gut metagenome | biome: gut microbiome; feature: rumen; material: fiber-attached | host: Bos | place: Iran: Karaj | collected 2018-10 | reverse complement strand
CTGCGTTCTGCTGTTTGACGAGATCGAAAAGGCGTGCATCGACGTCATCCATCTGTTTTTGCAGGTGCTGGACGCGGGCCAGCTGAAGGATGCAAAGCTGGACAAGGAGATCTCCTTTAAGGACGCCATCATCATCTTTACCACCAACGCCGCAAAGCAGTTGTACGATACGGACCGCGACCAAAACCTCGGCGCGCTGACCCGTGACGTGATCCTGGACGCGCTGAGCAAGGACATCAACCCCAAGACCAACGAGCCCTTCTTCCCGGCGGCCATCGTCAGCCGCTTTGCGTCGGGCAATGTGCTGATGTTCAACCATCTGGACGCCTACACGCTGGAATCGATCGTCAGCAAGCAGCTGGATAAGCACATCGCGGATTTTGAAAGCGCGATGCATGTGCGGGCCTCCCTGGCCCGCCAGGTGCCGGCGGCGCTGGTGTTTGCGGAGGGCGCAGGCGCGGACGCGCGCACGGTGAAGAGCCGCGCGGACAGCTTTTTCAGCACCGAACTGTACGAGCTGTTCCGCCTGACCAGCTCCAAAAGCAACGACGTAAAGACCGGCGACATCGCCAATATACGCTTTGAGCTTGACCTGGACAGCGCGTCGCAGGAGATCCGCGATCTCTTTTACCCGAGAGACCGGCTGCACATCATGGCCTATACGCACAAGGACGCGATCCGCGTGCCGGAGAGCGAAAACGCCCCCGTGGTGCACTGCGTCAGCAGCCAGGAGGACGCCGAGCGCCTGCTGGATCAGGAAAAGATCCACCTGTGCCTGTGCGATCTGGATGCCCCGGCCGAGGGGGAAACCGGCTGGCTCAACCGCGAGGACGTCAAAACCCGCGCAAGGGAATTCCTGTTTGCGATGCTGAAACTCCATCCGGAGATCCCCTGCGTGGTGCTGGATACCCTGTCGCCCTCCTATTCCCAGGAGGAGCGGGATTCCTTCCTGCGCCGGGGCGTGCGCGGCTTCATCGACCCCAGTCAGGGCGATTTTGACGAGCAGCTGGACAAATACATCTACAGCGTCTTTACCCAGGCCTGCATGCGCGAACTGAGCAAGAGCAATCAGCTGATGCGCTATGAGACCGCGCAAATCCTGGACGATCCCAAATCGGCGCGCATCGTGATGTTCGACATGAAGCTGGATCAGGCGGTCAAGGCCGAGGACGCGGACAACGTCTTAAGTGCCCTGTCCCGCCCCAGTGAACACTTTGCCGACGTCTACGGCGCGGACGAAGCCAAGCAGGAGCTTCAGTACTTTGTAAACTATATGAAGGAGCCCGAAAAGTACAGCCGCCTGGGCGCAAAGCCCCCCAAGGGCATCCTGCTTTACGGCCCTCCCGGCACGGGCAAAACCATGCTGGCGCGCGCATTTGCAAACGAAAGCGGCGCGACGTTCATCGCGGCGGTCGGCAGCCAGTTCTTCGACAAATGGATCGGCTCGGGTCAGGAAAAGATGGGCGAGCTCTTTGCCACCGCGCGCCGCTACGCGCCGAGCATCCTCTTTATCGACGAAATCGACGTGATCGGCCGAAAGAGGACCGGCCAGGACAACGCCTCCAACCATACCCAGGAGGAGATCCTGACCCGGCTGTTTTCGGAGATGGACGGCTTCAAGACCGACCGGAAGCACCCGGTATTCGTGCTGGGCGCCACCAACTACAGCCCCTTTGACGACAATATGCGCCTGGACGACGGCCTGATGCGCCGCTTCGACCGCCGCATCCTGGTGGATCTGCCAAACCTTGAGGGCAGACGGCGCTACCTTGCCGACAAGTGCAAAAAGCAGCCCATCTTCCACATCAGCGACGACATGATCGCCTCCCTTGCGGACAGGTCTGTGGGCATGAGCCTTGCAAACCTGCAAAGCGTGCTGGAGCTGGCGGTTCGAAACGCCATGATGAAGGCGCAAACCAGCGTGGAGGACGCGGATCTGAACGACGCCTTCGAGCGCTTCAACAGCGGCGAAACGCACACCCGAAGCGCGGAGGAGACGCTGCGCACCGCGCGCCACGAAACCGGGCACGCGATGATCAGCATCTTAAACGGCAACATCCCAAGCTACGTCACCGTCGTCTCCCGGGGCGACATGGGCGGCTACATGCAGCATTCGGAAGAGGAGCTCAGCAAGGGCGGCTACACCAGGAAGGAGCTGCTCGGGCGCATCCGTACGGCGCTGGGCGGCCGCGCGGCGGAGATCCTCTACTACGGCGCGGAGGACGGCATTTCCACCGGCGCATCCTCCGACCTGAGACAGGCCAGCGCGATGGCGCGGGCGTTGCTGTGCACCTACGGCATGGACGACGCGTTCGGCATGGCGGTGGTGGATCCCACGCTCATGGGCAATTCGCCCGAAATCACCCAGGGCATCAACCGCATTCTGAAGGAGCAGCTGGAGGAGGCCATCGGCCTTCTGAAATCCAGCAAGGACCAGATGGAAGCGCTGATTCAGGCGCTGCTCAAGAAAAACAGCCTGAACGCAGCGGATATCAAAGCACTGCTGGGCAAGTGATTTATCACTCTCACAATAAAAAAATGGAGGTACTACCATGGGAAGAATCGAAGCGGAGCGCGTGTATAACAAGTTCAAGGCCTATCTCGGCAAGCGCGAAATGAAGTTTGAAACCTACGATAACGACCTCGTTATCAAAATCACCGTGCGCGGTCAGGATCTGCCTCAGCCCACCATCATCCGCGTGCTGGCGGAAAGAGACATCGTGCAGATCGTTTCCCCGATCCCCTACAACATTCCCGACGACAAGCGCCAGGAAGCAGCCGTGGCCGCGGCCGTTGCCAACTACGGCATCATCAACGGCTCCTTCGACTTCGACATCCGAGACGGCGAGGTGCGCTACAGGATCACTCATTACTACGGCGACACGGAAATGACTGAGAAGCAGGTGGAATACCTTCTGCAGTGCATCTGGTTCACCACCGACAACTACAATGAGAAGTTCTTCATGCTGGGCATGGGCAAAATGACCCTGCAGGAGTTCATCGAGGCGGACAAGTAAGGCTTTACGCGAGAGCCAGTTGAAGCAGGAGGAGCTTTTTCACGGCCCCTCTGACGAAAAGACTGCGAACCCACGGCACAGTGGGAAAGCAGTCTTTTTTGTGACGCTTTTCCCGTTTTGACGAAAATGCGGCAAGAAAAAAACGGCAAAAACCTCCATTCCGATTCAACTTTTTGCGCCTTTATGTCATCTAATCAGTGAAAGCCGAGGTGATGAGCTTGAACGAAGCCGAATTTGGCGCGCGCATCCTGAAAATTGAGCGCCGCCTGTATTGCACGGCGTATTCCATTTTGTGGAACGAGGCGGACTGCCTTGACGCGATGCAGGAGGCTGCCGCCCGGGCCTGGATGCACCGAGGCCGGCTCAGAAACGAGAACTTCTTTGAAACCTGGTTCACCCGCATTCTCATCAACGAGTGCAGAGCGCTTTTGAGAAAGCGGAAGGGCGAGGGCGCGCTTACAGAGGAGATCGCTGCAGCGCAGCAGGACATTCCTGCTGATATCGATCTGAAAAACGCGCTGATACGCCTGAAGCCCAAATACCGTCTGCCCCTGATACTGCACTACCAGGACGGGTATTCGCTTAAGGAAGTGGCCCAGATCCTCGATTTAAGGGAAGCGCTCGTAAAGTCCCGCCTGCATCAGGCGAGGCAGGAGCTCAAACGCCTTTTGGGAGGTGACGAATATGAAGCTTGACAGGGCGTTTCCCCCGACGCCCGCGGCTTTCGGGGACGCCGTTTTCAAAGGAATACGAGAAGGAGAAAAGCGCATGAAGATGAAACATAAGCTCAGGCTGTCGGCGATCGCCGCCTGTCTCGTCGTATGCCTGGCGGTCCTGGCCTACGCGGCGGGCAGCACGGACAGGACGGACAGCACCGCCGCGCCGCAGAGCGAAACTACGCCTTCACCCGTCATCGGCGGCAGCGACCAGGCCACGACCATCCTCTTTGTCACCGATGCGCTGTCGCCCACGCCGCCAAACGCCGGGTTTCCCACTCAGACGCACACGGACGAAGAGACGGTTTATATGACCGAGCACGGCCTGTTCTACCATGCCGATCCGGTCTGTTCCGGGATGAGGAACGCGTTCCCTGTTCCGGTCAGCGAGGCGGAGGAAGAGGGCAAGCGCCCCTGCCCCGTCTGCCTCAGCGACAGATCCGTTGAACCGGCCAGCTATTTTCAAAAGGCCGTTGACGCGCTGGAGATGGTTTTTCCGGGCTGCCAGGAGGTATGCAAAAAGCACTACAACACCGATCAGTTCTACGCGGACCTGCCATCGACAGAGGACAGGTTCGTCACGCTGAACCTGTATGCGGGCGACGTCAGGGTGGCGCAGGCCGCGTTTGACGGCGAGGAAGCCAGGCTGTCCTTCCGCTTTATCGACGTTGAGCTTCGCAGCAAGCTCTTTGCCGGCGCGCAGGAGGGCACCCTGTCCGGCAAGCTGGCGGAGCTGTACCTGCGCTGTAAGGAGGAGCTTTTGGGCGATCTTCTTTCAGCGGTGCACAGCAGCGCCAAGAGCCTTATGCCCATCAGCGCGGAGCCCTACAACCTGCAGTCGATGGAGCTGAGCTTCTGGGCGGAAGAATGCATGTCCGTAAGCTTCGGCTTTCAAACGCAGCACGCCTGCACGGCCACCTTTACCTTCGACGTGGTGGAGGGCGACGCCCTGCGCGAGGTACTTCTGCAATCCTATTAGCGCAACGGACAAAGCAGACTGGCAAAGGGGGCTGTGCGAACAGCCCCCTTCTCATAGTCCATTTTACGATTTGTCATTTGGCGTTATCGTACACCGTCATATCCACGCCCCTGTCCCGAACGAGGATCGTGGCGGGACGTTTCAGGAGCCGGAGCGTCACGTAAACGTCGCCCGCAGAACCGCCGATGTTGCCCGCCTGCAAAAACCAGACCACCCAAAACCAGCTTCTGGGCAGAAGCAGGGCCAGCGCGCCAAATATAACGCCCCATACCACCAGCGGGCTCAGCGCCACCAGATGGTAGGCGTTTTTGTCAAAATAATCCTCGTGGCTGCCCGCAAAGGCGTACACGCCGGTAAAGCCGAACACCACCCTGCCGCCGCCCACGGCCTTCATGGCCGCCGCGTGGGTGAGCTCGTGCAGCACGATGTAGGCGACGTACCCCGCAAGCAGCGCGCCAAAACGCAGGAAAAACGCTCCGCCTTCCAAATCCATCAGGGCTTTGAATTCCGTGACAGGCACGATGAAATGCCCCAGAAGGAATACGATCACCATTGCAAGCGCCCCGCCGAGGTTCACCCGAAGCGATGTCTTTTTGTCCTTTTGCAGATTGATCTGAAGCGTTTCCTGGTAGCCCTCGGGCAGGGAACGGTATGCTTTCATTTGTGCCTCCAGATAAGTTTTATTCTACTGCCGCCTGTAGCCGCTTTTGATCGCTTCGGCCTGGCGCCAGTCCTCTTTTTTCCTCGTCCGTTTCGATGAGCAGCGCGGGCACGGGGGTGGGCTTTTCGTGTTCGTCCAGCGCCACCATCAAAAACCACGCCCGGTTGGTGAGCTTTTTCTGCCCGTCCAGCGTCTCGATGTACGCCTCCACCTTCACGATCATGGAGGTCGTGCCCGCGTAGACCACCCGCCCCCGCAGCTCCATGGTGTCGTTGGCGTAGGCGGGATGATGGAATTCCAGCCCGTCCACCCGCGCGGTGGTCACGTTCCTGCCGGAGTGCCTTCGGGCGGCGACGGCGGCCACCACGTCCATCCAGCTCATCAGCTGCCCGCCGAAGAGGCGGCTGTAGCCGTTCAGATGCGCCTGGGAGAGCACCTGCACCTGCACGGTCTGGGATTCGGAAGGGCGCTTGAAATCGGAAGCCATTTTCGCACCTCACAGTATAAAAATCGCCGGGCGCGCGACCCGGCGACTTTAGTTAGAATTTTTACGCTGTTTTACGAATCGCGAACATCCAGCTGCCGCTGGGAACGTCAAAGGTCAGGCGCTGGCTGACTGCGTCGTAGCTGCTTTCGCAGAAGATCAGCTCTTCGCCCTCCACGCGCAGCAGCTCGTAGCTGGCGGGGCAGTTGATGTTCAGGCGCAGCGTCATGCCGCCTTCGTAGATCGTGGGCACGCCCGCGCTTTCAAAAATCACGCTGAAGGTGGACACGATGTCGCTTTCGCGGCCAAAGGGATAGCGGTACTGATTGATCAGCACGTCGCCCACCGGGGACAGGCTGTAGTCGAACAGCTGCACAAAGGCCCTGCGGTGGCGGCCGTCGCCGATGGCGTTGTGCCCGCACACGGGGCAGGCGGTAAAGGTTTCGCCCTCGTAGGTGATCGAAAGCGCGCTGCAGGGCGCAGTGATGTAAAAATCGCAGCCCTCGTCCAAACAGTACGCGCGGTGCAGACCGTCGCGCCTGTAGTGCCACTTGCCCATGTAGTGCTCGCTTTCCTCGCCAAGCACCGGGCAAAGGGACGCGAATAAAAGCAACAGGGCGATACCCAAAGAAATCATGCGCCGCATAAGCTCACCTCTATCCATTATACCGGCATTATACTACAAAGCAGCGCGCATTGCAAGTGGGCATTTAGCGCCATCTGGGGCGGGCAGAACAAAAAATGCTTCGGTTTTCTCCGCTTTCGGCGCGGCGGAAGCGCCAAATTACAAAACGGAGATTGCATATCAGTTTCAGCTATGGTATAATAACAGAGAATATTTTGGATGCGGAGGACAGCAATGAAGCCGCTGGTGGTGGTCGCGGGGATCGTGTGGCAGGAAGGGCGCTTTTTGATCGCCCGCAGACCCATGCACAAGGCAAACGGCGGCCTGTGGGAGTTTCCGGGCGGCAAGATCGAGCAGGGCGAGACCCCGCAGGAAGCCCTTGCCCGGGAGCTTCGGGAGGAAATGGACTTCGAGGTTCGCGTAGGCCCCATTGTGGATGCCGGGATGTGCCATGACGAAAACGGCGGCGTGCTGATTCTGTTTTACTGGTGCAGGCCGCTGGCGGGTCCCCCAAAGGCGCTTGAGCACAGCGAACTCAGATGGGTTTTGCCGGGAGAAATTCTTGCCTGCGACTTTCCGCCCGCGGATCGGGCCATGGCGGAAAGGATCGCCCACGGCCTGTGATCCGGCCCTTTTGGGGCTCAGGGATCGGCACCGACCGCTTCCACCCTGGATTCAAAGATGCACTCAATTTTATGACAAAGGAGATACCAGATGCTCAACAGATCAGCAGCGGAGCAGGCGCTCCGGCGGGCGGTCTCCACGGGCGGAGACTTTGCCGAAATCTATTATGAGGACACGCGCCGTTCGCGCCTGTCCCAAACCGACGACAGGATCGATACTGCCACCACCGCGCGCGTGCACGGCGCGGGACTGAGGGTCTACAAGGGCCTGAACTCCGTCTACGTGCACTCAAACGACACCAGCGCCCAGGGCTTGATGAAGCTGGCCGAAAGCGCCGCAGACGCCATCGGCAGCACAAAGGGCGAGGGCATGAACGTGCACCTCACAGGCTCGATCGTGAAAAACATCCACGAAATCAGGCAGTTGCCCATGGACGTGCCCGGCGCAAAGCGCGCCGCGCTTCTGAGGAACGTCTGCCGCGTCGCCAAAGCGGAAAGCAGCGAGATTGCCCACGTCACCGCTGCGCTCAACGACTGGGAGCAGCACGTGACCATCGCCAACACCGAGGGCATGTTCAAAAGCGACATTCGCGTTTACAGCCGCCTGATGACGCAGGCCATCGCCTCCAATGGCAGGGAGAACCAGACCGGCTCCGTGCGCAACGGTGGCATGATCGGCTTTGAGCTCTTCGATCAGCTGACCGATCCGGAGGCGGACGCCAAAAAGGCGGCGCAGCAGGCGATCGCCATGCTCCACGCCGACTTCTGCCCCGCAGGCGTAATGCCCGTCATCATCGACGGCGGCTTCGGCGGCGACATCTTCCACGAGGCCTGCGGCCACTCGCTGGAAGCGACTTCGGTCGCTTTTGGAAACAGCGAATTCTGCGGCAAAATGGGGCAGCAGATCGCCTCCACCAAGGTGACGGCCATCGACGACGGCACGATCCCCAACGGCTGGGGCAGCGAGAACATCGACGACGAGGGCACGCCCACCACGCGCCTCGTGCTGATCGAAAACGGCATTTTGAAAAATTATATGGTGGACCGCCTGAACGGCCGACGCATGAACATGGCTGTCACGGGCTCTGCGCGCAGGCAGGATTACAGCTTTGCGCCCACCTCCCGCATGCGCAACACCTACATCGCCGCGGGCGACGACGACGAAAAGGAAATCATCGCCTCCTGCCCGGACGGCCTGTACGCAAAAGAGATGGGCGGCGGCAGCGTGAACCCCCTCACGGGCGAATTCAATTTCGCGGTCGGCGAGGGTTATCTCATCAAAAACGGAAAGATCGACCGCCCTGTGCGCGGCGCGACGCTGATCGGCAAGGGCGGCCAGACCATCATGAAGATCGACCGCGTGGGCCGCAAAATGTGGATGGATACAGGCATGTGCGGCTCCGCCAGCGGTTCGATTCCCGCCAACGTCGGCCAGCCCATGATCCGCGTGACCGAAATGACCGTAGGAGGCAGAAAATGAACAGACAGGAATTTATAGACAGACTGTTCGCCGGCGCAAAGCAGGCGGGCATCGAAGAGTGCGAGGCGTATTTCTCCTCCGGCGAGGGCTTCGACGTGGACGTGCTGGACGGCGCGATCCGTGAATACTCCGTATCCGAAAGCTCCGGCATGTGCTTCAGGGGCGTTTACCAGGGCAAAATGGGCTACGCTTCCACCGAGATCGAGGACGAAGAGGCCATCGACATGCTGATCGAGGGAGTCAAGACCAACGCCCTGCTGCTTGAAACCGACGACGGCGAGAGCATCTTCGAGGGCAGCGAGAGCTATCCCGAGGTGGACTGCTTTGACGAGGCCGTGACCCAGATCGGCGCCCAGCAGAAGATCGCGGACGCCATCGAGCTGGAAAAGCTGACCAAGGCCGTCGACCCGCGGGTGAACCGCGTGGAGGGCTGCGGCGTGCAGACGGGCACCAGCTGCGTGCGCATCGTAAACAGCAAGGGCCTGGACATCAGCTGCCGAAGCGCGGCCTACGGCGCGGCTGTCGCGCCCGTGGTCGTGGAGGACGGCAAGGTGAACTTCGCCTTTGCGATGAAGGCCTCGCGCCATCCCGGCGACATCGATATCACTGAGCTTGCGCAAAAGAGCGTCAAAAAGGCCGTGGAGGGCCTTGGCGCGGTCAGCATCCCCAGCGGCAGCTACAAGTGCGTTTTGCAAAACGACATGGCGGGCACGCTGCTTGCCACCTTCGCGGGGGTCTTCTCCGGCGAGAGCGCCAGAAAGGGCCTGAGCCTTCTGAAGGGCCGCGAGGGCGAAACGATCGCCGCGCCCTGCGTGACGCTGACGGACGATCCGCTGCTCAGGGACGGCCTGGCCAGCGCGCCCTTCGACGCGGAGGGCGTCGCCAGGGCAAGGCACGACGTCATAAAGGACGGCGTATTTGAAACCCTGCTCCACAACCGCGTGACCGCCAAGGAGCTTGGCAAAGCCACCACCGCGAACGCCGCCAAGGCCGGCTACGCCGGCAAGGTGACGGTGGCCCCGAGCAACCTGTTCATTCAGCCCTCGGACAAAACGCCGGAGGCGCTTATGAACGAGGTGGGCGAGGGCGTGCTGATCACCAGCCTCATGGGCATGCACTCCGGCGCAAATCCCATCAGCGGCGACTTCTCGCTGGGTGCGAAGGGCTTTATGATCAAGGACGGCAAAAAGGCCTTCCCGGTCGAGCAGATCACCATCGCGGGCAACTTCTTCGAGATCCTCAAAAACATCCGCGCCGTGGCAAACGACCTGGAGATGAATCGCCCCGGGCAGAGCTGCATCGCAAGCCCCGCGCTGTACATTGGCGAAATCTCCGTCGCCGGAAAGTAAAAGGAACGCTATGAAGAGAAACATCACCTTACTGGACGGCGCGGTGGGCACCACCCTGTGGCAGCTGGCGGACGAGGCCGGCGTCGCGCGGGTGCCGGTTTGGCGCTATAACATCGAGCATCCGGAGCTGGTGACAAAGCTCCACAAGGGCTACATCGAGGCTGGCGCGCAGATGATCCTTGCAAACACCTTCGGCGCGAACCGCCAGATGGTGACGCGCACCTCCAGCTACCGGGTGGAGGACGTGATCCGCGCGGGCGTGCGGCTTACAAAACAGGCTATCGGCGGCGCGGACGTGACGCTGCTGTGCTCGGTGGGGCCGCTCATGGAGTTTATGGAGCCCTACGGCGACCTGGAGGAGGAAGAGGTAGAGGACATCTTCACCGAGATGGTCGCCCCCGCCGCGGAGGAAGGCGCGCAGGCCGTCATGGTGCAGACCTTTATGGACTTAAGCACGATGCTGGTGGCCTGCAGGGTGGTTAAAAAGTTCCACCTGCCCCTCTACGCCACGATGACCTTCGAAAAGACCGGCAAGACCATGATGGGCAACAGCGTGGAAAAGGTGGCCAAGTCCCTTGAGGACGCGGGCGCGGACGGCATCGGCATGAACTGCTCGCTGGGGCCGGACATGGCTGTGCCGATCATCGAGCACTTCAGCAAAAATACCACCCTGCCCCTGGTGTTCAAGCCCAACGCGGGGCTGCCCATCACCGCCACCACGGGCGGCAGCGCCATTCCCTACACGGCGGAGATGTTCGTAAGGGAGGTAAAGCCCGCCCTGGACTATGTCAGCTTCATCGGCGGCTGCTGCAACTGCGACTTTGAATACATACGGCTTTTGAAGGCGGAACTTGATCAGGAGTGAGAGAGGCCCGCATCTTATAATTCATCCTGTTGGAGGATACGCGCATGAGCGGATTGATGAACAATTACTTCTACGGCAAGGCGGGTCAGGGCGACTACACGGTAGAACAGATGCCCACCACCCGAAAGCAGCTGTTTTTTACCACGCTGAGGGTTCGCTTCTCGTCGATGATCGGCATAAACTTTCTGCACTTCCTGTTTATGCTGCCGCTGCTGATCTGGCTGTACGTCGCGGGCAGCACCGCGCTGGTATACCTGGAGCCGGCGGACGCGGTAAAGCTCGGCAGCACGCCCCAGGAGATGGCGGACGCTTACGAGGGCTACACCGCGCTTGCGGCGGAGATCGACTCCCTGACCAACGCCTCCAAGTACCTCGCTGAAAACGAGGCGAAGCTCAGCGACATCCGCGCCCGGATCGCGGATGTGGAGGCGGGCAAGGAGGTGCTGGTGGACGTCACCGTCATCGAGGGCGGCGAAACCACCCAGCGCCCCGTCACAATCGAGGAGCTGCGCGCGCAGGAAAACGAGGCGCTTGCGGCCATCGAAGTGAACCGCCAAAACGAAGTGAAGGCGCAGGACGAAGCGTATCTCACCGATCTTAAAACGCGCTACGTGGAAAAGCTGAACACCTACAATCTCTACGCACGCCAGGGGCTGAACGGCAACCTGCTTTTGAGCCTTCTGATCATGGTGCCCTTCGTGGCGCTGGCGTCGGTTGGCCGCCCCGGCATGATGTACGTGCTGCGCAACTGGGCGCG
>JAEEGL013593135.1_pt1 | contig 11556 bp, 6 predicted proteins | sample 9134231 | NCBI WGS metagenome assembly JAEEGL01 (sample SAMN16246548, study PRJNA631951) | gut metagenome | biome: gut microbiome; feature: rumen; material: fiber-attached | host: Bos | place: Iran: Karaj | collected 2018-10 | reverse complement strand
TCGCGGGCCAGGAAGCACTCGGTCTGGGCTATTCCGCTCCAGATCTTGCAGGGGTAGCAGTTGTAGAAATATGTGGTGTCGGGTTTGCCCGGCTTGGCCCAACTCTGGCCTATGGGGCTGTCGTGAAGGGCCTTGGCGGTTTTTACGGCTGCCTCCCGGTAACCGATGGGAGCGGGGGCGTAGGGGCCGCAGAAGGGGTTGTCCTTCTCAAAACTGCATTTCTGGGGTTCGCCCAGAGGCTCGCCTTCTCCGTCATAAGCCTGCACGGTGAGCTCCACCGGACCCACGGGCATTTCTTGCCAGATCTCGCCCAGGTCGGCGCGGGGACTCTCGTTGCCAAAAATAAAGAACTGCCCGCCCGCCTCTGCGGTGTAGGTATAGCCCACGGCATTCTCCACATCGTCAAAGTCAAAAGCGGGGGCGTAGATATATTTGGTGGCAAACTTGTTCCAGAAAGGCACCTGGCCGCGGACTCCGGGATGGACGGGCTGCAGGTACTCTTCCAGGGCCTGTGCGTTCAGCGCTTCGTAGTCCAGCTCGGGAGCCGTGGATTTGTTGCCGGCGCATCCGGCCATAAACAAGATGCAGCACAGAACGGCTGCTGCAGAGAAGGATTTTTTCATAGCAATGCGGGTTTGTCATACAAATATACGACAAACCCGCACTAGTTGCAAATAGCCGGACTATGCTATTCCCGGCTGAAAATGAACACGCAGCTGATGGCCGCCACCATACCGCATATCTGCCATACAGAGGGCATAGCGTCCAGGTCGGCGATGGCCAGCAGCACTATGGACAGCAGGCAGCAGATAACGGGAGAGCAGGCATCCGCCAGCGGCGCGATGACCATAGCCTTGCCGTAGCGGTTGGCATATACCAGCGTGAAGGCGCCAATAGCGTTCAGAATCTGCACGCCGAACACCTTGGCAGAGATGCCCCAGCCATATTCGGCAAGGGTAGAGGGGGATTTGAGCAGGAATGCCACCGGAATCAGCACGACAGCGGCGATGGCCATATACACAAACACACTCTCGGCGTCGGGGGTGTGGTTGTTGGCCAGCTTCATCACGAAAGCCTGGATGCCCCAGCAGATAAACACCACGGCGGCCAGAAGTATCCAAATCCAGCTCGAAACCGTGCCTTCCTTATCGGAGGGTATGGCAAAGCAGATAATGGCTATAAAGGCCAGTATTATGCCCAGAATGCCAAGTTTGGATACCTTCTCTTTGAGGATGGTGGCAGAAAGCAGCACCGTGACTATGGGCGCCACCGAAATCATAGGCATCACCAGGTATGAGGGGGCATATTTGAGGGCGATGAACAGCACCAGCTGACCGCCTGCACCCAGCAGGCCCACGCCCATACTCAGCAGCACACTCTTGGGCCTCACGTCCAGTTTCCACTTGATGTTGAACAGCGCAAAGATGGCGCAGGGAATCATGCTCAGAGCCCAGATGACATACACCATCTCGGAGGGGAAGTTGCTGGGAATGCCCAGGTATTTGTCGCCGAGGGTCGGGTCTGAAAAAGTCATCCAGACGCCCCAGGTCAGCATAGTTATTATGGCATACAGCAGCCAGTTGTGTTTCTTCTGACTCATATCCTTTTATTTTACGAATGATGCTATAAGTTCACCCCACTGGGCGTTTTCGCGGATGCCGGTGAAGGCGTCACTGCCTGGGCCCCAGGCATATACCGGCACGGCGATGCCGTTGTGGCTGTCATTGCCGAAAGCAACGCCTATGCGGCCCTCGGTCAGGTCGCCGTCCTGAAGCGTCAGGGCGCCGGTGGCGTGGTCGGCGGTGACAACCACCAGAGTGTGGCCGTCGGCTGCAGCCCACTGCAGCACATCGCCCAGGGTGCGGTCAAAGTCCAGCAACTCTTCCATAGCCTTGGCGATGTCATTGGCGTGCAGCCAGTCGTCTATGCAGGAACCCTCTATCATCATTGCAAAGCCCTTTTCGCCGCCGGCTTCACTGAGCAGGTCCAGCGCGCGGGATGTCATATGGCGGAACATATCGCCGCGTTCTGCCGCAACGGGCAGGTTGTCATCTGCCAGAAGCCCCAGGACGGGCAGGGGAGCGGCTGCCAATTCCTCTTCTGTGGTGGCGTAGTTGTAGCCTTGGGCCTTCATCTCCGCCACGATGTCACGGCCGTCCTTGCGGCTGGGGCCAAAGTAGTCGCGGCCGCCGCCGGCAATATAATCCACGCCGCATTCGGCATAGTCGGCAATGATTTCATCGTAGTGATAGCGGTCTTCGTCGTGGCAGCAGAAGTCGGCGGGAGTGGCATCTGCCAGGTGGCAGACGGTCACAACGCCGGTCTTTTTGCCCAGCTTCTGCGCCTTGTCCAGCATAGAGTAGAGCGGCTGGGCAGAAGGGGTGCAGCCTACGTGGCTGTTGGCGGTTTTCTCTCCCACGGCCAGGGCGGTTCCGCCCGCCGCGGAGTCGGTTATCAGGTTACTGGTGCTATATGTGCGGGAAAGACCTATGTAGGGCATATTGTCCAGATTCAGCTTGCCGCGGTTCAAGGTCCACGCGCAGCTGACCTGCTCCAGGCCCATTCCGTCACCGATAAGGAAAATGACGTTGCGGACTTCGTTGGTCACCGGGGGCATCTGCACATTCACAATGTCGTAGGTGCCGGAAGTTGTGTAATACATCAGGGCAGGTTCCTGCTCCTCGGTCTGTTTGGGTTTGCAGGATGAGGCTACTAAGACCGCCACTGCCAGTGTGATAGATATAATCTTTTTCATATCTACAAAAATAAGTAAATTTTTAAACAAAATGTTTCAATTCGTTAAAACGAAAGCAAACGAAACATTTAAATGAAATAGATAATAATTATATTTGCCTGAAGATTGACAATATTCATCATTAATTATTACCAATATGAAGTTTCGTTTATTTCTTTTAACCCTGCTGGTACCGGTCTTTATCAGCTGCAACGATAAGCCGGAGCCCAAACCGGAACCTACACCCGCAACTATTACCATTATCAGTAGTAATGATGTGACTGTAGAAGAAGGCCAGACATCAGAGATAATTGCTTCTACCAACTCTAGTGGAGCCGTTACCTGGACTTCTGCCGATGAGTCTGTTGCAACAGTATCTTCAACCGGTACAATTACAGGCGTGAGTGCCGGTAATACAACCATAACCATCAAGGTAGAAGCTGTGGAGGATCTGTTCACTGCTGCAGAGGCTACCGTCAATGTGACCGTAACCGCACCGGAGATACCCGAAGATGTCTATGCAGATGCTGCTCCAGAAGTTAAGGACGGCGATGTCGTGCTTGCCTGCAATGCCGATGTAGAGAAGTTCCTCACCGACGTTCATTACAACAATCACGACTATTCTTCTACCCAGCTTCTGGACTGGGCAAAGAATAATGACGTGATGGTATGTCCCGGCAACTCCGACAGGCCTGAGGAATACTCCATCAGATGGACCCCTCAGGCATCTACCGACCCGGTGACCGTTACGCTTACCGAGCCTACACGCGAGTGGACCTACACTGCAGCTCTTGAAACCGGTTACGTGGATATCACCAACCTTCTGCCCAACACACAGTATACCTATGTCGCAAAGGCTGGTTCCAAAGTGCTTACCCAGGGTTCTTTCCGTACGATAGGAAAAGTGCATCAGGTATTCATCAGAACCCGCATCCGCAACTGCCGCGACCTGGGCGGCTGGGTAACAGAAGATGGCAAAACCGTGAAATACCGCAAGGTATACCGTGGCGGCCGTCTCGAGTCCTCTTACATTTCAAAATCGGGAAAAACCACTATCAAGACAGAGGGTATAAAGGCTCAGCTGGACCTTCGAGGCCATAGCGACGTCCTTTCAAAGAGCACCCTGGACGGTATTGTAGATGACTATGCGTTCTGCGCTCCTGTCATCGAGGAGGGTTATTCCCAGATGCTGCAGCAGGACAAGGAAAAGACCCGCCAGTGCATACAGTTCATTATGGACTGCGTGGACCAGGACAAGCCCGTCTATTTCCACTGCTCACTGGGCCGCGACCGTACGGGCACAGTTGCAATGCTTACCCTGGGTATCCTGGGCGTTCCCGAAGGTGATATTTCCAAGGAGTACGAGCTCACCCAGTTTGCACCTCACGGCTATGCTACTTCAGAAGGCGAGAAGACCAAGATGACCCGCCTTGCAGACTATGACGGTGCTGCCAATGTGATCTGGGGCTATGCCGGCACCGGCAGCTTCCAGGACGGCGTGAATGCTTACCTGTTGGAGATAGGTATCTCCCAGTCGGATATTGACAAGTTCAAAGCAAATATGCTTCAGTAACAGCCGGCACATCCGGCAATGAAAAGGCCCGCTTTTATGGCGGGCCTTTTTATGTATATGCAGGAAAGATTATCTGTCGTTGCCGGGTATACCGCTGATGCTGGTCTCGGTCGTAGGAATCTGATACTGTATCTTGGGATTGGTGTAAGGGATAATCTCACATACTGTGCGGCTAGGGAAGCGACGGTCAATGTCCCTTTCGTTGCGCAGCAGGTCGGTGATGCGGAATCCTTCATAGTAGAGTTCCAGGCGGCGTTCGTCAAGCACTGCATCCAGCACGTCGGGATAGCCGCGCCTTGCCAGGTTGCCGGAGGTCATCTGGGCGTTTCCGGTAAGTCCGGCACGGGTGCGGATGACATTGATGTCGGCAAGAGCCTTATCGGTATCGTGCAGATGTGCGTAAGCCTCAGCCCTGTTCAGCACAACCTCGCCGTAGCGCAGCATAATGATGGAGGCGGTGAGGGGGAAGGCACTGCCTTCCTGATGGCTGAACTTGCCGCAGAACCAGCAGGGATATCCGCCCTCGCGTATGCTGCAGTTGGTGGTAGTCCATACAACGGCGCCTTTCTTTGTGATCAGCGGAGTGGGCATAACCTCGCGTACATAGCAGCGGGTGTGTGCGGCATCATTGAGAATGTAGCCGGGGAACTCGTCGCTGATCTTGGTGGAGGTGTTGTCGGGGATGGCCTTGTAATTGACACCGTCCTTTGCGAACGAATAGGTGCCGTCGCCGTTGTCCGTTACAGAAGAAGTGAGAGTGCCGGTTTCTTTATTGACATTCGGAAGGGTGATAGACTGGGTCAGACAGTTGTTGACATCGTCCAGCACGCCCCAGGTAACGGTGAGACCGGGAGTCGAATTGTGAAGGCGGACCATTTCTGTGTAGCGCTTGTCCTGAGGGAAACGTTCCATCAGATCCAGCAGCGGGTCGGCCACATACAGCTCTCCCCAGCCGGTACCCTGGGTGCCGTCGGGAGAGTCGAACATACTGGCCACGTTGCCCTTGGGGTTGCGGCTTGCCATATCGCTGTCGGTGACATTTACGCACCACAGAACTTCCTTGGAGGTCTGTGCTTTGGCATAGATGTCCGCAATGGAGCTCTCCAGGTGGCTCATAGGGTCTTCCCCAAGCAGTTCGCTGCATACGTCCACGCACTTCTGCCATTCACCTTTGTACAGGTAGAGCCTGCCAAGCAGTGCCTGTGCGGCCTCTTTGCCTACGTAACCGTTGTTGCCTCTCCTGTTGGCGGGATCCATAAGGCGGATGGCTTCTAGAAGGTCAGCTTCTATGTCTTCGTAGCATTTGCCTATCGTTGCCCGCTCGTTTTTCTCATAACTTTCTTTGCCAATGCGCATTATCACGCCGGGGTTGTCCGCGCCAAAACTGTAGGGCTTGGCAAACAGGTTGCAGAGGGTAAAGTGGAAGAAGGCGCGAAGGAAGTAGTTCTCTCCCTTGATCTGCCGGTTGGATTCGCTCTCCTCGTCCAGACCGCTGATATTTGCGTTGGCGGCGTAAATCAGCCTGTAGCAGATATACCACATATAGTCGGAATTCTCTGTTTCGGCTCCGTCCATATAGGTTGCCGACGTCCAGAATGCATCGGTACTGGTGTTGGAATAGCAGATGTTGTCGCCTTTGAGCTCGTTCAGCAGTATATACTGACGGATAAAGGTGTTGGCCTCGCTGGTATGGTAGTCGGTGTAGTCCTTCATCAGGGCATAAATGCCGTCCGTGGTGTATACTGCGGCGCCCGGACTGCTTGCAAGTGCGGCGCTGGTAAGGGAGTCTGAAGCGACAAAGTCAAGATTAATGCATCCTGCAAGAAGCAGGGAAACGGATATGATAGTGAGTATCTTTTTCATAGCTTCTGCGTTTTAGAATTTAAGGTCTATGCCAAATACGAATGATCTGGGCACGGGGTAATTATCGCTGAACATACCTGCGAGAGACCAGGAAGTGCCTTCGAGGCGCACCTCGGGGTCTGCTCCGGAGAATTTGGTGAGAGTGAGCAAGTTGTCGGCAGTGAAATAGATTCGGCCGGCTTGGATAAAGCCCTTGAACAGGGGCTTGTTGATGTTATATGCCAGGGTGACATTCTTCAGGCGAAGGAAACTGCCGTCTTCCAGATAACGGGAAGAGACGCCGTTACTCTTCTTGTTGCCGTTCTCGGTGGGTCTGGGGTGAGTGGCAATCGCGTGGGTGCTCTCGTCCTTAGGGTCCCAGCGTACCCAGCCGAGTCCGTTGTGGATACTCATCATATTCAAGTCAGAGTAGGATCCGTCGGAGTCGATGGTGTTGCGGGAATGGTTGTATATTTTGTTGCCATAAACACAGAAGATGTTTGCCCCCAGGCTCCAGTTTCTCCACGAAAGGAATGATGAGATGCCGCCGGTAAACTTGGGGGTGGCGGAACCGACCATCCTGAAATCGGCTTTGTCGTAGAGATTTGTGGTTGTGTAGGTATCTTTATAAACGGGCCACATTGTCTGCTCCGTGCTTTTCTCTGAGGTGGGGTTGCCCCTTTCGTCCAGTACGTAATAGAGAGTATTGCCTGCTGCATCCATCTCTTTGTCGTAAATACGCCACTGAGGCTCGCCGTTCTCGGGGTTCACGCCTTCCCATTCGGGCATATACCAGGTATAGATATCGTGGCCTTCGCACACAATCTGCTCTACCTGAGGTGTACCCTGTCCACGGCGGAAAGCACCGTTGGGCAGGTACTTCACGGTGTTGCGGTTCAGACCAAAGTTGAAGCCGAGATTCCAGCGCAGGTCTTTGTTCTTGATGACGTCTGCGTCAAAGGCAATCTCGATACCTTTGTTGTTAACAGTACCGATATTGGCGGTGTACTCCACAAAACCGCTGGACGGAGCCTGCGGCACATCCAAAAGCAGCTTGGTGTTGTTGGTGCTGTAGACGTCCAGAGTCAGGTTGATGCGGTCAAGAAGGCGCATATCCACTCCGATGCTGGCCATATGGGCAGATTCCCATCCCAGATAGTCGTTGGGCATCCTTTCGGCCACAGCCACGACCTTGTCGTTGTAGGTGTTGCTGGTGGCGAAAGAGTCCTGATATAGGAACGGCTCAATGTCGGAGTTGCCGGTAACACCGTAGCCGGCACGCAGTTTAAGCAGGTCAATAGCCTTTATGTCTTTCATAAAAGGCTCCTTGTTGATGATCCAGGCCGCAGATACGCCGGGGAAGAAACCTCCGCGTGCCTTGGGAGCAAACTTGTATGTGCGGTCATAGCGGATAGAGGCAGTGGCCACGTATTTTTCCATATAGGAATACTGTGCCTGTGCCAGGACAGCCCACGCTGCCGAGCGGTAATCATTGCCCCATACGCCCATACCGACTCCGCTCACGCTGCTCAGGGCCTGCATACCGGTGGGCATATCGATGCCGCCGGCTCCCATACCTTCTGTGTAGCCCCATCCAACCTCGTAGCCGACAATGCTGCTGAGGGCGTGATTGTCAAAATTCTTGTGGAACTTGAGCAGTTCTGTGAGGCCGACGCTCCAGCCGCGGCCGGAATCCTGGGATACTTTACCCTTGCCCTTGGCTTCGGTATTGGTGCGGCTGTCAAGATATGTCTTGCTGTTCCAGTTTGAGGAACCCAGGCGGTTGTTGCTGGTGAATGTGAGCCAGTCGGTGATGTTCCATACCAGCTGGACATCGGCCACGATGTCTTCGCCCCAACTCTGCGAGCTATTGTAGAGCAGCGAGTGGAAAGGGTTGTACTGGTCTTTTCCATACCATACTGCCCCCGCACCTTCCGGCATTCCGATGGCCAGGGGTTTGCCCTCTGCATCGAAAGGATTGTCCCAGGGCATTCCGCTGTAGGCCATTGATATATCTTTCCAGTCGGTATAGGATGTGCTGTGGCTGCGGTTGTAGCCCAGGCGCATATTCACAGTGACCTTCTCACCAACGGGGGCTGAGAGGTTAAGGCGCGCCGAATTGCGGTCGTAGGCGGTGCCTATCATAGAACCCTGCTCGTCGTAATGGTCTATACTTGCAAAGTAACTGATGCGCCCCGCCATACCGGCCAAAGAGGCGTAGTAGTCCTGCACGATGCCCTTCTTGAAGATATTGCCGTACCAGTCGTAGTCCTGCTCAAGAAGGGATTCGGGACGCTTGTTTGCGAAACTCTTCTCACTCATCATCATCCGCTGCGTCTCATAGAGTTCCTGGCTTTGCATAGGGTGGAAGCGGCCGGAGAGGGCCTGCTTGATGCCGGCGCTGGCCTTGAAGTTGACCTCGGTGCGGCTGCGGTCCTTGGCGCTCTTGGTGGTGATCACAATCACACCGCCTGCAGCAGATGCTCCGTACAATGCTGTTGCCGAAGCGTCCTTAAGGATGGTGACACTCTCCACATCGTTGGGGTTGAAGGTGCCGCCGGCAATGCCGTCCACCACATACAGAGGGTCGGCGCTGGCGGCGATGGAACCTGTACCGCGGATACGGATCTGGGCAGATTCGCCCGGCATACCGCTGGCGTTCATAACCACAACGCCGGCAGCCTTGCCCTGGATCATATTGCCCAGGTCGGGGGTGGAATTGTCCAGGATTTCTTCGCTGTGGAGTGAAACCACAGAACTGGAGAGTTCGTTTTTTTTCTGGGTCGTATAACCCAGTACTACAACTTCGTCAAGGAAGTGGACATCTTCTTTCATAAAGACGTCAATCTTGTTTCTGCCGTTTACGGCTTCCACCACATCGGAATAGCCAAGCATATTGAATGTGATGGTGGCATCAGCCCCCGCCTTGACCGAAAAACTGCCGTCCATATCGGTCACGGCACCGCCGCCGGTGGACACAAGTACACCTACGCCTATCAGCGGCTCGCCCGTTGCAGCGTCTTTGACCGAACCCGTGACGGTGTTCTGCGCCAAAGCAGCCGTTGCAATCAGGCTAAGAAAGATGATGGAAAATAATCTTTTCATCGCAGTATTTATTATTCATTGATTATAAAGTCATTCAGATTTGACATCTCGTATTTGTAAAGATGGGAAGTCTTTTCGTCGTCGTCGGTAATCCAGACACAACTGCGGTCGTGATCTACGTAGATGCCTTCTTCATTCAATCTGGTCTTTAAAGTGTAGCTTCCAAGCATACGCTCGGCATCGCCGGTCAGGGCGTAGAACTTGTGCGTCTCTGAGTCTATGACCCAAAGCCAGTCTGTGAGCGGGTCATAGTAAAGGTCTCCGACTTCTGTGATAGAAGGGAAAAGCTCGCGCAGATTCTTTTGCCAGAGCACTTCGGCTTCTCCTTTTTCGTTTATGTTTTTCAAGTTGAAGCAGAACAGGTAGGCGCCGGTCTGGAATCCGGCATAAGCAAGTCCGTCTTTGTAATATGTGAGGCCTTCCAGGCCGGAGTTGCCGAAACCTGAGGTGCCGGGTATAGTGCAGAGTTTCACTCGCTTGTTATAGTCGGGACCGGAGACGCGGGATATCCTGGCGGGACTTGACTCTTCTCCTATAAGAAGGTCTCCTGTTTCGGGATCAAGCGTAACCGCTTCGGTCTCGCCGCCGATACTTTGTTGGTATAAGACTTCTCCCGTAAATGAGATTTGCCCAATTGCGCCGTTGTCGTCCACACCCCAGAAGAAATCCTTGCCAGCGCTGAGATATATGCCTGAAAGTTCATTGAAGACTACATTATACGCAGTCATATTACCCAGCTCAGGCATATAGGGCTTTCCTCCGGAGTAAGCCTCCAGGCTGGTGATTTCGCCCAGTTCCAATTTCTGGCCGGCCTTGAGATTGGCGTCCTCTGCGTAGGTATATGTGGCGGTCCAATTATCCCCTTTTGCGAAATAGAGCGTAAACCCGCCCCTGAAGTTAAAGCCTCCGGGGAACCACAGGGTGGCGCTGCCATCGGCTGCAAGCTGCGCCTCGCGGAAGGGATAACCGTCGTCCTTGGGCTTGGCCGGCGAAACCTTGGCGGTGGAATATTCGTTCCTGTATACGCCGGTGTAGCGGAGTCCGGGGCGTTGATCTCCTGCTATTATGAAACGGTCGTAGTCCCCGGATACTTTGAACGAGATAAAGGCAGTGATATCCTTGAAGGCGAAGTTGTTTTCGTTGAGATAGGCCTGTGCCAGCATAGTGTCATATGAGTCATATGTTATGACCTGGCCTGTGGGACCATCTTCTTTCTTTGCCGCAGTGGCGGGCCACACGGCATAGAGGGGGTCGGGTTCGGTCAGATATTTGAAAAGATCTCCGCCCAGTTCTACCGATGCAGTCTTTCCGTCTGAGGATATCTGGCTGGAAGATAGGGTAATAGTTTGGGCGGCAGGGCCGTAACCACCCTGTACAAGTATCTGGTCGCCGGCTTTCCAGGCTCCTTTCAGCGGAGATACGGTGAATGTATAGATTCCGGGCTTGGGCTTGCCGTCGTCCACGGGCGCAGATTCTGTTACGGTAACGTTTATGGTAGTTTCTGCGGCGGTGAAGAGGTTCTCGACAGCATCTACCTTGAGGGTTACGGTGGTAGTGCCCGCCTTTATGCCGGTTACCTCCCCAGCGGGGGATACCGTTGCCACAGACTCGTCGGCAGAAGAGTAGGTGATGGCGGCGGTGGAGTTTGTAGCAGCCCCTATAGTTGCTGCCTTGCCCACTTCAACCGTGATGTCGTTTGCAGTGATGGTGGCAGTAACTGCCGGATCCTGCGGCGTTTCCTTGCAGGAAAGTGACAACACGGCCATAACGGCCAGGAAAATGGAAATGATGGACGTTCTCATCGTAATATGTATTAAAGAGCCATAGTGTAGCCTTTCTCAACGGAACCGTCGGCAGCTACGACAAAGTATATGGGTGTCATTTGCGGGTCAAAGATTGCCGCAGAATTATTGTCAAAAAGGAAATCCCAATCGGGATGTACGGGATGGGTCTCCGGACCGAAACATACAGCCAGGTGTCTGGTGCCGGCCAATTCGGGATCGGAGGATAGTTTTTCAAGTGCTTTCTGGCACGAAGGGCAACTCAAATCCAGCACCAGCACCAGGGTGCGCTCGGTAATGGAAGAGCGGCCGGGAACCACGGCCTTGTCTCCTGGCCGGTTATAGCCAATCCACTCCCTTCTCTTGAGGAATGGTTCGCATTCATAGGTCTGGAGCACCGCGTCGGTAACAATTCTTTCCACTGCTTTGTTATAAAGCGTGGCATTCCGGCAGGGAGAATACAGGCTGTAGAACGCTGCGTCAATCCAGTCGGAATATACATAATATGCCACAGAGTCCTT
>JAEEGL013430049.1_pt1 | contig 11556 bp, 6 predicted proteins | sample 9134231 | NCBI WGS metagenome assembly JAEEGL01 (sample SAMN16246548, study PRJNA631951) | gut metagenome | biome: gut microbiome; feature: rumen; material: fiber-attached | host: Bos | place: Iran: Karaj | collected 2018-10 | reverse complement strand
TATTCAACAGCACCACGAGCCATGTTGCGCAAGATGTACTTGTCTGCATAAGCACGAGCACCCTTAGAAACCTGCAAAATTACAGGAGACTTTGTTTCAACACAAGCCTGAATAATAGCCTGCATCTGTTCCATATTATTGAAGTTATATGCAGGAATTGCATATCCACCCTTAATAGCCTTAGCAAACATATCGCGTGTGTTTACAAGGCCAAGATCTTTGTAACTAATTATAGCCATAAAAACATCCTTTTGCCGGTCGTTTAGACGCCAGCGATTCTTTACTATAATAATAGTTTAAAAAGGGTATTTATTCAAGATTGCCCTGTCATTGCGAGCCGAAGGCGAAGCAATCCATATATACAATCCCCCCTCAATAATATATAATTATTCGATTTATCAAAATCGGGGGAATCATGAAAAAATCTTCAACCATCATAATTGTATCAGCAGCCTTGTTCGCACTAACACTTCTTTCTTCTTGTCAAAACTTTCTTAAGGGTGGGGAAGTAAAAAAAGAAATAGAAGATGTGATTGACTATAACAATGCACCGTCCGTTCCTGTTTATATAAAATCAAACATGGAGTATGGTGAATTCCTTCCTGATGGAGAAAAATCTTTTAAAGTAGGGTATGACAATCTTGTCCAATTTTCATTAAATAAAGCAAACTATGTTTTTGAAAAACTGGAAGCAGTATCTCGCACTTCTCAAGATCAGTCGCGTAATGAATATGTTCAGTTTACTCCTGTAGAGTTAGACACAAAAAAAGGCATATATAAAATCAATGTAAAAATTCTTAGTCAGATAAATGACATTATGATCCGTCCTGTTTGTAAGGCTCTTCCAAAAATAGACAGTATTGTTCCAGTGCTGGAATCAAATGGCTGCAATCAGGATTCTGCAATTGTGTTTACTTTTAATAAAAAAATGAATACTGCTTCGTTTAGGGATGCAGACGGTAAAATTAAAGGGATTTCTATTACAAGTTCAGACGGAGATGATTTGACTGAATATTTTGATGAACCATGCTTTGCAGCTGATGATAAATCTCTTCATATTCTTCCTCTTTGTCTTACCGATAATACAAAATTTCTGCTCCCGCCGGACGGTCCAAAGAAAACACTTAATATTGAAGTAAGTTTCTCTTTTATAGATGTAAAAGATGAGGATGGACTTAGTCTTACTACAAACGGAATTTACAATTATAAAATCAACCAAAAGTTTACAGCACAGAAAGATGTAAACATAAGAATTCAAAATGAAAATACTGATTTTGGTTCCTTTCTTGCGGACGGTGATAAAGATTGTATTGTAGGCTTTAGCTTTGATGTTCAGTTTACGCTCAAAAAAGATACTCACATCTTTTTAGGTTTTGAAGCAGTTGGAAAAGACGGTGTTACAAGCAGGGCAGATTGTGTTTCTTTTGAAAATCTGAATTATGATGAAGAAACCGGCATTTGCAGCGCAACCGTTACTATAATTCAGAATAATAGTGATATAATAATTCGTCCAAAGTGTGAAAAGATTACAAACCGCGATATTTTCCTGGACGGTGCAAACGGCAAGCTTAGTCCTTCTCGTGGTCTTATGGTAGAACGAATTAAAAGCCGAGAATACACAATAAGCTTTGAACCTGACTCAGATTACGAATTCCTTTACTGGCAGGTTTTTGATAAATCTCCAGATGCTAACGAACAGGTAATTCCAAACGGTACTTATATAACAATTACAGATCCTTCAAAAGAAGATACAAGTTATAAGCTTACAACAATTCCTGAGGATAACAGCATTCAGCTTGCAATTCGTCCGGTTGTTGCAGAGCGCCCTCAGATTCTCTTAACTTCTCCAACATACGATCCGGAAGGTTCATGGCGTGATACAACAATACAGGTTGTGTTTGATTATGACATGGATCCGAATTGTATTTTCTATGATGATGAAAAAAACGAAAGAGAAATCATAGAACAGGAAAATCCCGGAATTGTTTTTCTTGAGTCTTCTTATGTTCCCGGTAAATTTTTCGGCTACAAAAAGATAGTGGATAATGAAGAAATATATTTTTATAAAAATATTATGATTGAGGAAAAGCGAAGTGGTAAAAACCTTACAAAATATTACGGCGAGCCTTATTTTGATGATCCAAACACTCTTTTTATTCCAGTTGTAGATGCTACCAAGCTGGAAGAAGGAATGAATATCAAGGTAATGATAGACAAAGGCTTTTCTTATAAAATTGATGGCGTTAGTGTCTGCATGAACCGTTCAGAAAAATGGCTTTATCTTATAAATGGAAATACAGATAACATAGCACCTTCTTACACGATTGGAGGCTTTTCTGTTGCAGAATGTACTGTTCCAGATGGTGGTGAAACAGCAGTTTCTATCGCAACTGATGGTTCGGACATTGCTTCCAAACTCTCTGGAAAATTCAGAACTGTAAACAATATGAAATTGACTTTAACTAATCTTAAAGTAACTGACACTGGAAGTAACCCTGATTCTTCATTCTCTGTGGTTTATAAAAAGATTTATGATTCTGCATATAATAAAATTGCTAAACCTGCCAGACAATCTCAGAATATCAGTTACAAATCTGTGCAGGGTCAGGTGGCAAAATTCAGCGGAGATATTGAACTTAAAAACCTCGAAGACGGAATCTATGAAATAAAATTTGAATTTAGGGACCGTTCTAACAACCATGCAGATTACCCTGCGCCAATTGCAGCTACCACCACAGGCGGTACCGACACACCAAAGGCTTATTATATCTGCGTAGATACAAAACCTCTTGATGCTAAAAGTCCTTCGCTTTCTTTTGTAAGTTGTCCTTCTGACGGAAAGACAAATCTTCAGTTTACTTATAGTAAGACTGATAAAGACCTTCACCATACCGTCGTAAAGTGGCGTGAATATACAGGCAACACAGCCGAAAGTTCTTGGGCTGGCATAGACGGAACACCGTATACAAGAGGTCAAGCTCTTTCTGTTCCTGAGCTTACAAACGGAAAACTCTATGAAGTGCACGCCCAATTCTTTGATGCAGCAGGAAACTCTTCTACACTTGTTACTTCAAGATACTCTATGCCAAATAAAGTTAGTGGAATAAGTGTTGAGCAGGAAATCGTTCCTTCTGACACAAGCGGAAACTACACAGGCAAGGCAAAACTTTCCTGGACAAAGCCTACGGGAGCTCTGGACTCGTATGAGATTGAAGTTTACACAAGGGATTTTAAAGATTATGACCAGGTAGGATATAAAGATACATACACAAAAGTTAAAACTGTTACAGTTTCAAATAGTCAAACCAGCTGCACAATTGAAGACATTCCTTATACCTATAGTTTTCACAATATTCCTGTGTACAAATTCAATATTATATCTGTACTTTCGGGTTCTCAAGTCAGCTACTGTTCTGTAACTAAAGAAGAAATGGCCCCTCCTCCAGCTGTGGCTACTCCTTCTTCTTTAACATACAATACCTCAACCATGAGTGGTGGTACTTACGGATTATATGGAAGTGTTTCAAAACCAGTTGTTTCTTATTCCGGTAGTACTTTGGATAATTTCTGGGACGAAAATCATAATTATTACACAGTTTATCTTTATCTGGGAGCGCATGAGGAAGATGTCAAAACAGAATCGAATACAAATGCAGTTGCATTGAGCTGGGAATCAACTAATTATCTGGACAGATATAAATTGAATGGCCCATCCTTTAATATACAGAACTCTGCATCATGGTTTGTAGATATTTCTCACCCTTATACTCACGAAACTGTATACAAGTACGGTTTAAACGGAAGCTCAATCTACTATGCAATAAAAACGGTATACAATAATGGTCAGGGATACGAGTCTGCTTCATGGTCAGAAATAAAGAAGTTCCCGCCGGAAAAGGAAAATCTCTCATACGAAGTGAAACAAAAATATCTCAACTATAATAACAACAGGGCCAATTATAATACTGTTTATTTGAGTGCCGGATCAACTATAAAATGGCGTAAGAAAGGCTCATCTACATGGTATACAGGAAACAGGGATTCTTCTGGTTATGTAAAAGATGGGGGAGAAATCGCTTATGCTGACTACGGCAACTATAGCTATACAATATTTGACTCCGGTGCAACTTATGAGTTTATTGTGGAGTCTAGAGAAAATTGGGGCAATTCTTCAAATATATATATAACACATAATGTAATCAAAGACCGCACCCAATTAGAAATAACAATTCCGTAGGTATTTCTTCATCAGATTTGCCGGAGTAAACAACTTTTTATTTTTTATCTCATCCTAGACCAAACAATTCTCATATGTTAAAATCTTTGAATTGAGGTATATTGATGAAAAAGTCTTTGTGGTCTGTTTTACCTAAAATCGGAGTTGGGTTTTTATTTGCGGCAATCTTTTCTTTAGTTTCGTGTGACAGTTTTATTAATTCGTCACAAGTAAAAAATGATATTAAAAGCGCAATTGATTATAACAATGCAAAATCATATACAATTAAGGTAGAGGCCGTAAAGGGGAGTGGCGTTATCCGCATTCCTGCAGAAGGTTCGGTTGTTAAAAAAGTTACAGATACCTTTACCATAAAATTTGACCCTGATGATTCTTGTAAGTTCACCGGCTGGAAGGTCAATATTCCAAATCTTAAATCTGGCCAAAAGACTTCTGATTATATTGAATTTGAAGACGCAACGGCGCTTGAAACAAAGGTTACCTTTAAGAAAGCGCACGATTCAATCGTCATTATTGCTGAATGTCCGCAGATTCCAACTGCAGTTATTAATCTTGAAGGCTCTCACGGAAAGTTTTCGCCTGCAAAAGGTGAAATGCTTGTAAGACAGGATTCTTCGTTTACAATTAGCTTTGAACCCGATTCTGATTATGATTTTGTAAAATGGAATATTTATGATTCTGCAACGGGAACGGAATATAATTCAAACGAATATCTAAAACTTGAATATCCTGAGCACGAAGAAACTGAATGTGTTCTTTTGAATGCACCCGAAGAGTCGAGCGGCATAAAGCTTTGTGTTGAACCTGTTATTGTTAAACGACCAAGAATCATTTCGGCAACTCCTCAGTGGGATAGTTTGGGTTCGTACCGCGATGCCAGAATTCAGATAATTTTTGACCAGAAAATAGACCAAAATTCAATTTATCTTACTGATAATGAAATAACTGCGCTGACTGCAGACGGCATAACTTCATTTTTGCCTGATGATGACTCAAAACCAGACAAATATGGTTATGTAAAAGACGGCAAACAGTATTATAAAAACATTCAGATTGATAATCAAAAAACAGGGGAGTCAATTCTTGAATGCTTTGGCGAGCCATATTTTGAAGATGATATTACCCTGATTATTCCGCCACTTTCTGATAATCCACCACCTGGAAATACAAAAATTACAGTTACTCTTGAAAGCGGATTTTCTTATGAAAACAAAAAATCTGTTTTGCTCAAAGAAGATTATAAGTGGCTGTATTTTGTTAATTCAAGAACAGATAATCTGGCACCAACAAGAGTTACAGAAAATATTATGAATGTAAAGGGTAATGCCAGTGCTGCCCTTTCTGTACAGGAAGCTTCTCCAACAATTTTGTTTGACCAGAAGCTTCAAATGGAAATTAAAATTGAAGATCAGGGCTCTGGTCCATTAGGAGTTTTTAAGCTTTTGTTTACTGATCTTAATAATACTCAAACACAGATATATAAAGAAATTGGTTTTGATTCTGTAGAAGCCGATAACTCTGCCATTTTTGGTTCTTCTACCGAACTAGCTGAGTATAAAATAACAGGTATTCCAGATGGTAACTACAAACTTAATGTTGTTTATTATGATAAAAACCTTAATCCTACAAAAGCCGCAGACATGACTGATTATTATGTAACAATAGATGCGACAAACCCTGTGATTAATGATATTACGTTCAGAACTATAAGCGATTCTGGTTCTGAAGCAAATAATAAAACTGCCCAAAGCTTAAGCTACACCTGTTCAGATGCTAATTATGATAAGGTTATTGTAAACTATAAGCCGGCCGGTGCAACTGCTTGGGAAGGAACAGAAACATTTACAGATACAAATGTAAATATTATTCCAAATTTAACTCATGGAACAGATTATCAGTTTGAGCTGGTTTTCTATGACAAAGCCGAAAATAAAACTATAAAAACCGCCACAACCAGAACAGAACTTGGACTGGTTCAAAATGCCGCTGTTACGACAGAACAAAATCAGGCTAATACCGCTGCAAATGTTCATTTGACCTGGGATGCTCCAGAAGGCAACTTTGATTCTTATGAAATTGAATATAAACAGTCTGGAACTTCTGATGCTGCACAGAGTATTTCTTTAGCAAATACGGCAACTTCGTGTGACATACAGGATTTAACATTTAATAAAAACTACACCTTTATAATAAAGACAGTTCAAAGCAACAATACAACCAAAGAAAAATCTATAGATGCAACTATGCCTATTCATAGGGTTGGAATTGATGCTCTTGGTATTGGATATAATAATTCCAAACCATATTTATATGTAAAGTCAACAACAACGGCTTCTACAGAGTATAAAGCATATCTTTTATATAGTAATGGTTCATTTGAGATTGACAATAATCAAATCAAAAATAATACAAGCCAAGTTAATACAAAAGAGCTTAATAAACAAACTTTTTCTCAGATTTATTATGATTCAGATTATTCAGAATATTATAATCTAAAAACAGGATCAAATTTTCAGTTTGGTAATACATATTATTTTGCAATTTATATAGAAAATACTAACCAAGTGTCATGTTCAGAAGTTAAAGAATATAAAGTTGAACATAATTTTAATTATGTAAAAATGGACTCAAAAACAAGTAATTCATGTACTGTTTCATGGGAATATCCGTTGGAGCTTCATGGACAAACAATATTCTCTGTAGATGTGTTTATAAATGATGAAACAAATCCCGAATATCATTTGGCCAGTGTATATGTGAATTATTACCAAACTAGTCCTGTTGGTAATGGTATTAAACATACTACGGATAGTTATAGAATAGAAGGTCTTTCTCCAGATACAGAATATACTGTTAGGGTAGAAATGACGAAAGAGAGAAATGTATATACTTCAAGCAAAACTTTACAAATAAGAACACTGCCTGAATTACAAAACTTTATAATTGACACTTCTTGTGGTAATCAAGGATATGAAGATTATACTTATGAAGGAAGGAATATATATTTTGCAAATTATAAGTGGGATACTCCAAGTATTGAAGTTGACAGATATGTAATTAAGTGTAAGAAAAAAGATACACAGCAGAATAAATATTCATATTGTTATACAAATAATGATTATCAAGATTATTGGGGAAATATATATGCAAATGGCAGTTGGATCGCCGGTATAGAAGGGACACAAAATAAATATAAAATACAAACATATAAGTATAATAATACTGATACATATTTATATACTGGTAGTGATTATGATATTGAGATAATAGGTTATAAACTTATTGATAATGTTCCTGTTGCTGTAATTTCTGCATACACACAATTGTAATTTTTTCCCACTTAACCAGCAAAATCTGTTGTTAAGTGAGAAATTTATGATTCTGTTATGTCTGCAGCGGGGCGTTACGGGGCGGCGCTTGAGCCCCGTTAGAGGGGGTAGTACGTTCGCTACGCTCACTATCGAGTTTTCTTCGAAAACTCGCGGCGCGAGGGGCAGGCGCCCCATTTGAAGTTAAATAGACCACAAATTCCGTTTGACAAAGAATAATATAGGAAATATAATTATAAGAGTTATAAATTCGAATGATTATGCCGATATAATAATGTACTAATATATTTATCGGAATGATAAAAAAGGAGTTTTGCATGAAAAGGGGACTTAAAGTCTTTATTGGTCTTGCATGCCTTTGCTTGATTGGGCTTCCGGTTTTTGCGCAGCCTAGTTCAAAGAGCATTGAGACTTTCGTATTGGATAATTTTGACAACCCTAATGGTCAGGATTATGCCTATGGTAGCAAACGCTATAATTGGGAATGGGCTGTTAATTCAAGTCGTTTTGTAGCAGAAGGATATCCAAAAACAGGTTATTATGATGGTATTCCTAACTCGCTCAAGCAGCTTCGCAGAGATGGTGAAGACGGAGCAAAGGTTTTTGGTGTTAAAACTGCCTTTAACCGCAAGGGAGATAACTGGTTCGAAGTTTACCCAACTGTAGACGGAAAACCTTTTGAAATTCCTTTTGTTGGAACTGTAAGCCAGATTGACTTCTGGATTTGGGGTGCCAACTACAATTACTACCTTGAAATTATGGTTCGCGACGCTTATGGTCGTGTAAATGTACTTCAGGCTGGAACTCTGGCATTCAACGGCTGGAGAAACATTGTTGTAAACATTCCAGGCTGGATTTCTCAGCACTCACATCTTCGTTCTGGTCCAGAAAACATGACTTTCGTTGGATTCAGAATCCGTTCTGATGCTGCAGAATATGTAGACAACTATGTAATTTTCTTTGATCAGATTAAATATACATCTAACTCTCTCTCTTACATCTACGACGGTTATGAACTTAGAGAAGTTGACTTTGGCGACGAAGGTGGTGATGATGGAGTTCAGTCAGTAGGAGATGCAAAATGAAAAAATTAGTTGTTTTTGCCGTTATTTTTGCAGTTGCAGGTGCTCTTTTTGCACAGAGTATTCAGGACCCAAATCCTGAAACAGTAGGTGCAGATTCTGCTATGCTTTCTTTGCGCGAAGTTTCTGTAGATAAATTTGAACGCGAAGGTTCATGGTATGTTCATATTTCTCCGGATGATGGTACAATTGCTGCTCGTCTTTTTGAAGGAAACCCTTCTATGAAAGAGCCTCTTGCAGAAGATGAAGGTAAAGAAGATGAAGATAAGCTTGTTCTTGGTGTAAGAGTTGACTTCTTCCGCCGCGGTCTTGATTCATTTACAATCATGGCTGGACGCCCAATGCCAATTGAAGGAACTGTTAAGACTGTTTCTATGTGGGTTTGTGGTCGTAACCAGGATCATGAATTGTATCTTCTTTTGCAGGATTACTTTGGAAGAAACTATGAATTGTACATGGGTTCTCTTGGATTCAGCGGATGGAAAAAGCTTACTTGTGTAGTTCCTCCTAGTCCAGATGGAGAACATGGTATTGTTCAGAGCAGTGTTTACTATGGTGACAAACCAGGATTCAAGATTCTTGGATTCCGTGTAGATTGTAACCCAATGCAGGCTCGTGGAACATACTACTTATATCTCGATGATCTTCGTGCCGTAACAGATCTTTATGATATGGAAAACCACGACGAAGATGATATGATTGATAACTGGTAATCTTTTAGTGCAAAATTAAAGATAAAGAAAAGCGATTCCGTGTGGGATCGCTTTTTTTTGTGCCTTTACTTAATCTTATATAGTCTGGATTTATTGTTAACACCTGTTTGTTCTATTACGGGGATGCGGACCATTACCCATAGTATCAGGTGGGCGTAGCGGGGGAGGCCGGCTTTTGACAAGTCTTTGGCACAAAACTCTTCAGGGAGGCCTTCCGGTAGCAGCGCAACATAATCTTTGGCGGTGTGGAAGGTTCTTGTTTCTAGGATTTCATCCAGGCGTTTATTTACCTTAACCCAGTTGCGCTTATGACGGCGGCTTTTGTTTGCCGTTTGAACAGGCTCTGAAGTGCGCACCCGGTGTTCAATCATGTTTATAGTCAAAACTTCAAGCGTAAATTTTTTATTAAGCAGAATATCCGTTAGCCCCGTGAGCTCGCGGAATATATCATAAATACATCCTTTTTTAGGGCTGAGTCGGTTAGAAACGGGCTTTCCCTGTTCATCAGTCAAAATAATGCGCGTCCTGTAAACAAGCGGATACACAAGCCGCACCTTATGCCCTTTATCCAACGCATCCCTTATCTTAGCCGCCAGCTTCGAAAGATTCTTCGTCTGAATCTCTATAACAGTCTCGTCATCACAAAGAATATCATAAATATGCCCTTCTGCTTCAACTTCAGTTTTTCCACCAAAGTTTTCAGCATAAAAAAGCTTCAAAGTGTTGTGAAGAGAACTTTCATTGTAAGTATTAATTGGCGAAAACAATTTTTTTATTTTCGGTAAAAAAAGTGCTTGACTTTAGTAATTTTTGGTGTAAAATGGTACATAAGTGGGAAAAAGTGGTAGAAAGTGGTAATAAGTGGGTATGAATCTATTAACTGGTGAGTACAATAATACAATTGACGAAAAGGGGCGACTCTCATTCCCAACGAAATTGAGAACAGCTGTACCCGGAAATGTACTTATGGTCACCAAGGGTTCGGATCACTGCTTATGGCTTTTTACTGCTGATGAATGGGAAGCTTTTGAATCAAAGGTGATGAACAATGCATCTATGATGAAAGCTAAGAGCATGCAGGTTGTCCGTCACTTTATTGCTCCGGCTCAGCCTGTGGAGTTTGATAAAAACGGAAGGCTTTCTATTCCCCAGACTCTGCGTGAATATGCTAATCTTTCTAAGGACTGTACGGTTCTTGGTGTAGCAAAATTTATTGAGCTCTGGGATGCAGCAACTTACAAGGAATATCTTGAGCAGAGTGAAGAATCATTCCGCGAAGCTGCTGAAGAATTTAATGATATTAATTTCTAAAAGGCTGGATGTCGTTTAGAATTGATATAAAAAAAACTATTGGGTGGAAGGGAAAATAGCAAGTGACTGAACCTGTAGGGTGAGGCTCACGGAATTAATCCGGCGGGTCAGGGGACAGGTAGTCATTTGTTGTTTTATTTTGAAAATGAAGATCGTGCATACGCCGGTTTTATTGGAAGAGTGTCTCGAATATTTGAGTCCTGTTGGAGAGAGTTACGAAAACAACGCTCTGATGGTTGATTCAACGCTGGGAGAGGGCGGACATACATTCAACTTCCTGTCTAAATACGCGGGGCTTTCAGTAATTGGTGTTGATGCCGATAAATCAATTCAGGCTAAAGCTCGTGAGCGACTTGCCAAGTTTGGCGACCGCATCCATTTTTATAACGGCTGGTTTGACGAGTTCTATAAAAATTATCCTTCTGAATATGAACGCCCTAATATAATTCTTTTTGATCTTGGAATTTCCGTTTATCACTATGAAGAGTCTCAGCGCGGATTCAGCTTCCGTTATGATGAAAAGCTTGATATGCGTCTTGATTCTAACTATGAAAAATCAGCTGCAGATCTGGTAAATGAGTTGCCGGAAGAAAAGCTTGCAGATCTTATTTATCTTTATGGCGAAGAAAAGTTGAGCCGTAGAATTGCTCATGCTATTGTTGTTGCGCGTGAAGGTAGCCCTATTGAATCGTCAAAAGCACTTGCTCAAATTATCTGGGATGCAGTGCCTTCAAATTACCGCTACGGAAACATTCATCCTGCGACAAGAACTTTCCAGGCTTTGCGAATTGCCGTAAATGGTGAACTTGAAAGACTTCCTCGCTCACTTCATGCAGCTTTTGGTTGTCTTAAAGAAGGTGGAAAAATGGGTGTAATAACCTTCC
>JAEEGL013249179.1_pt1 | contig 11556 bp, 11 predicted proteins | sample 9134231 | NCBI WGS metagenome assembly JAEEGL01 (sample SAMN16246548, study PRJNA631951) | gut metagenome | biome: gut microbiome; feature: rumen; material: fiber-attached | host: Bos | place: Iran: Karaj | collected 2018-10 | reverse complement strand
ATTAAGACGCACGAAAAACCCGAAAAGGCTCAGATTTTACCTGTCAAGTATTCGCATCAATGTGACGGTTCTGTCACATTGAATATCACATGTGGCAAAAACACAATATTTGGGATAATTTTTTTAATTAACTGCTATAAACATACCATATTTAGGGGGTTTTCAGCAACAACACATATGCTTTCGAATGTGACAGAAAAAGGGGGTTACGTCTTCTTTTCTTTTCTGAACGGATATTATATAATATGAAGAAGAATTTGGTGGGAGGACCTTACATATTATGAAGAGTTCCGATTATTTCCAGAATTATAAAACCTTTAAAGTGGTACAGCTGATCCTGCTCGTGGTGTTTGCGATCGCTTTCTTCGTATATTTATATGCGGACGAGCAGCTGCGCACGAGTGTGTACACGAACCGCTCGCTGTTAACGATCTGCGTGTTCCTCTGGGCATTCATGATCTATTCGTTTGTTTCGATCATCTGGGACTTCCACCAGCTGCAGAAGAACATCATCGATAACCATGTACTGAACCGCACGGCATATCTGGATAACTTAACGGGTATCCCCAACCGGAACAGCTGTGACATGATCTTTGAAAAATACGAGGCGGCAGGCGATATCAGTCATATCGGCTGTGCCCTGATCTCCATTTCCAACCTGCAGGCCTTAAACGCACAGTTCGGGCGTGATGCAGGTAACCGGTTCCTTCAGGATTTCTCCAACATCTTTGAAAAATTAGGTGATGGCTACGGCTTTGTCGGCAGAAACGGCGGCAACGAGTTCATCGCCGTTTTAGAGCATTGCAGCGAAGAGAAGATGCGCAGTTTTATCGATAAACTGACGGGCGCTCTGGATGCGTACAATGATGAGCATAAGAATGCCAACATTTCGCTGTCCTGCCACACCGCACTGAACTACGAGCTCGGTGTAACCAAATTCTCTGAATTAATGCGACTACTATATAATGAGGCAAAGAAGGGATAGGCATGCCTGATTTTAATCATACCTACATAGGCGGACTGGTGCTGCTGGCGCAGGAAAATGATTCGGATGCCTTCGCCGAGCTGTATGCACTGACATACAAGCATATCTATAACTATGCCGGTCACTATCTCCGGGACGAGTACCTGGCGCAGGACGCCGTCCAGGAGACCTATATTTCCGCACTGAAAAACATTAAGAATATCAAGGATCCGTCTCTGTTCGTCGCCTGGCTCAACCAGATCTGCTTCCATGTCTGCTATGACATGAGCGAAAAGGGAGACAAAGGCGGGGAAGTGAGCTCGGAGTTTCTGGAACTGCTGCGTGACGATCTGACCGCCCACAATCCGGAAGCACAGCTGGAGCTCGGCGATGAAGCTGCCCGCGTCAGGAAAGCTGTGGCGGAGCTTCCGTTCAGTGAACAGCAGGTGATCGTCATGCGGTATTTTAACGAGATGAAGCTTGAGGATATCGCGGATGCCCTGCAGATCAGCCGCAGCAGCGTCAAACGATACCTGCAGACCGGAAGAGACAAGCTTGAATTAATCTTAAGAGAGGAGGGATTTCAATGAACCGTCATAAATACACGATGGATATGACCACAGCCAATACGATCCTGCAAAACGTGTTTATTGCCGGCGAACAGCAGCCGAATACCACTCCTTTCGATAAGATCGTGCTTCGCAGTAAGGCACAGACCACGATGGTGACGGCCTGTATGTGGGTCGGGATCGTCATGCTGCTGCTGACGCTGCTCTCTCCTCTGGCGTTTTCCTCACAGGACTTCAAAGTCACGGAAGCCCCTTCTTCGAAATCCATGCAGATCGTCTCCCATCAGCTTTATACGACGGAGTTCGTGATGCTGATCGAGGGCGACAAGGTGGATTACCGAAACATTTATGCAGTCAAAAACGACGGTTCCGTGATTTTTCCGTCCAAGATCCAGTTTGTGAACGGCGATACCGAGGTAACGGTCCCTTATGACGGGGATCAGCTGAACTTATATATCCCGGACTTAGATGGCAACATGATCCAGGCGATCTTATCCGAACGATAGAAATCAGGTAAATCATGCGCAACATGCATACACGTACAATGAAATATCTGTGTATGTTCCTGACCGCGGTCTGCATTGTCAGCCTCATCGGCTGCAGGGAAAAAGCGATCGAGGAGGGTGAGTACAACAACATCACCTACGAAGTAACGGCTTCGGAGGATGTGGGAACCGTGCGCCCCAATGACCCGGTTGTCCTTGAGCCCGTTGCCGGCGGCGAAGTGACCTACGGCAATGAAACCGTGGAGCTGGATGCCACGAACGTATCGGAAGGCTACATCATCATCACATATTCGGGCGAGAACGAAAAAGTCAAAATGCAGCTGACCGGTCCCGATAACGTGACCTATACCTATAATATATTGGAAAAGACCGCTGTTATCCCGATCACATCCGGCAGCGGCAAGTATTCCGCGACCATCTATGAAAACATCAGCGGGAGCCAGTACTCCACGCTGTTCTCTACGGATATGGACTTAACGGTCACGAATGAACTGGGTCCCTATCTCTACCCGAACCAGTACGTCAATTTCAACAAGGATTCCGCGATCGTTCCCAAAGCCAAAGAACTGGCAGAGGGCTGCAAGACCGATCTTGAGGTCGTGACTTCCGTCTATTCCTTCATTGTCAGCAATGTTACTTATGATAAAGACAAACTGGAAGCGGCCGAAAAGACCTATCTGCCCGATCCCGATGAAGTGCTTGCGACAAAGCGCGGGTTCTGCTTTGACTATGCGGCGCTGATGGTTTCCATGCTGCGCTCGCAACGCATCCCGGCGCGTATGGAGATCGGCTATGCGGGCGATGTCTACCACGCATGGCTGAGCGTTTATATCGATGATCAGGGCTGGGTTTCCGGCATGATCCAATTCAACGGCACGGACTGGACCCTGATGGATCCGACGTTTGCCGCCAACATGAGCAATTCCAAGCTCAAATCGTTTATCGGTGAAGGTTCGAACTACGTTACGAAATATGTGTATTAAATGGAGGCTATTATGAGCAAAGCAACCGGAAAACTGTTATCTAACCGCGAATTATCCATGTTCTGCGATCAGATCGCCATGATCTTAAATGCCGGCATCTCTCCGATGGAGGGTGTCACGATCATGATGGAGGATGCGCTCTCGACCGAAGGAAAAGAGATCCTGGCCGTGATTTTGGAGCATTGTAATCTCGGCGAGAGTTTCCACGCATCGGTTTCGGCATCGGGCGTTTTCCCCAAATACGCGCTTGATATGATCGAGATCGGGGAACAATCCGGTAAACTCGAAGAAGTCATGCATGTACTGGCCTTCCATTATAACCGCGAGGAAAGCATCGCGCAGGGCATCAAGAACGCGGTCACCTATCCGTTCCTGATCGTCGGGATGATGATGATCGTTATCCTGGTGCTGATCATCAAGGTCCTGCCGATCTTCAATCAGGTATTTATCCAGCTGGGCAGTGAGATGACCGGGTTCTCGAAGGGACTGCTCAACATGGGAACCACGATCTCGAATTATTCGCTGGTGTTCGTGGCGATCTTTGCGCTGATCCTTGCCGGCTATATCTTCTTTGCCAAGACCAAGCCCGGCAAAGCGATTTTTGCTTCCTTCTGCACAAAGTTTTTTGCCACAAAGCATTTTTACGAAAAAATCGCATCCGGCCGTTTTGCTTCCGGTATGGCGTTAACGATGTCCGCAGGTCTTGATACCGACGCTTCGCTTGAGATGGTCCAGCGTCTGGTGGATAACAAGACGATGGCGGAAAAGATCGAAAAGTGCCGCACCCTCATCAAGGAAGAGGGCTACACCTTTGCGGAAGCTCTGGTTACGGCGAATATCTTTACCAGCATGTATGCACGCATGCTGACGATCGGCTACAAGACCGGTTCCATCGATAAGGTCCTTGAAAAGATCGCAAACGCTTACGAGGATGAAGTGGATAACCGCATCAGCTCGATCATCACAGTGCTTGAGCCGACGCTCGTCATTATCCTGTCGGTCGTTGTCTGCCTGATCCTGCTTTCCGTCATGCTGCCGCTGATGGGCATCATGAGCTCGATCGGATAAGGAGAGTCCTATGAACCGTTTTCAAAAACCGAATTTAGGCAAACGCATCCTGCAATCCGTGAATTTCTCGATCCTGTTCTTCGTTGCCATCATCGGGGTCTTTCTCTTTGGCATTGCCACGGTTTCTTCGGGGACCGCTGAGGATGAACGCCGGATCTTAGAGGAAGCGATCCACAAGGATATCGTGCATTGCTATGCGGTTGAGGGGATGTATCCGCCCACGCTTTCTTATATGGAAGAACATTACGGCTTAATCTACGATCATGATAAATATCTGGTGGATTATGAGACGATCGGTAGCAACATCATGCCGAACGTGACGATCATAGAAAGGAGCGGCAAATGAATCTGAAGATGCGCAACAAGCCGGTTGTCGATATTCTCTTTCTCCTGGCGCTCTTCTGCGTCTTCTTAATCTCTGCGCTCTTTATCGTACTCTTTGGCGCGAAGATCTACCGCAAGACCGTATCGAACATGGATGTAAACTTTAAATCGCGCACAGCGCTTTCCTATGTGACCGAGAAAGTCCGCCAGTTTGATCACTCGGGCGGGGCTGCCGTGATCCACTACGGCGACACGCCGGTCCTGGTGCTGAACGAGCGGATCGACGACACGGATTATTCCACGTTCCTCTATGAAAAGGACGGGTACTTGACGGAGCTTACGGCAAGGTCGGATTATGATTTTAACTTAACAGGCGGTACCAAAGTTGTGCCGATCCAGGGCTTCAACATCGAACGGGTATCGGATTCCCTCTATTATTTCACGCTGACGGATGAGAACGGGGAATCGATCAGCTATTATGTTGCGGAGTATTCGCATACGAACAACGAGGAGGGCATGACGCATGAATAAGAACCTGCCCAAATCCAAAACCGCACTGTTCTTGATGGAACTCATCATTGTGATCCTGTTCTTCTCGATCGCTTCCGCCGTATGTATGCAGTTGTTTGCAAAATCACACACGATCGGCAAGCAGACCCAGGAACTGAATCACGCCGTTGCGATCGCGCAGTCCTATGCAGAAGTCATGCGCGGAACGGACGGCTCGATGGAAAGCATTTTAGCGGCATTTCCGGATGCGGTCGTTGAAGACAACTATTTTGAAGTCTTCTATGATGAGCATTTCCAGGTCTGCGATCCCGCTAACGCGGCCTATGTCAGTGACGTGACGATCACACCGAACGGTGCGATCCAGAACATGGAGATCAAGATCGTGAAGCTCAGCGATTATTCCGAGATCTACACATTAAATGCTACGAAGTATATGAATACCCCTAAGGGATAAGGAGTATCTATGAATAAGAAAATGACCGGCGGCATCAACGTCGGCACCAGTTCCATATTGGTCACTTTCGTGCTGCTGTGCCTTGTGACTTTTGCGGCATTGAGTTTCCTGTCTGCAAATTCGGACTACCGCTTAAGCCTGCAGACGGCAAAGCGCACCACGGAGTATTATGAGGCCAACCGCTATGCGGAACTGTACATGGCAAATATCGAGGGCCAGCTGTCCAAGCACTACCAGCGCAGCGGCAGTGAAAAGGATTACTATCAGGGGATCGAAAAGCTCTTTGCGGATAACGAGATGATCACCGTGAATACGGAGACCTCGCCCGTGACTTTGACTTATGATGTACCTGTCAGTGATACCCAGAATCTGCATGTGTGTCTGGCCGTGGCATATCCCGGCAAGGATGATGCCCTCTTCCACATCGTATCCTGGCGCACGCAGAACATTGATATCTGGAGCGGACAGGAAGACACCCAGCTGCTGGATGACGGCATCGGGTTTATGGAGTTTGAGTAACTGATTTATTTACATATGCAGGATCTGCATGTATAATTCAGAATGAATTGAGATTCATCCAGGAGGTTCCCTATGGAAATCATTGAAACCTTGTCACAGATCACGAATGACGAAGCTTCCGATATCTTTGTCGTTGCCGGTCTGCCGCTGACTTACAAGTCGCACGGCCTGATGAAGCAGTTTACCGAGCAGAAAATGATGCCGGCCGACACTGCTGCCATGATCACCGATATCTACCAGCTGGCCGGGGAACGCGATATGAAACGGCTGATGGAAACGGGTGATGATGACTTTTCCTTCGCCTTAAAGGGCGTGGCCAGATTCCGTATCAGCGCATTTAAGCAGCGTGGTTCGCTCTCTGCGGTCATCCGTGTCATCACGTTCAACATCCCGAAGCCGGAAGAGCGCGGCATTCCGCAGAAGATCATTGAATTTGCCGACAGAAAGAAGGGTCTGGTGCTGATCACGGGACCTGCGGGCAGCGGTAAATCCACAACGCTTGCCTGCATGATCGACCATATCAACAACACCAGACATGCACATATCATTACTTTGGAGGATCCGCTGGAGTACCTGCACATGCATAAGCAGAGTATCGTATCCCAGCGTGAGGTGGTTACCGATACGGAAAGCTACTTAACGGCGCTTCGCGCGTCCCTGCGTCAGAGCCCCGATGTCATCCTGCTTGGTGAGATGCGTGACTATGAGACGATCAACGTTGCCATGACCGCAGCCGAGACCGGACATCTGATCCTCTCGACCCTGCATACGATCGGTGCTTCCAATACGATCGACCGTATCGTGGATGCATTCCCGCCCAACCAGCAGCATCAGATCTGTATCCAGCTCTCGATGGTTCTGCAGGCGGTCGTATCCCAGCAGCTCATTCCTTCGGTCGAGGGCAAGATCATTCCCGTATTCGAGATCATGACCTTAACACCCGCGATCCGGAACATGATCCGTGAATCCAAGGTGCACCAGATCGACGGTATGATCTATGCATCCGCCGCGGACGACATGATCGCGATGGATACGTCACTCCTGAACCTCCTGCGCGAAGGCAGGATCACCGAGAAGACCGCACTGACTTACGCGACCAACCCCGAACTGCTGCAGAAGAAGATCCGGGCGATGTAATTGCTTGGATTTGGAAAGATAAAGGGCACCGGAAATCCGGTGCCCTTTCGAATTCATTTGGTACTGTGGCTGATAACCACTATGGCCCATGGCTTGCTACTGTGGCTTGCTATTGCGGCTTACTCTTCATCCTCGGAAGCGTCGTCATCTTCGTCTTCGTCGACTTCCTCGTCAACCTCGACTTCGTCGATCTCCACTTCATCGACCTCGATGTCTTCTTCATCCGCAATGGCTTCTGCCAGTTCCTCTTCCACTGCGACGTCTTCGTCTGCTTCTTCGACTTCTTCTACAGGTGCAAGTGCATCTGCTACGGAGGTGTCGAGCATCACGTTGCGGTAACGCTTCATGCCGGTTCCGGCAGGGATCAGCTTACCGATGATGACGTTCTCTTTCAGACCGATCAACGGATCAACCTTACCCTTGATTGCTGCTTCCGTTAAGACTTTCGTGGTCTCCTGGAAGGATGCTGCCGATAAGAAGGAGTTGGTTGCAAGGGATGCCTTGGTGATTCCCAGCATAACCTGCTTGCCCTCTGCCGGCTCTTTGCCTTCTGCGATCAGTGCCTCGTTGATGTCGTCCAGTTCGAGTGCATCGACCAGTGTACCCGGCAGGAAATCGGAATCCCCGTTCTCCTCGATGCGGACCTTCTTCAGCATCTGGCGTACGATCACTTCGATATGCTTATCGTTGATCTCAACACCCTGCAGACGGTATACGCGCTGTACTTCGCGGAGCATATAATCCTGTACGGAACGAACGCCCTTGATCTTTAAGATATCATGCGGATTGACGCTACCATCGGTTAATTCATCACCGGCTTCGATCATCTGGCCTTCCGGATCCGTCGTGATCTTCGGACGGGAACCGTAAGGGATCAGATAGGTCTTGCTCTCACCGGTCTCATCATTGGTAACGACCACTTCGCGTTTCTTCTTGGTATCGCGTACAACAGCTTTTCCTGCGATCTCGGAAATGATCGCAAGTCCTTTCGGCTTTCTGGCCTCGAACAATTCCTCGACACGGGGAAGACCCTGTGTGATGTTATCACCGGCAACACCACCGGTATGGAATGTTCTCATGGTCAGCTGTGTACCCGGCTCACCGATGGACTGTGCGGCGATGATACCGACTGCCTCACCGACCTGTACCGGCTCACCCGTTGCCATGTTGGCACCGTAGCACTTCGAGCAGATTCCGTTCTTGCATCTGCAGGTTAAGATCGTACGGATATTGACTTCTTCCACGCCCGCGTTTAAGATCTTCTCCACACGCTTCGGCGTGATCATATGGTTCTTCTTTACAAGGACCGTGCCCTTGTCATCTACAACGTCTTCACATGCGTATCTGCCTGTGATACGGTCTTTCAAGCTCTCGATCAGGGCCTTCTCATCCGTGAATGCTTTGACTTTCATGCCGGGGATCTCATCCCTGCCTTCGCAGCAATCCTGCTCACGAATGATCAGTTCCTGGGATACGTCGACCAGACGTCTTGTCAGGTAACCGGAGTCGGCTGTACGAAGCGCTGTATCGGACAGACCTTTACGTGCACCGTGTGCGGATAAGAAGTACTCCAGAACGTCTAAGCCTTCACGGAAGTTGGACTTGATCGGCAACTCGATCGTACGACCGGTCGTATCAGCCATCAGTCCGCGCATGCCGGCCAGCTGCTTGATCTGCTGGTTACTACCACGGGCACCGGAGTCCGCCATCATGTAGATGTTGTTGTACTTATCCAGGCCGTCGATCAGCACGTCTGTCAGCTTCTGGTCGGTTTCGTTCCAGGTCTCGATGACGCCGCGGTAACGCTCTTCTTCGGTGATCAGACCACGCTTGTAATTCGTTGTGATCAGATCCACGGTATCCTGTGCTTCCTGCAGCATCTCCGCTTTCTTGGCAGGTACGGTCATATCGGAGATCGATACGGTCATGGCTGCCTTCGTGGAATACTTATAACCCATCGACTTGATGTCATCCAGCACCTCTGCGGTCTTGGTTGCGCCGTGGTTGTTGATGACACGTTCCAGGATCTGCTTCAGCTGCTTTTTGCCGACACGGAAGTCGACTTCCAGTTTCAGCAGATTCTCGGGATCTTCCCTGTCTACAAAGCCCAGATCCTGCGGCAGGATCTCGTTGAAGATCAACCGACCGAGGGTCGTATTGATCGTTCCGCTGACCGGATTGCCATCGGCATCCTGTTTGGTCAGGCGGACATTGATCCGCTGATGCAGGGTAATGTCGTGATTTTCATATGCAAGCAGTGCCTGGTTCACGGAGGAGTAGTAGCGGCCGAGCAGATCGATCATCTGACAGGTCGCATATCTGTTACGGTCTTTGTCGAGGCAGACACGAACGAGTGTATCTTTCTCGATCACCTTTTCCTTCGCGGATACGACTTTGCCTGCTTTGTATGCGGTTGCTTTCTTCTTCTGGAAAGCCATGTAAGCATCGGTCGCTTCTTCAACGGAATCAAATTCCATCTCGGGAACGCCGTCAAAATCAGGATCGAGCGACAGATCTTTATAGCGCTCCATCGTCAGATAGTAGATCCCGAGGACCATATCCTGAGACGGAACCGCAACCGGACCACCGTCCGACGGTTTCAACAGGTTGTTGGGCGAGAGCAGAAGGAATCTGCACTCTGCCTGTGCTTCCACGGAGAGCGGAAGATGCACAGCCATCTGGTCACCGTCAAAGTCGGCATTGTATGCGGTACATACAAGCGGATGGAGCTTGATCGCCTTACCTTCAACGAGGATCGGCTCGAACGCCTGGATACCGAGTCTGTGCAGTGTAGGTGCACGGTTCAGCATTACGGGATGTTCTTTGATCACATCCTCGAGCACGTCCCATACCTCGGGACGCAGGCGCTCTACCATCTTCTTGGCGTTTTTGATGTTGTGGCTGGTGCCGTTGGCAACCAGTTCTTTCATAACGAAGGGTTTGAACAGCTCGATCGCCATTTCCTTAGGCAGACCGCACTGATAGATCTTCAGCTCCGGACCTACGACGATAACGGAACGGCCGGAGTAGTCGACACGTTTTCCGAGCAGGTTCTGACGGAAACGTCCGGATTTACCCTTCAGCATGTCTGATAAGGACTTGAGTGCTCTGTTACCGGGGCCTGTTACGGGTCTGCCGCGACGACCGTTATCGATCAGGGCGTCTACTGCTTCCTGCAGCATCCTCTTCTCGTTCCTGACAATGATGTCCGGTGCATGCAGCTCCAAAAGTCTCTTCAGACGGTTATTTCTGTTAATGATACGACGATAGAGGTCGTTTAAGTCAGATGTCGCAAATCTGCCGCCATCCAGCTGTACCATCGGGCGCAGATCGGGCGGAATGACCGGAATGACATCCATGATCATCCACTCGGGCTGGTTGCCGGATTCACGGAAGGATTCCACAACTTCCAGTCTCTTGATGATCTTGGCTCTCTTCTGGCCGGTGGATTCCGCAAGGGCTTCCTTGAGTTCTGCGGATTCCGACTCTAAGTCGATTGCCATCAGGAGTTCCTTGATCGCCTCAGCACCCATGCCGACACGGAACTTGCCGCTCCACTCAGCCATGTAGTCCTGATACTCTCTCTCGGAAAGCACCTGTTTGTATTTCAGATCCGTCTCTCCGGGATCCAGTACGATATAGTTTGCAAAATAGAGCACCTTCTCAAGCGTTCTCGGAGACAGGTCAAGGATCAGGCCCATTCTGCTCGGAATGCCTTTAAAATACCAGATATGAGATACCGGTGCCGCCAGCTCAATATGGCCCATACGTTCACGACGTACGTTTGCCTTGGTCACTTCCACGCCGCAGCGGTCGCAGATCACGCCTTTGTAGCGGATCTTTTTGTACTTTCCGCAGTGGCATTCCCAGTCTTTGCTGGGTCCGAAAATCTTTTCACAGAACAGGCCGTCCTTTTCGGGTTTCAGCGTTCTGTAGTTGATCGTCTCGGGCTTTAATACTTCGCCTCTTGACCATTCTCTGATTTTATCGGGAGATGCCAGTCCAATTCTGATCGCATCAAATGTCATGGGCTGATATCCGTCTTTGTTAAATTCTGGCATGGTTAACTCCTCTTTTTATAGTGTAGTTATCGCTGCATTATTCGTTGTCATCTGCGAACTCGTCTGCGTCAAAATCATCCGCCGGCCCTTCATCTTCCACAGATACCAGTTCCTCGTTCTCGTCGAATTCCTGCGTGGAATATCCCGCTTTCGAGAAGGATTCGTTGTCTCTGAAGTTCCTGTCGCCTTCGATGACCGCGCGAAGATCTGTCTCGCCGTAATCGATCGTTTCCCTGATCTCCACTTCCGTGTTGTCGTCTCTTAAGACTCTGACATCCAGTCCTAAGGACTGCAGTTCCTTGAGCAACACCTTGAAGGATTCCGGAATACCGGATTCGGGGATGTTATCGCCCTTGATGATCGCTTCGTAGGTCTTGACACGGCCGATGACATCATCGGACTTCACGGTCAGGATCTCCTGCAGCGTGTAGGAAGCACCATATGCCTCCAGTGCCCAAACT
>JAEEGL012469965.1_pt1 | contig 11556 bp, 6 predicted proteins | sample 9134231 | NCBI WGS metagenome assembly JAEEGL01 (sample SAMN16246548, study PRJNA631951) | gut metagenome | biome: gut microbiome; feature: rumen; material: fiber-attached | host: Bos | place: Iran: Karaj | collected 2018-10 | reverse complement strand
TTCAGGGGAGGGTATAATATTAAGAATAAGGAGTCGCTCACCTGAGCGTGAGTGACTCCTTACTTTAAAGAAAAAAGGTATTAAAGAAAAACACCAATAAATTAAACTTATGAAAAGATATTTTCATCTGTTGCTTTTGCTAACCCTCTTGCCGCTGGTAGGTTGGGCACAAAATGTAAATTGGAAGAGTGGAGCATCCACCGAGGAAGTCCCGTTTGGACTGTCGGGTTCTGATTTGTCAAGTTTGGCAAGCAAACTGAGTGTAACAAGTGGTTATGGCGGCGAGGAATGTATGTTTAGCATGACTAACATTGGCTATCCTTCTGGCTATGGCCAATATAATCTGGCACTTTATGACAGCTGGGAACATGCGAATAGTGGTACCTCCACTGGCTTAGTTACTACTACTTGCGAAACGGGGAAAAACTACCATCTAAGAGTATCTGCCAGACACCGTATTGCACCAGGCACATATCAGAAAAACTATGTTACAAAGAAAATCAAAATTGTAAGGGCGGATAATAAGATTACCTCTCCTTTTACCATTGAAAACTGGAATTATGGTGAACCCAGAAAATATCCTACGATTCCTACCACAATAGATAATAGTACACCAAGCATACAATATTCAGGCGATGGAGCAAACTGGGGCGAGTACGAAGACATTGTAAACGACTTTCCAGGTGACTGGTATTTACGTGCATACGTACCCATGTCAACAAACTACAATGTATTAAGCGAGGTGAGGCAATTCAGGATCAACCCGATTCCAGTCAACCTTACGCTCGGTGAAGTTACCAAAACCTGGGAAAAACCATGGAATAATCCTACCATTGACGACCTTACCAGCGCATCCTACACCGTATCAGGTGCAAGCTGGAACGATATCAAACCCTACCTGAAGTGGGATCAGGTTGAGCCAGTAGTGAGTGCAGGCACTTACAAATACACGCTTAAAGTTAAAGGTAAAAGTATCTACGGTATCAATATTGACGATTCGAAAGCCATTCTGAAAGTGGAGAAGGCTGATGCCACGCTGAGTACGGTAAGCGGTGGTCCCACCCCCGTTTACAATGGAAAGCCACAGGCACTGAATCCTGATGCTACTCCTGAATACAAGGATAAGGATGGCAATGTTTCCGGCAAAATCTGGTACACGCTTACTCCATCGGACGATTCGTCGTGGTCAACGGAAGTACCCAAGGGGACGGATGCAGGTAGCTATACCGTTTACTATAAGGGCGTTGGTGACGTGAACCACACCAATTCCGCTGCTAATAAGGACTACACAGTAACGATAGAACAACGTGAGATAGTAGCAGGAACAGACTTTGCTGTCCAGACAGCCGTCACTCCCAACGTTTATACAGGCAGCCCATTGAAACTGGTCAATGCTGCCACATGGAAGGGTGAGTTTGCTACGGAGCTGGCTTCTGTCGGCACATTCAAATACAATGGTGCAACAGCTATCCCAGAAGGGACTACCGTCGGCACATATCCTGTTGCCCTGACTATCGACATTCCCGCTGATGCCAACTTCAAGTACACGGGAACTCCCGTTACCATAGACGGCGAGATTACAAGGGCAGAAGCCGGTGACATCACCGTGACTCCCTCAACCGGTCTGATATTCTCTTATGACCCAGGTAAAAACAAGGCTCTCAAGCAGACGCTGATTACCGCTGGCACCTGCCCAGGTGCTACCGTTATGTACAGTCTGACCGGTGCTGTCGGTTCCTATTCAGCAGCATTCCCCAACGGCGACCATGCCGAGACGTACACCGTTTACTACTATGCCAAGGGTGATGCCAACCACAATGGCAAGGGTTCAGAGACTGAGCCAGTAGGCAGCGTGGATGTGAAGATTGCCAAGGCAGACTACGTGCTGTCTCAAACGCCGACCGCTGCATCTAATTTAGCTTACAATGGTGATAAGCAGTCACTCCTTGCACAGGGTTGCAAGCGTGATGAGACCCTGTGTCCTGCAGGCAAGGTAACTTACTACCTGGATGACAATCATTCCAACCCGATTTCCGGTTCAGACTTTAAGAATGTAAAGGCAACTGATGCCGGGAAATATAAGGTTTCCTGGTTCGTCTCTGCCGCTCCTCCCTTTGCAAACGACTACAATCCTATTAAAACAGTTGGCGGTGACAAAGTTGAGGCTACAATCGACAAGAAGGAAGTTATCGTTGGTGGTAGCAAGGTTCAGGGTACCATCGAGGATCTCTATGACTTGACTGTAACACCCGCTACTCCTAAGTACACTACCGCTCAGTTCCTTGAAGACGTTACACTTCTGAGTGTAGATGAGCCTAACAGAACTGAAATCTTGAACGCTATCGTTACTCCAAATGTACCTGATTTCCAGGATCTCAAGCTTGGCGATAACACAGTTACATTTACTGCTGTTGATGACGCTGAGAACAACACTAACTATAGAGCTGTAGTTAAGGGTACTGCTGGTGGTAGACTGACTATCGATGTTATAAAGACTACTATCAAGACTCCTGCTGCTGGTAAGCTTGGTATGATTTACAACGGTGAAGACCTGGAATTGATTGGCACTCCTGCTGAAGTATACAAGGCTCAGGGTTCTGTTGAAATCGGTAAGGTTGTTTACAGCCTTGAAGAGACCGGCACTTATACTGATGACCAGACTACAATTGTTGGTAAGGACGCTGATACCTACACTGTATATTATAAGGCTGAACTCGACGACAAGACAGTTGACAGATTCTATGAGTACACCGATGGTGTTAAGAGCTTCACTGCAACCATCGACCAGAAGGCTCTTGCTGACGATATGTTCGTCCTCACTCCTACAGAGGCAGTATACAATGGTGAAAACCAGTTGCCAGGTATGACTACTGTGGCTACAGAGCCTATCACCACAGGCGACTGGGACTTCGCAGTTGCAGACGGTGAGGGTAACCCCATTGCTGATCCAAACACTGGTGTGAAGGACGTAGACAATTACGCCATCACATTCACCGGTAAGGGTAACTACAAGGGTACAGCTGACGCTACCTTCAAGATTACCAAGGCAGCCGCAACCGCTGAAGCTCCTGCTGCCATCGCAGGCCTTGTGTACAACGGCAAGAATCAGGCACTGGTTACAGCACCTGCCTACAGCGGCGGTACCATCAAGTACAGCCTGAACGGTACGTATTACACCTTTGAGGATGTTCCTGCCGTCAGGGATGCTGACGACTACAACGTTTACTACATGGTAGAGGGTGACAAGAACCACACCGACTTCGTATGCACCGAGCCCGTAGAGGTATCTATCGGCAAGAAGCAACTCACAGAGGATATGTTCGTATTCCCCGACGGTTTCGAGACCACGTTCAACGGCAAATATCAGTACCTGAAGTTCGATATTGCCAAGTTCGAGGCCGATATTCTGGATGACTATACATGCGAAAGAGATGATATGATCATCGACGCAGGCGTCTATCCCCATATCTTCAGGGGTCAGAGGAACTACGAGGGCACATTCACCGTTAATTACGTTGTCAAGCCGAAGGCACAGGAGGTGGTGGCTCCCAAACCTGTCAACCTGACATACAACGGAACCAGGCAGCCGCTCGCAGAGGCCGGTTCAACCGATGCAGAGGGTGTAAGATATGCCGTTAATGACGGTGAGTTCGGCGAAGTGGACGTTCTGCCTGAAATAAAGGATGCCGGCAAGTACACCGTCAGGTACGAGTATGTTGCAGACAAGAACCACCTGCCTGCCGACGGCGGTGAATTTGAGGTTGAGATCCGCAAGGCTAACATAGCCTACATGCTAAGCAACCTGGAGAAGGTATGGGACGGTGAGACATTCACTCCCGAGCAGGTTGAGAAACTGTTTACTCTGTACGTAGGCGAACTGTACGGAGAGGACAAATATGACCAGCCGTTTGTGCTGAAACTTCCCGAAGATTACAAGGATGTCGGTACATATACCTTTAAGCAGGCTAAGTACGAGTTCAAGAAAGGTTATCCCGAGAACTACAAGATCAACTTCTCCGGCACAGCTGAGATTGTTATCACTCCTGCTCCCCCAGTTGAGGCAATGGTTATCGCTGACAACGAAGACTGGACAACTGAGGCTAAGCACGTTGAGGCTGTTACCTTCACAGACCGCAAGATCAACGCAGGAAACTGGAATGTAGTGGCTCTGCCATTCGAGACAACTGTTATGCAGGTAAGCGACGCATTCGGCTATGCAGCTGTTGACGTACTGAACGAGACCGCTGCTGACGGAAGCATCCACTTCCGGGCAATAACTTCAGGTGTTATTCCTGCTTACACTCCGTTCATCGTTAAGACGACCGAGGATGAGGATCTGGTTAAGGACAACTTCAACCAGGTTGTATTCGAGGATGTTGACATCGAGGCATGGCCCACAGCTAAGAACAGCGAGATTAAGGATGCCGCTAACAACAAGTTCATCGGTACCTTCCAGGCTGTAACTGCAATTCCTGCCAGTAGCAAGTCACACTGGTACATGTCAAATGGTACCTGGTATGACACAGCTAACCGTACAAAGGCTGTCAACCTGAAGGCATTCCGTGCTTATGTTGAGTTCGATCCCGCTAACGTTGCTGCTGGTGCTCGCATCTACATCGAGGAGCCCGACGGAACAGAGACTTCTATCGATGCTATCGAGTTCAACCAGATGGTTAACGGTGACAACACTTACACCGTTGACGGCAAGAAGGTAAGCAATACTGCTCAGAAGGGTGTTTACATCCAGAATGGACGAGTAATAGTTCAATAACAGCCGGTGCTGTTATTGAACGGTTAGAGGTTAGAGAGACGAAAACTCCTAAGCGAAGCGATAACTCCTAAATGGAACTTCGTTCAAGGAAAATAACTGCTGAAATGGCGCCAGATGCATACCATTTCAGCAGTTTTCATTTCACAAATTTGCTGAATTCGCGTAGAATCCATAACTTTGCATGCTCGAATTAGAAAAGGATGAAAGAAATATATTATAAGGTGGCAGACCATACGTTTGCCTTGGAACTGAAAAACAACGAGACGGCATTACTCAACCTGAGACAATACGATCCGTTTGTGACAGACCCTACGGAAGATGTGCTGTTCCGTATGCTGCTCTCTTCTGAACCGCTAAAGCTGGATGACTTTACCCAGGAATGGAAACAGGAGGATGAAGGACAACATATCTTAGTGGGACATTCAGGCGAGAATCCTTGCTTTCAGTTTTTCCATCGTAATCAACTGAAAGGTGTGCTGATATGCCATACAGATTATAAGTACGCTGACGTTTATGCAGAGAATAACAACCTGTTTGGCATCAACAATGCCATGATGATAATGTTCGCCCTGGCCACTGCCGATAAACATACGGCGCTGTTTCACTCTTCGGTGGTCAGCTACGAAGGTAAGGCATATATGTTCCTAGGGGAAAGCGGAACCGGCAAGAGTACACACTCTAAACTGTGGCTGAAATACATCGAGGGAACAGAACTGGTGAACGATGACAACCCTGTGGTGAGAGTTCACGATGACAATACTATCACGGTCTATGGCTCTCCCTGGAGCGGCAAGACTCCTTGTTACCGCAACGTGAGCTACCCCTTAGGAGCACTCGTGGACCTGAGCCAGGCTCCCAAGAATGCTATCCGTAAATTAAAACCCTTAGAAGCATACGCTGCCCTGATGATGTCCATCTCTGGCAAACGATGGGATACCCACATGGCAGAGGGATTGCATGAGACAGAAAACCTGCTAGCCACAAACGCCAAAATCTGGCACTTAGACTGTCTGCCCGATGAAGAGGCAGCGAAGTTGTGCTGCGGAAGCATCGCTGTTTAGAGTTTATAGTTTACGGTTTACGGTTTACAGTTTACGGTTTAGAGGCAGTTGAAAGAGTTGAGAGTTAACAGATAATAGTTGATAGATAAAAGTTAGGAGTTAATGTTCCCCTCTCCCCGGAGAGGGGTTAGGGGAGAGGCTTAGTATGGAACAACCAGTTGTGAAGGCGCTGTATGGTGATATCCTTATTAAGGAGGCTATTACGATGCTGCAGGAGGGTAGGCGAGTGGCAATGGCTGTGAAAGGCAGTAGCATGTACCCGTTTATCATCGGTGGCAAGGAGAGCGTGGAACTGGTGAGTCCGCAGGAACCTCTGAAAGTGGGCGATGTGGTATTAGCGTGGGTGAATGACACGCACTACGTGATACATCGTATCATCGGAATAGAGGGGAACCAAGTGAGCCTGATGGGCGACGGTAATATAAGAGGCGTGGAACACTGCCCGAAGGATAAAGTGGCTGCCATAGCTGAATATGTGATCTCTCCCAAGGGAAAACGCCGGTATCTGTACACAAAGGGTAGGATGCGCTTTGCTCGTATGTGGCGCAGGCTGCTTCCTGTAAGGCGCTGGATACTGGCCATTTATCGTAGAACATTAGTTAAATTGAATATAGTTATATGAAAATCAAGAAAGGATTTGTGCTGCGCGAAGTGTGCGGCGAGAAAGTCATAGTGGGCGAAGGCCTGGAAACAATCAACTTTGGCAAGCTTATCAGCGTTAATGATACAGCAGCAACGCTGTGGCAGAAAGCTACGGAACTGGGCGACTTTAACATTGAACAGTTGGCCGATGCGTTGGTGGAGGTTTATGAGGTTACTCGCGAACAAGCTCTCAACGATGTGGAGAATCTGACCACAAAGTGGAAGGAGGCAGGACTTTTAGAAGGTTAAAGACCTTAACGTTAACGCTAACGTTAACTAGTTCAAGGGTTTAAGGAGTTCAAGAACGGTTATTGGTTATAGATTAGGGGTTATTGAGACTTTGGCTATTGGCTATTGGCTCTTTAAACGATAACGTTAACGTCAACGATAACCGAAGAACTTTGGCTGTTGGCCGTTGGCTTTTAACAAAAACGGAGATAATTAACAAATAACAATTAACAATTAACAAAAAGAGTTATCGTTAACGTTATCGCTAACGTTATATAAAGGTTATAGGTTATTGGTTATAGGTTATAGAAAACAGAAACAATAACAAAAAAAGTTATCGTTGTCGTTAACGTTATCGTTGAAATAAGATGAAGTACATAACATGGCTTTGGCATAACACGGTGGGGATCAGACTGAATATGCTGGTTCGCATCATAGCAGGAATCGGGCGCGTATTGCTCGGTCTGCTGATGGTGTGGCTATGCAAACAGTTTATAGATGTAACCATCAGAACAGGATCTGATAAGGATATCGTGCAGATGGTGATCTGTATCGTGGCTGTGGTGATAGGCGGAATTATCTGCCGTCAGATCTACTACTATTTAGGCGTGAAAGCCGAAGCCAAACAGAGTACTTCTATCCGACTGCGTATCTTCAGCCATCTGTTTCGCCGACAGATGTTTGAACAGAAGGAAATGCACTCTGGCGATATCTCATCCCGTCTGGAGAAGGATATCAGCACGGTGAGCAGTGCCACAACATCCATCATTCCCGACCTATGCGTAACCACATTCCAGTTGTTAGGTGCCTTCCTGCTGATGCAGGTAATGGATGAGCGCCTGGCCTGGGTATTACTGTTGCTGACTCCGGTATTTGTGATGATAGGCAAGGCGGTGGCATGGAAGATCCGTAAGATGACGCAGGAGATACGCCGACAGGAGAGCGTCATTCAGATGCTGGTACAGGAATCGATGGAACATAATGCCGTGCTGCGTTCGTTGGAAAGCGGCGACTGGGTGTCAGGACGACTGGACAACATGCAGCAGGACCTGAGAGGAAAGGTGAGCCATCGGGCACAATTCACGGTACTCTTCCGACTGCTAATCGGCATGAGTTTCAGCTTAGGCTACATCGTTGCCTTTATCTGGGGCGGCCTGCAACTGAAGGCAGGCGTCATCACCTTTGGTGTGATGACTTCGTTCCTGCAATTGGTGAGCCAGATTCAGCAACCTATCCTGCAAATGGTGAATATGATGCCTCAGATGTTTCAGGCTTCTGCCAGCATAGACCGATTGGAGGAGATGGAACACATGGAGGCTGAGGAGGAACGACGTGATGACAGCTGTAAGATGGAGGAACAGCTTGGACTGGATATTCAGGATGTAAGTTTCCACTATGCCTTAGGCGACCGAGAAATACTCTCTCACTTCACACATCAGTTTGCTCCCGGCAGCAAAACGGCTCTGATGGGACATACGGGAGCCGGCAAAACAACACTGTTCCGTCTGCTGTTGGGACTCATCAAGCCCGACAAGGGAACTATGACACTATTCAATGCGGACAGCCGACAAGCCGTCAGCGAAAGTACCCGAAGCAACTTCGTTTTCGTGCCTCAAGGCAATACCCTTATGAGCGGCAGCATCCGGTACAACCTGCTGTTGGCCAAACCAGATGCCACCGAAGAGGAAATGCGTCAGGTGCTCCATACGGCTATGGCCGACTTCGTGCTCAACCTACCGGAAGGCATGGATGCAGAGTGCGGAGAACGGGGTAGCGGTCTGAGCGAGGGTCAGGCACAGCGCATAGCAATAGCCCGTGGTTTGCTTAGACCGGGTAACATCATGCTGTTAGATGAAATCAGTGCATCACTCGATGAAGATACCGAACATGAGTTGTATAGCCGCCTGTTCGCTGCCTATCCGCAGAAAACGATGATATTTATCACTCACCGTACCACGGTCTGTGAACTGTGTAATGAGGTTATAAAACTAGACAAATAATAATATTCACTATTTGACGATTTACCATTTACCATTTAGCGAACCATAAACAGCAAATAGTAAATCGTAAATACAAACAACTTCAGTTATTTATAGTTTGCCCTTATCCACTCGATAACCCTGAGGAAGAAGGTCACGGCAGATACCTCATGGTTGGTGATACCAGCTTCCTTAGTCGTTTCTGAGCTGTACTCACCGACAAACTCCTGCGTCTTGATTCCATTATCCTTGAAGAACTTGCTCATGGCATAGAAGTTCTCCACTGGTACAACATCGTCTTCGGTATCGTGGAAGAGCATCACATCGAAGTCGCTTCGTGGTGTCCAGCCACTGGTGAGGGCATCCTCGCTGAAGGCAGCCTTGAACTTGAGTGACAGGGGGCTGTTGTTATCGAGGACGGCATCTGTACAGAAATCACTTGTCGTTTTGGTCTGGATAAGTTCCTCGTCAAGGGCCATGCGCTTGTACTTCTTACTGAGGAACCACTCATTGAAGTTTTTGGCTACGGGATCCTTCAGATAGTCATGGATGTCGTAACCCAGACGGAAGTAGTGGTTGTAGGCATAGAGTACGTTGCAGACGGTGCTGGGCATCTCAGAGGTGCCTTCCGTGATGGCGTCATACATCGAGTTGATATCGTAGGGACCATCGCCGGCGAAAGCTCGTTTTACCTGTACCTCGGGATGGCGTTCTGAGATTTCGCGCAACACGCCTATCGTGGTCTGACCACCCTCAGAGTAGCCTGCGATAACAAAGTCGCCTCTTTTCTTCACATTCAGATCTTCTATCAGGCGTTTAGCTGCAAAATACGCGTCGAGCGAGGCACGTCCGTTGGCCCGCGAGATACAATAGGCCTGCGGTTCCTTCTCGGTAATACCGAAGCCATAATAGTCGGGGGCCACGATTATGAAATTTGTGAGGGCAGCTCCCGTCGGGAACTCAACAGCACCACGCGAAGGAGCCTGCGTAGTGGCGTAGATTGTGAAGTGGTTATACAGCAAAATACCACGGAAGGGCTTATCGTCATTTATCAGCGACTTGTTGACTGTGATGGTACCGCTAAGTGTGCAGGGTTTGCCAAAGGGGTCAACCGAAGGGTAATTGAACACATAGTTCATATAGTCGGGCAAAAGCTCCACAGGGATGCTGTCGGTAATGCAGGCCTCAGGAAGGGTGGATTTTGCCATCCAGTCCTGAATCAGGCCATTCTTTCCCTTTTCAGCCTTGGAAAGAGAACCTTCATGGGATGAATTAGCGAAGTCAACTTTGCCCGATGCACAATTCATATTAATCTGATTAATATCTACAAAGTTATCGTGATTAGCATCGCTGCGTGTGCTGAGCTGATCAATGGTAGAGCCTGTATTCGGGTCAGTCAGGATAACATTGCCTTCAGCTGTCACCTGCCATTTGAACGGTGCATCTGTCGGACCACCGTAAATCTTGAGCGGCTCGTTAAACTCGTCGTCAAAAACTGCCAGCGCGACGTAGCCGGTGTGATCGGCATTGGCCTCCACTACTATCAAGGCGCGATTAAAGGGTTTGCCTTCTTCTGTCACGTCCTCATAGGCAAACTCCTCGTACCACAGGCCTATGAGACTCTTTTCCATCTCCTCCTGGCTGGGGATTACGGGACTGTCATTCTTATCCGTGCAGGCGCCCATGCCAAGCAGGAACGCTGCAACTGCAATCATTACAAGGATTCTCTGTTTCATGATTTCCAATATTTTACATCACAAATATAGGCATTTTCAATACAAGAGCTATGCCTGCAGGTAAAGATTTATTTTTTTTTAGCGAAAGAGGAATGAACAAGTTATTTAAGAGTAATTCTACCCTCTAATACTCATCCTCGTTGAAAACTTGTGTATGCCCTGTCTATCAACCATTTACGTTTAATTTAAGCTTTTTAGCCAAACAAACCACATCATCTGAGGCGATGAGAGGCGATTGTGTTGCTGATTGGACAAACAAATTCTTCACGAAGATAATTTTATTTAGTTGATATTCTTTCTGAGGGCAAAGGTACAAAGTTTTTCTGAAATAGCATACAAGTTTATGTGCCAAAGCAATATCGAGGTTCAAACAAACAGCAACAATGCAACAGTCCACAAGATGGCACGCTGCCACTTCCTGAATAGGAATGCTATGACAAATGTCAGGACAGCCAATCCTATTGCCATGAATACAACTTGAAGCATTGCCGTCATTCCACTACCTCCCAATGACCACCCTTGTCAGGGCCAATACGCTTTATTATTCCGCTCTCTCTGAGTTTGCGAATGTTATACTTAATTCCGTCAGTTGTAACACCACACACCTCTGCAAGTTCTTCTCGTGAGATATATGGATTAAGTTTTATCTGTTCCAGTATTTTCTGGGTAGTTTTCTGGGTAGTTTTCTGGGTAGTTTTCTGGGTAGGATCTATTTCACTACTCTGTAAAGTGGGAACATAAGGGATTTCTATGCGGTACACGTCTTGCTCCTCAATGACGGGCTCTTTGCCATTTGCGTATAGAGGAGTGTACTTGAACATTTTTCTCATACCACTTCCAAGCTCTTCTACGATGCCCATCTGAGAGAATACCTTGGCTATCTTTGGATTCTTACGATGCGGGCGCATTGTCTGGAGGTCAATATGACCATAGACGTATGGGATGTTCCAGTTCTCCGTAACAATGCTATCACGATAGATGGTAAACGTCGTAGGATAAGCACTGCTATACTCACGATGAATGATCATGTTCAGTACCACCTCTCGTAAGATTGTGTCGCGAAGGCTGAAACGCTGTATGCCTTCAATATAGGGTTGCTCTGGCAGATGCTTCTTGATGAAAGCCATCATGATAGGATA
>JAEEGL011228654.1_pt1 | contig 11556 bp, 9 predicted proteins | sample 9134231 | NCBI WGS metagenome assembly JAEEGL01 (sample SAMN16246548, study PRJNA631951) | gut metagenome | biome: gut microbiome; feature: rumen; material: fiber-attached | host: Bos | place: Iran: Karaj | collected 2018-10 | reverse complement strand
TCAAGATCAGTATTCCGAGAAAGGCAGACATTGATAATGAAACGATTCTTTAGTCTTTTGTTGTGCATGGCTCTCGCCATTAATATTGCCGGCTGTTTCGGTAAGCCTGAGCAGCCTGCTGATAAGGATCTCTATGTTATTGGATTCTCCCAGGTAGGAGCTGAATCTGACTGGAGAATTGCCAATACAAAATCAATGGTTGAGACCTTTACGGAGGATAAGGGCTATGAGCTCCGCATGGAGAATGCAATGCAGAGACAGGATAACCAGTTTGCTGCTGTGCGTACATTTATCCTCGAAGGCGTTGACTGCATAATCATCGCACCTACTGTAGAAGACGGTTGGGATGCGGTTCTTACCGAAATCAAAAATGCGGGAATCCCCGTAATAATCATGGACAGATCCGTATCAGTCAGCGATAAGGAACTCTATCTCACAAACATCGGTTCTGACTTTTTGGGTCAGGGCAACATGGCCGTTGAGTGGCTCGAGAAAGAAACATCATCCAAGCCTGCTGATGAGAACCTGAGAATCCTTCATCTCCAGGGAACATACGGTGCAACTGCTCAGCTTTTGAGAACCAAGGCTTTGGAAGTTGCAGTTGCAAAGCATTCCGATTGGGAATTTGCAGGTCAGTTATATGGTGACTTTACAGAAGCAAAAGCGTATGAGGTCGTAACTGATTTCCTTAGAAAAGACAAAGATATCGATGTCATCTACAGTGAGAACGACAACATGACTTACGGCGCGATGCGTGCACTTGATGATGCAGGCGTTACTTACGGCGAGAACGGACAGGTAAAGATCATTTCTTTCGATGCTACGAAGAGAGCTTTACAGTACTGCATGGACGGACAGATCAACCTCTGCGTTGAATGTAATCCTCTGCATGGTCCGGGAGTAGAAGAACTCATCAACAAGTACCGTAACGGTGAAGACATCCCCAAGCATGTTTATGTAGATGAATCCATTTTCACGTCCAAGGATCTCACACAGGAATTTATCGATTCGAGAGTATATTAACCGCTGTTTCTCACATGCAGTTTCCAGGTTAAGGGTTCAGGTTTGTAACTCTTGTGATCTATTGCTGCGATAACTGTTTTTACAATCGTGTTTACCAGATCTTTTTCGCTGTGGCCGAGTGATGTAATGCTCGCTTTTGCAGAAGAACTGTAATTGTTCTCACAGCTTAATACAGCGAGATCTTTTGGCACATTGATACCTCTGTTTTCAATGATGCGTATCAGTCTGTATGCGACTTCATCGTTATGGCAGACTATTGCGGTGCAGTCCTGCTCTGTCTCATCGATGACCGTTTTCAGAAATTCATCATTACCCATGATCATTTTCTTTCTGTCACGTCCGGTGAAGAGGAATGTGTTGTGTTCATCAAACTCCATGCCGAACTGCCTGCATGCTTCTATATAGCCCTTATAACGTGACAGGCCGCGTGTACTGTCACAACGGAATACACAACTCAACTTTTTGTGTCCGCGTTCTCTTAAATGTGATATCAGTTTCATGGCGCCGTCAGTATCGTTTTCTCTGATGCACATGGCATCTGCCGGAACTGGATAAGCAGAGTACAGATAGACTACAGGAATTCCTTTCGCACTGATCTCTTCCAATACCGCGATGTTCGGACTGGGGATAATGTTTGATGACGGTTCAATGATCACAGCAGCAGGGAAGAGTCCCAATACTTCTGTAAGTATTTCTTTTTCTTTTGTAAAAGAAAACTCTGAACTATAACATTTGAAATTGAGTTTATGACTCTTAAGAGAATCCGTTAACTGTGAGATCAATTCGGGATTGGAATTCTCGAATTTATCTCCGGTGATGAATACGACTGTATCATGAAGTCTGGAATCATCATCTGCGATATAAGATCCGCTGCCGCGTTTTTTTACAATAAGGCCTTTGTCAGTCAGTACCTTGAGTGCTGCTCTTATTGTCTGGCGGCTGCATGAATACTCATCGCAGAAGGCTTCTTCAGTAGGGAGCTTAACAATACCGTCAGCACGCATGCGGCGGAGTTCAGATTCGATCTCATACGCGATCTGAATGTATTTGTCAGCCATATAATACCCCTGATGATTTTTCTTCCCTAAGAAAATTATATGTAATAGGGCATGCGAACTTCATATCCGATAGATGCAGAAATCTTTAGATTGGAGAGCATCAAAAAATCGTCGGGCGATTATTTTATCGGCTTTTTGACCTCAAGTTGAAATTTTTATGTTGTGTACTTTGGGTGTTCTGACAATTTGTTATATGAGCTCATCAGAATGCTGTATTGCCGGTCTGAAAATATCCGACAAGTTTTCAAAAGAAAACAAACAAAAATCTCATCTCGAAAGTAAAAGCGTCAAATTTGTACGCTTGTTTCGTAAATGTTCGAAATTTGTATTTAGGCAAAATTACCATTCAACAAACCCCATATGAGATTCGTGGAAGCGTGAACTGAAGAATGGTTAAGTGTAGCCAGAGCACAGGAAACGCCTGATGTTCGAACATTATCATTATGAGAAATGAGGTAAGAAGCATGAAAAAATTCATGAAGACTTTGATGGCTGGTGCTCTCACAGTTTCTATGACTATGGGCGTAGCAGCATGCAGCGGCGGATCAACCGGCAGCACAACAGCAGCAGCTACACAGGGCGCTACAGAGGGAACAACAGCAGCTCAGACAGAAGCACCTGCAGCAGGCGGTGAGGACGATGGTTTGATCAAGGTTGGTATCATCAACAACGATCCTAACGAGTCAGGTTACCGTACAGCTAACGACAGAGACATGAAGGCTACATTTACAGAAGAGAATGGTTACGAAGCTTCTTTCTACTACAGCCTTAAGAACGAAGATCAGATCGCAGCAGCTCAGAAGTTCATCCAGGACGAAGTTGACTATCTCCTGATCTCTGCAGCTGGTACATCCGGTTGGGACGGCGTTCTTGAGCAGGCTCAGAAGGCAGGCATCTCAGTAATTCTCTTCGACAGAACAATCGACGCAGATCCGAGCCTCTATGAAGCATCAATCGTTTCAGACATGGCTAGAGAAGGTCAGCAGGCAGTTGACTGGCTCGCATCACAGAACCTCTCTGAATACAAGATCGTTCATATTCAGGGCGTTATGGGTTCATCCGCTCAGATCGGCCGTTCAGGCGCTTTGGATACAAAGGTAGCTGCAGAGGCTAACTGGAGCATCGTTACACAGCAGACAGCAGACTGGTCAGAAGAGACAGCTCAGCAGATCGTTCAGTCCGTTATCGATTCAGGCGAGACATTCAACGTAATCTATGCAGAGAATGACAACATGGCTAAGGGCGCAGTTGCAGCTCTTGATAAGGCTAACATTTCTCACGGTGTAGGCAAGGACGTTATCGTTATCGGTTTCGACTGCAACACATGGGCACTTCAGGAACTCCTCGCTGGTAACTGGAACTATGACGGCCAGTGCAATCCTTTCCAGGCTTCCTACATTGACGACATCATCAAGAATGGCGTTAAGGAGAAGGTAGTCATCATGGAAGAGAAGGGCTTCGATGCTACAACAATCACACAGGAAGACGTTGATAATTACGGAATCTGATATTTGGTCACCCACCCGAAAAAGCACTTTACCTAACCAAATATAAGATTTATTGGACATCGAGTGTGCGATGCGATGCATCTCATCGCATCGCACATTCTATTAGAAAACATCATTAACAGGGAACAATATAAGGAGGATCACCATGATTGAAGGCGCAGTTTTGGAGATGCGCGGGATATGCAAATATTTCCCGGGCGTGCGCGCTCTTGAGAAGGTAGATTTCACTTTAAGAGAAGGTGAGATACACGCTCTGATGGGCGAGAACGGTGCAGGTAAATCAACACTGATCAAGGTGTTGACCGGCGTATATCCAAAGGATGGAGGAGATGTCTGGCTCAAAGGCTCAGATGCTCCCATACACATCAAATCGCCACAGGACGCACAGAATACAGGAATCGCAACGGTATATCAGGAAATTACACTTTGTCCGAATCTTACTGTTGCAGAGAACATGTATATCGGAAGAACAAAGGGTCCTCTTACAAACTGGAGAAGCATTAACCGCAAAGCAGGAATGCTTCTTGAAGAATTAGGCATTCCCGTAGCTGCAACAGAGCAGCTCGGTAACTGCTCCATCGCAGTTCAGCAGATGGTAGCAATCGCACGCGCAGTTGACATGGACTGTAAGGTTCTCATTCTCGATGAACCTACTTCTTCATTGGATGAACAGGAAGTTGTAAAGCTGTTCAAACTCATGCGCGATCTTAAGAGCAAGGGTGTAGGAATCATTTTTGTTACACACTTCCTTGAGCAGGTATATGAAGTCTGCGACCGTATCACCGTACTCCGTGACGGCAAGCTGGTCGGAGAATATGTTATAGAAGATCTCCCCCGTGTACAGCTCGTATCCAAGATGCTCGGTAAGGATTTTGATGACATGGCCGACATCAAGAGCGACAGTGACACAGCTAACATTGACCTTAATGAAATGCCCGTCTACCAGGCAACTAACCTTACCGGAACGACCGGAATAAAGCCGTTCAACTTTGAGATCCGCAAGGGTGAAGTAAACGGCTTTACCGGTCTTCTGGGTTCCGGCAGATCGGAGAGCGTTCGTGCAATATTCGGTGCTGACAGAGTTGTCGGCGGTGAAGTAAAGATCAACGGTCAGCCCGTCAGGATCAGAAAGCCGCTGGATGCAATGAAGCACGGCATCAGCTATCTTCCTGAAGACAGAAAACTTGACGGTATCGTAGGTGACCTGTCCGTAAGAGATAACATCATCCTGGCACTCCAGGTAATGAAGGGTTTCTTCAGACCGTTTTCCAAAGCACAGGCTGAAGCTTTCGCTGATGAATACATAAAGTTACTTAACATTAAAACAGCATCACAGGATACACCTATCAAGTCCTTGTCAGGCGGTAACCAGCAGAAGGTTATCCTCGCAAGATGGCTCCTTGCTGATCCTATCTATCTCATTCTTGACGAACCTACAAGAGGTATCGACGTCGGTACAAAGGTAGAGATCCAGAAACTCGTATTAAAACTCGCTGCGGAAGGAAAGAGTGTAACGTTCATTTCTTCCGAGATCGACGAGATGATCCGTACATGCTCAAGACTCGTAGTCATGCGTGACGGTAAGGTCGTAGGCGAACTCAAGGGTGATGAACTCACTCAGAACAAGATCATGGCAACAATTGCCGGAGGTGAATCCAAATGACAGAGAATAAATTAAGTTCCGGAAATTCCACAAAGGGATTCTTCGGCAAACTGGTTACAAACCAGTTGTTCATTCCGCTTGCGGCACTCCTGTTGCTCGTAATATTCAACCTTATAGCGGATCCGGCATTCTTTAAGATCGCTCTCGAACCGAGCAGCTCAGGCGATCTCATCTTGTCGGGAAACATCATTACTATCATTGATAACGCATCCGAGCTCGCAATCCTTGCGATCGGCATGACACTCGTTACATCTGCATCAGGCGGACAGGACATCTCTGTAGGTTCTGCTATTGCCATTGCCGGATCAGTAGTACTCAGGATCATCAAGGGTTATTCTCCGGACATCCCCGCAGCACAGTTTTACGGCACTCTCATCGGAGCATTCATCCTTTGCGTTATTGTATCAGCCCTGTTCGGTGCATTTAACGGTGCTCTCGTCGCATACTTCAAGATCCAGCCGATGGTAGCAACGCTCATCCTGTTTACGGCAGGCCGTTCCATCGCAGCATGGATCAATAACAACGACAACATCTCGATCAACGATACAAGATTCGGATACTTCGGAAACTTCATTCCCGGAATTCCTGTTCCGACTCCGGTATTCATCACGATCATCTGTCTGGTTGTTATCGGACTCGTTTTAAAGTTCACTAACTTAAGACTCTATTCACAGGCAGTAGGTATCAATTCATCTTCATCAAGACTTAACGGTATCAACCCTAAGTCGATCAAGCTCCTGTCATTCATCATCCTCGGTATCTGCGTTGCAGTATGCGGATTCATCAAGGTATCACGTACATCATCAATTACTTATTCCGTAATCGCTAACAACATCGAGATGGATGCAATCCTCGCAGTAGCTTTGGGCGGCAACAACTTAGGCGGCGGTAAGTTCAATCTTACGGCATCCGTAATCGGCGCTTATGTTATCCAGTTCCTTACAACAACACTCTTCAAGTTCAAGGTAAGCTCCAGTGCTATCTCAGCATACAAGGCTGTTGTAGTTATCCTTCTCATAATCATGTCAGCTCCTATCGTCCGCAAGTGGTTTGCAGACAGAAAGAACAGAAGACTCGCTGCGAGAGCAAACGCAGCCACAGGAAAGGAGGCAGCTTGATATGTCAGTCAATTCAGGAGTTTTGGAAGGCAGCGATCTTAAGCTCAAGCGCCGTTCCGGATTAACAGATTCAAATCTTCTTTTGATCATCACGATGGCGGTATTTCTGGTAATGTATATCTGCGCGGTAGTATTCCTCAAGAAGGGATTTACCAAGCCCCAGATGTTCTTCAACATTCTCAACGAGAACGCATCACTTCTTGTACTGTCATGCGGCATGACTCTCGTCATGATCACAGGCGGAATCGATATTTCAGTAGGTCAGGTTACATCACTCGTTTGTATGGCATGCGCCGTGCACTTGGAGCAGAATGGCGGTAACGTATTCACATCAATGTGCATCGCATTGGGAATCGGTCTCGCATTCGGTATCGTTCAGGGTTTCCTCGTAGCATACCTCGAGTTCCAGCCGTTCATCGTAACTCTTGCAGGTCTCTTCTTCGCGAAAGGTATGACCACCATAATAAGCAGTGACCGAATAAGCGTAACCAACGAAGCATTCTTAAAACTCTGTAAGTATGAAGTAACTGTTCCTTTCCTCGGATCAGTAAACAAAAAGGGAGTATTCATCCCGGCGTATGTTGAAGTCGGCGTAGTAGTAGCACTCGTAGTTGTTATCCTGTTGTTCTGCATGCTCAGATGGACAAAGCTCGGCCGTAACTTCTATGCGGTAGGCGGTAACAACCAGAGCGCTAACATGCTCGGTATCAACGTTAAGCTCACAAAGTTCTTGGCTCACGTTCTCTGCGGTCTCTGCGCAGGAATCGGCGGATATCTTTTCTTCCTCCATGCTTGCTCAGGTTCTCCTCTGCACGCACAGGGAGCTGAGATGAACGCAATCGCTTCTTCCATTATCGGCGGTACATTGCTCTCAGGCGGTGTAGGCAACATCATCGGAACACTCTTCGGCGTTCTCTCACTGTCTACTATCAAGATGATCGTTACATCCCTCGGATTCGACGATCCGTGGTGGACAAACATCACCGTTGCTGCAATGCTCTGCATCTTCCTGCTTGTTCAGAGCGTAATTCTCTCACGTAAGAACAGAAGCAAAAAATGAGTTATAATTATCATTTATAAGACCAATTACAACTCGGATAAAGGAAGGAAAATGCTATGGATCTCACAAAGTGTGCATTAGGTATTGAATTAGGTTCCACAAGAATCAAGGCTGTTCTTATCGACGAGAACCATCTCCCGGTTGCTTCAGGCGATCACGAATGGGAGAACCAGCTCGTTAACGGTATCTGGACATATTCAGAGGAAATGATCCACACCGGTATTCAGAAGTGCTATGCAGCACTTAAGGCTGACGTAGAGGCTAAGTTCGGTGTGAAGCTCACAAAGGTCGGAGGAATCGGTATCTCTGCCATGATGCACGGATATCTGCCTTTCGATAAGGACGGAAACAGACTTGCCGAATTCAGAACATGGCGTAACACAATAACAGGTGAGGCAGCTGAGAAGCTTACAGAACTTCTCGGATTCAATATCCCTCAGAGATGGAGCATCGCTCACTTCTATCAGGCAATCCTCAATCAGGAATCACACGTTAAGGACGTTGCTTTCCTTACAACTCTTGCAGGTTATATCCACTGGACATTAACAGGTGAGAAGGTAATGGGTGTCGGTGAAGCATCCGGTATGTTCCCGATCGACAGCAATACATGCGATTACAACGAGACAATGGTCCAGAAGTTCAACGGACTTACAGGTCTCGACTTAAGAAGCATCCTGCCTAAGGTTGTTTCAGCAGGTGAATATGCTGGTAAGCTTACTGAGTCAGGCGCTAAGTTCCTTGATCCGGCAGGCGACCTCGAAGCGGGCATTCCTCTCGCACCCTGTGAAGGTGACGCAGGTACAGGTATGGTTGCAACCAATTCCGTTCGCGTCAGAACAGGTAACGTATCCGCAGGTACATCAGACTTTGCCATGATCGTTACAGATCACGAGCTCGGTGTTCACAGAGAGATCGACATGGTAACAACACCTGACGGTGCTCCGGTTGCCATGGTTCACTGCAATAACTGCACATCAGACATCAATGCATGGGTAAACCTCTTCAGCGAATTCTCTTCGCTCATGGGCGTTTCATTCAGCAAGGGGGATCTCTTCACAAAGCTCTTCCAGGTAGCAGCAGAAGGTGATCCTGACTGCGGCGGCCTCATGTCCTATAACTATTTCTCAGGCGAAGGCGTAACTGATCTTGATGAAGGCAGACCGGTATTTGCCAGAACACCTGATGCATCTTTTACGATTGCAAACTTTATGAGAACTCATCTCTATTCCGCTCTTGCAACTCTCAAGATCGGTATGGACATCCTCCAGAGAGAAGAGCAGGTTAAGATCGACAAGCTCCTGGGTCACGGCGGATTCTTCAAGACTCCTGAAGTAGGCCAGAGAATGCTCAGCGCAGCAGTTAATGCTCCTGTATCAGTAATGAAGACAGCAGGAGAGGGCGGTCCTTACGGTATGGCACTTCTTGCAGCATACATGCTTAACAAAGAAGAGGGCGAATCGCTTCCTGATTATCTCGACAACAAGGTATTTGCGGATGCAGAGTGTTCGACTATAATGGCAAACAGCGCTGACGTTGAGGGCTTCGCTAAGTTCCTCGCAAGCTACGTTAAGGCGCTTCCTGTTGAGAAGACTGCTACGGAGGTACTTGGTTAATGCTCGAAGATCTTAAGAAACTCGTTTGCAAGGCAAATCTGCTTTTGCCCAAGCACGGACTTGTAACTTTTACATGGGGTAACGTCAGCGGCATCGACCGCGAGAAGGGACTTATCGTTATTAAGCCCTCAGGCGTTGAATACGACCACATGACAGCTGAAGACATGGTTGTCGTTGACATGGATGGCAAGGTCGTAGAAGGCAAGTGGAAGCCTTCCTCAGATACAGCAACACATTTGGTTCTTTACAAGGCTTTCCCTAACATCGGAGGCGTTGTTCATACACATTCACGCTGGGCTACTAGTTTTGCCCAGGCAGGAATCGCTATCCCGGCTATGGGTACTACACAGGGCGACTACTTCTATGGTGACATTCCCTGCACACGTCCCATGACTGATGAAGAGATCAAGGGTGAATACGAGAAGGAGACAGGTAACGTTATCGTTGAGACATTCAAGGGTCTCGATCCTGACGCAATCCCTGCAGTCAACGTATATTCCCACGGACCTTTCTGCTGGGGCACGGATCCCATGAATGCGGTTCACAACGCAGTCGTTATGGAAGAAGTAGCATTCATGGACTATCACGCACTGATGCTCAATCCCGTACACAGGGACATGCAGCAGACACTGCTTGATAAGCACTACTTAAGAAAGCACGGAGCAAACGCATACTACGGACAGGGCTGATGATATCAGCCCTTTTTCTTTGTCATTGTGCTAAAATAAGCGAGTTATTTCAAACATTCGGAGGAACATCTAATGAAGGTACTTGTTGTAGGCGGCGGCGGAAGAGAGCATGTTATATGCTGGAAACTCAAGCAGGACCCCAGAGTTACGGATCTTTACTGCGCTCCCGGTAACGGCGGTATCGCTTCTATCGCAACATGCGTTGATATTAAGGCTACTGATATAGAGGGTATGGTTGAGTACGCGAAGAAGGAACAGTTTGATCTCGTCTTCGTTGCTCCTGACGATCCGCTCGCAATGGGTATGGTCGATAAGATGGAAGAAGCAGGCCTCAGAAGCTTCGGCCCTAAGGCTAACGCTGCAATCATCGAAGGCTCCAAGGCTTTCTCAAAGCAGCTCATGAAGAAATATTCGATCCCTACTGCAAAGTATGAGATCTTCACTGACGAGCAGGCAGCTCTCTCTTATCTCGAGACACAGCCCATGCCTATCGTTATCAAGTGTGACGGTTTGGCACTCGGTAAGGGCGTTATCATTGCCCAGAACCTCGATGAGGCTAAGCAGGCAGTTAAGGACATGATGGAAGACCAGAAGTTCGGTTCTGCAGGTTCCACGATCGTTATCGAGGAGTGCATGACAGGTCCTGAGCTCACAGTTCTTGCATTCTCTGACGGAAACACATGTGTTCCGATGGTATCTTCAAGAGACCACAAGAGAGCATACGACCACGACGAGGGTCTTAACACAGGCGGCATGGGTGCCGTTACACCCGGCGCTGACATGACTGACGAGCTTAAGGCACGCATTCAGAATGAGATCATCACACCTACTGTTGAAGCACTCAAGGCAGAGGGCAGACCGTTTAAGGGTGTAATCTACTTCGGACTCATGCTTACACCGGAGGGACCGAAGGTTGTAGAGTATAACGCACGTTTCGGAGATCCTGAGGCGCAGGCAGTATTGCCTCTCCTCGAGAACAGCCTTCTCGACATCGTTGATGCAATTATCGACGGCAAACTCGATCAGATCGACTTCAAGTGGAAGAATAAGTGTTCATGCGTTGTTGTAATGGCTTCCGGCGGATATCCGCAGAGCTATGCAAAGGGTTACGAGATCACAGGCATTGATACCTGCGGCAAGATCGTATTCCAGGCTGGTACAGCTCTTAAGGACGGCAAGCTCGTTACAAGCGGTGGACGTGTTCTCTGCGTATACGATGAGGCAGATACACTTGATGAGGCTATCGACGGCGCATACGAAGGCGTTGCGAAGATCTCATTCAAGGACATGCACTTCCGTCACGACATCGGAAGGACACTCGGTTAATAAATGAAGATCGGCATTTACGGAGGGTCTTTCGATCCCGTTCATAACGGCCACATAGCAATGATCAAGTCCGCGCTGAAGAGCGGATTCATCGATTGCGTGATCGTCATTCCTTCCGTGCGCAATTCTTTTAAGCTCTATGCCAATAAGCTTCCGCCTCCGTACCGTTACTACATGATGAAGGAAACGGTCGAGGGCTTGGGTCTTAAGAACTGCTATGTCAGCGACATTGAGTTTGGTATTGATGGTGTCAGCTACACGGCTGTCGTTCTCGCCAAGCTTACATCCGATGAATACATAAGAGAATTCCTGACATCAAACGATGTTAAGCGCAAGAAGGCTGAAGAGCACCACGAGTTCTATTGGATCATGGGCTCTGATACGCTCGGTACTTTTGAGACATGGTATAAGCCTGAAGAGATCCTGAAATATGCTGCGCTTCTGGCTGCGGTACGTCCCGGTGACGCAACGGATGTCGACAGGGCAGCAGATTCCATC